>Ga0209645_1001045_pt1 | contig 14053 bp, 12 predicted proteins | sample ETNvirenome_6_30_FD_184070 | JGI IMG/M metagenome (GOLD analysis project Ga0209645, IMG submission 184070) | Marine viral communities from the Pacific Ocean - ETNP_6_30 (SPAdes) (version 2) | ecosystem: Environmental > Aquatic > Marine > Oceanic | place: Pacific Ocean | collected 2013-06-19
TCCCCCAAGCGAGGGGGAGCGAGCCGATCAGCTTTTTTCCCACCCCAACGTGTTAACTTACCCAATTTAGTTAACGCCTGAGGGTGGAGGCGGGGGGTGGGTGTGGGAAAACGAATCGACCTTTTCTTGTATAATTTCCCCTGAAAAAGAGACTCGGACCGATTCTGAAAAGCCATCCTGAACCCCGTCGCACGCATCACGCGTACGTCACGCCCGCAGGTAAACGAATTTTTACGTAGGGGCAAATCGGGTATATATTCTTTTTTTATCTCCCCCCATCTCCCATCCCGCTCTACCACAGGGATCAAAGCCCCTCGGACACCCGAAAAAGGACTCTGGAAAATGCGATAAACCCTATTGTGAGAAAAAGGGTTAAAAAGTTACATAACGTATTCCTATATATATATTATTTTAAGAAAGAAAGTCTTATGCTATGGGTTTGTTCCCCACCATCTCCCTCGACTTGCTTCCAGACCGCTCTGTCACAGGGATTGCTTAGGGTGGGGATTGCCAAATACATCCCCTTTTTATATATATCCCCACCATCTCCTAGAAAAAATAATTGAAAAAAGGGGTTGACAGGTTGGAATCCGTACCTCAGATTCAAGGCACAACCTATGGAAAAAGTCTCTTACCAGTTTAACGAGCCTGTGCAGGTTTGCACCCGGTCAGGATCTTGGGTACGCCGGTACTTCCGTGGCCGGGACCAGCACGGGCAGGTGATTACCTTATGGCGTCCCTTTGACCCGAAACAGAAGAGGGGGAACCGGGCTTTCCAGATGCACGGGGATGAGGACGTCCGCCCCGTACCGAGCCTTGACCCGGATGGTTCCCGCCGTGCCTTGGCACAATCATACCGCAACTCGATAACCCAAGCCCGTAGGGTTGCCCAGCAGAGGGAGCGGGCTGCCCCCTCTTTCGAGACAGGGAAGCTTTTTACTAAAATCCAGCACCAGCAAACCGATGTATAACTTCAAACTAGATGAAAAGGTAGCGACCCCCGGTGGGTTCGCCTACTACGAGGGACAGGCAGGGGGCTTAGTCCAGGTCCGCACTAAGAAGTCCACTGACAAGGGGGAAGTCCGTGGCTTCCCCGTGCAGCAGGTACTTCCTGCCTTGTACGCCAAATTTTCCCCTGGGGACCCCGTCCTTACCGACGGCAAGCCAGGGAGGGTTGTGGACGTCTTATACCCTAAGCAACTGCTTGCCCAGTCGGACTACCAGCTTGCTAGGAAGCAGACCAAGTTGCCCAAGCCTATCTCCCATTGCGACGGGGCTTACGTCGGCATGTGGTCTTATATTATCTGGTTCCCCCATGATCCGGTCAACCTCCATTGGCACGGGGCTTGGGACGTCCGTCTCGGCGGGGACGCACCGGAGCTACCGGAAGGGTTCTCTTCCTTCTTCGAAACCCTAGCCCTGCCTCCTTGTACCGAGGGTTCCCTCCCCGTCCACCCCCTGACCGGGGAACCCCCTGTCGTCATCGACGGCGACGACCCTGACAACCTCAACGATTTGAACATCCCTGGACTCTCCCAGGGCATCCCACACAACCTATGAAAGACCCAGACCCAAAACACCACTTCTACTGCCCGAACTGCGGTGGCCGTTCGTTCCACGCGTTCCCGATGTGCGGGACAGTAGCGTTCCAATGCGCTTCCTGTAAGCGGGTGTCCCTGCATACCCAACTCAAAGGAGGGGACACCTCCGGCGAAGAACCTGAACCCCTTAAGGACGAGTAATGAGCCTCCAAAACAATGAGTAAGAAACCACTAGAAGAGCAGACAATCCAGTACCGTGTCTCTGTCACGGTCGGGGAACTGAACCAAGCCCTCCTTGCTGCGATGCTCCCGCCGATTGAGTCGGAACGGGAAGCAGACCAGTGGCGGCACCACATCATCCGTGCCAGTGATATTGCTAAAGCAGGGCAGTCGGAGAATGACCGCTTCAAGATCACCGCGTCCCTTTGCTACCCGCTGATGATGGCCTATGGCCAGTCAGGTGCAGAGGACGGGACAGAGGATAGTTAAATGGCAAACAGCAGCCGGTTCCATGAAGCGTCCGTCTGGGACGAGCGGGTTGGCCACTACGTCGTCTCAAAGGATGTCAAACGCCCGAACCCTAAAGAGGTCGTCGAAGTGACGCGCCCTGGTAAGCTTCCCTCCAAAGACTACCCCTTCCGCCAAGGGCATGGGTACTCGAAGAAAGAGAAGAGCCCGGACTGCGGTTGGACACGCCTTGTCGTCTGCGACCTTGTGACGGGTTTCTATTCCTGGCCACGGCCACGGGACGTTTGGTACATCGGCACCGACCCCAAGGGCGAGCCTGTCCTTTCCGACGACCCCCCTATCTTGAAGAACATGACCAAGGTGGAAGGCCTGACCCTCCTTTGTGAAGACCTCCTCCTTTTGTTCTGGCGGTCCCATTGCAAAGAGTACGGGGACGATGAGATCAATGAAACCCTCCAGCCCTACCGTGAACGGCTGCACAAGATTAAGAACTTATGACATTCGCAAACTTCGTCACAGCCCTGGGCTGCATACTGCTCACCTCCGTAGCCCCGCTGTGGGCCTGCGTCCTTATCCACATACTCACCGCCATCATACTGCTCCCCGAATGATCCAACCCTATCCATGGCAGCAAGCTGCTGTTGACCACCATATAAGGTTCCTTAATGATCCCGGCTGTCGGTTCCACTTGAACGTATCGGGTGCCGGGCGTGGCAAGACGGTGCATGTAGGTGCAGCCCTTGCCCAGACAGGCCATAAAATTTTCGTGGTCTGCCCTGCGTCCGTGACCACCGAGTGGGAGACTACCCTGTTAGCCTGCGGTGTCCACCCTGATAACCTACTCGCTGTCCACTCCTACGGGTACTTCACCTACCGGAAGACCCTCAAGGAGAAGCGGAGGCAGTTCTGGTTTGGGAAGTGGTTGCGGAAGGATTTTGTTTGGGAACTGCCCAAGGACACCGTGGTTGTCTTTGACGAGGTACACCAGTGCAATTCCCAGGACTACACTACCCGTTCCCCTTACTTGCTCAAAGGGATCGGGGATAACCCTAGCCTCCAAGCGATTGGCCTGTCCGCCACCTATGCGGACTCCCCGATACAGATGAAGGCAATCGGTTATGCTTTAGGCTTGCACAGCTGGTCTAATTTCAAATTCTGGGCTTATCGGTATGGGGTCATACATGGGGAGTATGGAGGTTTGTACTTCGGAAAAGAGTACAGGGGAGAAAATGAAAAAGCATTCAGGAAGCCCCATGTAGACCCCGTACCGTTCCTTGTCGATATGATGAGGCCGGTCGCCCAGCGGGTCGGGTCGGTGGATTTCCCTCCCGACTTCCCGAAGCAGCAGGTACAGACCCTTAGTGTCGACATAGAGAAGTCCCCGGTCCTGGATAACACCTACCTCAAAACCCTCGAGCAGATCCAGAAGGCTGACCGCCCCCTGCCCATTACAACCTTACTACGCTCCCGGCAGAAGTCGGAGTACCTCAAGGTACCCGCATTTGTGGAACAAACCCTAGATGCCAGACGGGAAGGGCGCTCTGTCGTGGCCTTCTTTAACTTCCAAGCCTCACTCCAAGAATATGCAACACAGATCCAAAAGAAGCTCAAGGGCGCAAAGTTTGGCGTTTATGACGGATCCTCCGACAAAGACCGCCAAGCCTTCCAAGCCAATAAACTCCATGTCCTTGCCGTCACGATGTCGGCAGGTGGGCAGTCCATCAACTTACATGACACCGACGGGGATTTCCCACGCACAGCACTCATCTCCCCATCCTATTCTGCACGAGAACTCGTACAAGCCCTGGGCAGGACGTATCGTGCTAACCAAGCATCCGTATCAATCGCCAAGATCATCTTTGCGGCCAAGACTGTGGAGTCCCAAGTCCGGCAACAGGTCGAGGCTAAGGTTGCTAGGATTAACACGCTCACGGACTCAGACCTTCTCACCACGGGCGAGCGTGGGGTCAGCCTCGTACCTGTACCAGAGGAGCTTTTTATAGAAGAAAAAAACACTAACGAACCTGTTAGATTAACAGAAAATGCTATTGAAGTACAAATGAACTTGAAAAAATCAATCGAACCTCCCAAAAAAGAGGCACAACCTATGACAACCGAAACAAATACCCACGCAGATCGTGGACATTCTAAGCACTCCCCTTCGTCCCTGAAGCCCAAGGCGATTTGCCCGGGGTATGAAAACGATAACAGCGGTCCCCCGCACCCGATTACCTTACAAGGGACTAAGCTCCATGAGGTACTGGACGGGGCGGAACACCCTGTTGACGAGGAAGAGGAGGGTTTGCTCCAAGCTTGTCGTGACGTAGAGGCGGCAGAGGTTGCCGAACTAGGGGAGGGCCACACTCTTCTTATTGAGCCGGAAGTTACTTTCCTTACCAGTACCCAGTACCAACAGTCCGGCCACGTTGACCGCCTGCTCTTAAACCAGGACTGCTCCCAAGCTACCATTATAGACTGGAAGTTCGGCTACACCAAAGTAGACCCGGCCAAGATAAACTGGCAAGGGAAGGGTTATGCCCTTGGCGTCTTTGAGGAACTACCGGAGGTGCAGAGTATTAAAGTGGTCTTTGTCCAGCCCCGCAGGAGCTACGTGACTAGCTATGTATTCCACCGCAAGGACGTACCGGCTCTCCAAGAAGGGATCACCAACGTCATCATTGAAGCTGAGAAACCGGACTCCGAGAAAAAATTCAACCCGGATGCGAAGAACTGCAAGTACTGTGCAAGGAACGCCCCTGGTAAGTGTCCGGCAATGGACAGCGCCGTCCACGGCCACGTTAAACGGGTTGACCCCACACCCCCCGAACCGGAGAATGACGATCCTCGTGTAGACGTTGCCTTCGAAGACCTGGACTTCACCAAGATGGATGACCCTGTGATGATGGGGAGGATCCTGGACGCAGCTGGAATCCTGGAGGAATGGGTGAAGAACGCCAAGAAAGCTGTTCATGCTTGGGTTGACTCCACAGGGAAAGCCCCGGTTGGCTACACCCCCTACACCCGTAAAGGGAACCGCACCATCCCTGATGTGGCGATGGCTGTCGAGATAATGCCGGAAGGGGCACAGCTTAACGACATACTGGACTGCTGCACCATCAGCGTCCCCAAGCTGGAAAAGCTGTTCGTAAAGAACTCCACAAGTAAATCTGCCAAGAAGGATTTTGAATCCCTCCTAGTAGAACAAGACAATTTGACCCGAGGTGCGGAGACGACTGTTCTCCGCCAAGGATAACCAAAACAACACAGATAGAACATCATGGGACTCCGTGACAAAATCGCTGCCTCACAAGGCACTCAACAAGCACCCGCTGCTGCCCCTGTGGCACCAGCCCCAACCGCACCCGCAGCCCCCGTTGCTGCCGCACCCGTCGCTCCTGCCCCAGCTGCACCCGTAGTTGAAGCAGAGGTTGTGCAGGAGGCCCCTCCTGCCCCACCGCCAGCAGCGGCTCCCGTGGCCGCAGCCCCTGCACCTGCTGCCCCCGTGGCACCTCCCGCACCTGTACCTGCTCCGGCAGCTCCCGTGGCACAACCACCAGCGGCTCCCGTAACGGCACAGACACCAGCCATCCCCTCTACGGCACCCGCTGGCCTGGAAGGTGAGTACGATGCAGACGACTTCGAGGTCGCACGGCTGAACTTGGTCAACTCCCTTGGCGAGCTGAAGGATAGCTTTGATTATAGCTCCTTTGTCTACGACAAGAAGCACCAGCTTTGTGCTGCGGGCGAGCCGATCTACGTCATCGTTACCGCTTGCCGTAAATACTGGCAGGAGCAGAAAAGCTACGGGGATAACGACATGCCTAAATCCTGGGATACCCGTGACCAAGCGATTGCTGATGGCTACTCCGAAGGCTACGAGAAAGATAAGATGCAGTTCGCCCGTGTTGGCGACCTCAACTTCCTTATCTCTGTTGGCTCTGACGTACCCTCCGACCTCCATTTTAATGGGGTCAACTTCGTGATGGCTAAGTTTACCTGCACCCCACGGGGTTATAGCACTACTGTGAAAAAGGTGGTGACGGAAGCCATCCGTGGCTCCCTGAAGCAAGGCCTTCACCATGGTATTTGGGAGATGGATGCCTTCGAGGATTCCAAAGGGCGTACCACCTATGCAGTACCCCGTCTCAAAGGCCTCAAGAACGCAGAGCAGGAGATCGGCCAAGGGTTTACCCAATGGCTCGTCAACGAAGGGCTTGTCCAAGTTTAAGTGGGGAGCCCTGCTACAAATCTTGAAATCCTAAGGGAGAAACCTAAAGCGGGGGTGGCGACAGTAGTGTCACCCCCGCTCCCTCCCAGGATGTCTGCACACGAAGAAGCGTTCTTCAAATGGTGCAGGGACGGGGGTCCGCCTCCTGTAAATTTACACGACAGGCTGGTCGCATTGGAAGTGTGGTCAGCCCAACTCCAGAAGCAACTCAACCTATGACCAACACAGTATACGCAATCGACTTTGAGACGTACTATACAAGTACGTATAGCTTGAAGAAATTATCTACCCAGCGGTATGTCACCGACAAACGCTTTGACCCTTACCTTGTAGCCATTGTCGGCTCGGACGGGTACTCCTACGTCGGGTCTCCCAAAGAAGCCCCTTGGGAGGAACTGGCAGCAGGGACTTGGATTTCCCATAACACCTCTTTCGATATGGCCGTGTTCCTTGAATACGCCAACCGGGGGAAGATCAAACTCTTCTTGCCGGACGAATGGCATTGTACCGCCGATATGTGTGCCTACCTCCAAGCACCCCGCGCCCTTGCCGGGGCAGTCAAAGCCTTGCTCGGCCGGGAGGTTGACAAGTCCATACGGGACGAGGATATGAAGGGGAGGGATTACCACACCTGCACCCCTGAACAGAAACAAGCGTGGCATGACTACGCGGTTGGGGATAGCCGCGATTGCCTTGAGCTTTGGCAGAACTACTCCGAATACTGGCCACGGCACGAACGCCGTTTGTCTGCGGAGACCCGTGAGTCTGCCTGGGCTGGTGTGGGCGTTAACTCCAAGATGTTGCTGGAGGGCGTTGACTCTATCCAGAGAACACTCTGGGAGGCTGAAGCCGAGATCCCTTGGGTAAAGGACGGTCATAAACCTACCTCCACCAAGCAGGTAAAGGAACAGTGCGCCAAGCAGGGGATACCCCCACCACGGAGCATGGCACAGTCCACCGAGGTGTTTGAAACCTGGCTGGATGAGTATGGTGCAGCCTGCCCGTGGGCGTTGGCGATCGGGAAACACCGCCAAGCGAACAAGCTCCATGTATCTCTGAATGAGGTCAAGGCGAGGCTGACCCCGGAAGAGGATATGTCCTTCTCCCTTAAATATTTCGGTGCTGCGGTAACTGGTAGGTGGTCAGGCGACCAATCCTTGAACATGCAGAACCTTACCAAACAAGACCGGTTCGGCGTTAATATACGTCACATCTTCAAGGCACGGCCTGGGAAAAAGCTACTTATAGTCGACTTATCCCAGATTGAACCCCGTTGCCTTGCTTGGCTTGCGGGTGACCAGAGGTTCCTGGAGTTTGTCGCCGGGGGTGCCGACTGCTACGAGGCTGCTGCCCGTGCCACGGGACGCTACACCGACCCACGGCCTTTGAAGGAAGTTGATAGCCACTTACGCCAGTTCTATAAGGCACGGGTCTTGGGGGCTGGATACGGGGCAGGTGGTGCAAAGTACAAGCTAATCGCCAAGTTAATGGCAGGGCTTGACCTTACCTCCCAGCAAGCAGCTAAGGAGATACGGGAGTTCCGTAAGGAGAACCCCCGTATCGTCAACCTTTGGAATACCCTGGACTCCAAGCTGAAGCAGTCAGCCATGCTCAAGAACAACGACTACACCTACACCCTGCCCTCCGGCCGGGAGATGAACTACTTCGACGTACAGCCGGACGGCCGTGGGGTGACCGCCTCCCCTTGCGTTGACGGGACAAGGAGGCAGAAGTTCTGGGGCTCTAAACTGGTGGAGAATGTCACCCAGGCGATGGCCAGGGACGTATTCGGCCACGGCATCCTCAAGGTAGTTGATGCAGGCATCCAGTTCCTGTGGCACGTACATGACGAAATCATTTGCGAAGTCGACGAGGCGGATGTGAATGAAGCCTACCAGACAATCGTGGGCTGCTTATCTGAAACACCGGACTGGGCTCCAGGCCTACCACTGGCGGCTGAAGGGGTCGTGGCAGATTGTTATGGAAACCACTAAGCCTTTGCGCCAAAGGCAAATAAGTTGACATATAATCACTAACCCTTTACCTCAACCTACGATGAGTTCTCCCCGCTTTGAAGTACAGCATTCGATCCTTGGTATTGACCCAGGGAAGGACGGGGGAGCTGTATTACTCACACCGAGCAAGTGCTTGGTGTTTCCTTGGGAACCGAATTGGAGTGCGCTGTTTGATGCTGTCAGCCTCTACGATCCGGTTTGTTTCATTGAAAAGGTTTCAGCCTCTGGCCAGATGGGGGTGAAATCAGCGTTTTCCTTTGGTGGCAATTTCTACGCCTGGGGTGTCGTGCTCAAAATATTTGAAATACCGACAGTCCAGGTGATGCCAGCAGAGTGGCAGGTGTCCCTCGGGTTATCGAAGGGCATAAGCTATGCAGAACGCAAAACATTATTATATAAGGCGTCCTCAGTCCGGTTTGAGAAACATACCAAACGGATGGCGGACGCCTTCTTGATTGCAGACTACGGACACAGTAACTATGGACAGTTTTTTAACGATTCCGAACCTGGCTACGCCAGAAACCAAAAGCGGGTATCCGTGGGATTTTCCCCATGATGGATACCCTGTCATGCCCAAAGGTAAGTGGGCCGAAAAGATTAACAACCCCAGTACGGAGCATTGCTTCTACTCAGCGATAGGTGGCAAAAACCGAGCAGTCCGGGTCAGCCGGGAGAACCCTCCGGTGGTCTCCGTGGGGTTGGTTGTGGATTACGACGGATACAAAGCCACCGTCGAAGAAGCCCTAGGGATGGCCGAGAAGCGGTGGAACGACCGCTACAAGCCAGGGCTTTTATCCTCCACTTTCTCCGGCTACACCCGTGCGGTGTGGTTGTTCGAGAGGCCGGTGCTATTCACAGGCTGGGACCACTACGAACGCTTCATTAAGAAGTTGGACAAGTATCTGAAGTTCCAGTCAATGTTGCCTGGGTTCGACCCCAAGTCCCTTGACCCTTCCCTTTATTATGAAGCCGGGACGAATTGGACAGATGTAGAGGGTGCGGACTTCGTACCCGAAACCCTGGTGGGTTCCGTTGCCTCTGAAACAATGTGGCCGGATAAGGACTTCGGTGACGGGGTGGAAATCCCTTTTGAGGAGATCGAGAAGGAGATGGAGCGCAGGGGTTGGCGTGACCGCTGGGCTGGTAGCGTGGAAGAGAATGTCCGGGGGTGTAGGTTCTGGGATGAGGCTACCTACCAAGAAGGTACCTCCAACTCCGTGGTTCTCTTCAAAGGCGGGGTGTTCGACCACTCCTCACGGGTCTGCCAAGGGTTCCAGCCCTGGTCAGAGATCTTTGGGAAGAACTTTACAGACGGCTACCTCCAGGAGACCTTTGGGGATGTCATCCCCAATTTTTACTACGCAGCTGCACGGGACAGGTACTACTACCGCCACCCGGAGGGTTGGGTAGAGACGACTGCTTCCAAAGCCCTGTCCGTCCTTCACCATGATTACGGCATCAATGCCAAGAAAGATAAGGAAGGGAACTCCCCGGCCGACACTATCCTCCATAGGATTTTTAAGGAACGCTCCGTGGTCGGGGCAGTGTCCATGCCGAATAAGAAAGAGGAGATACTCGACCTTCCGGCAGGTAGGTACTTGAACACAGGGAAGCCAACCTGCCTCCAACCCGCTACGGTCGGGGATGTGGATAAGTGGCCTTTCATTTGCGCCCTCCTTGAGGGGCTGTTTAAAGAAGACATTCAGATTGAAACGATGTTAGCTTGGCTGAAGCGATTCTACCAATCACATCTTAATCTCGAGCCCTTGTGGGGGCAGGCGGTTATCATGGCAGGGAACCATGGAGGGGGTAAATCCCTCTTCATGAATGGGGTAGTCGGGGGACTCGTTGGTGCGGGAGAACGAGCCAAAGAGTTCTTACGTGGGGAATCCCGCTTCTCTGCCGAGTTGATCGCCAGCCCCCTCTGGGTGATGGATGACGAGGATGGGGAGGGTAGCTACCGCGCAAGGGCTGCAATCAGTGCTAAGGTAAAGGATGTTGTCGCTTCCGGTAAAGCGCCCTTCCGCCAGAAGTTCGGGGTGGAGGTTTCCGTCCCTTGGGCTGGCCGTGTAATGATTGCCTGTAACCTGGATGACGACTCCCTCCGGGCAGTCCTTCCTAATATTGAACACGCTGCAGTACGGGATAAGCTCCTTGCTTTCCGTACCTATAGTGGGATGTCATTCCCTACTGAGGCTGACCAGGGTTGGATTATGAAGACGCTGGAGCAAGAACTCCCTCATTTTGCCAAGTTCCTTTTAGACCACGATCCCGACCCAGCTACGATGGGGCAGAACCGGTTTGGTGTGCAGACGTTTATCCACCCTGAGTTAGATTCCCACTCCCAGGATATTTCACCGAAGGCTGCACTGGCTGAGGTATTGGCACGCTGGGCGGATGTACTCCGGAACGAAGGGGAGAAAGAGTGGACAGGTACAACCACCGCCATGGTGGAGGTCTTGAAGTTGAACGGCTTGGCCGATGTTTTGGATAAAGCCCTGACCAGTGTTACCTTAGGCCGCTATCTTTCAGGGTTTAACCCTGATGCCAGTCTAGGTTTCACCCTGAGCAAGGACAAGCAAAAGGGATTGACCTACCACACGCTTAAAGTGTAGGTTAACACCTACCTATGAAATCCCAACTCGACGATGAAGAGTGGATCCCACCGATGTACCCCCAGCAGGTGGATGCGTTTTATGATGACAGTAAGTACCTTCTTTTTTACGGGGGGCGGGCGTCAGGTAAGTCTATCTGCGCCCTTCATAAATGTGTAAAGCACGCCTATGAGCACCGGGACGCCTTGGTCATGGTCTGTACCCTTACCCGTGCCGGCAGTACAGCAGGGGGTGCTTGGGAGGATCTCCTCAGTATGGCGGAGGATCATAACGGGAACCCTGCTGGTATCTTGGAGATATGGGCGAAAGGCATCGGTCTAGTTTATACGGACGAGTACGGGGACAAGGCAGGGAATAAGTATATCGACATCGAGACGGCTGATGGTGGGGTGTCCCGGATTATGCAGATGTCCCTGCCCGCTGCGTCCGTGGTGACGAACCGGATTAAAACTTTCAAACCCTCCTTATTTCTTTTCGAGGAGCTTACCAACACCAGCGACTCCGCCTATTTCTACAAGGTGATCCAGCAGCTCGGCCGACGCCGTGGTGTACCAGAGCAGTTCCAGCAGTACATTGCCACTTGTAACCCCGCTGATGAAGGGAAAGACCATTGGGTATATAAGGCTTTTGTTGAGAACGACGACGGGCCGATCACCGACCCACGCTACTCCATCCATGTACTGAACCCCGCTACCAACCCCTTCATGGAGAATAAAGAGGAGTACCTCAAATCCGTGGAGCAGGAGGCGAACTTAGACCCAACCGCTTACGACAGGCTCATCCTTGGTAAGTGGGTGGCACGGGTCGTCGGCTTGGGTATGTTTGAAGGGTTCTATGACCCGGAGGTGCACTTGAAAGGGGAGCTAGGTAAGTCTGGCATGAAACCCATACCTTCTGAGAAAGACGGCTCCCCTTGCCCGATTGTCGTAGGGTATGACCCTGGTGACGTGAACTGTGCACGGGTTTTTATGCAGCGCCACCAGTTAGGGGACAAGCGGCTGTACCGCTACCTCGATGACCATGTCCGCATCAAGCAAAAGATTTCCTTGGAGCAGAAGGTGCGGGATGTCTTGGACAAGATGGTGCAGTTTAACAGGAGGGCAAACCATAGTTTCTCCTACGTCCATATTGGGGATAACCAAGGGTGGGAGCAGTATAATGAGCAAGGTGACTTGGCGTATAAACGGATGTTGGAGATCTCCAGGTACTTGATTGACCGGCCAGGGAAGGGGAACCCGTATAAAGGGCTGACCCCTATCTACATGCGTTCCCCCTCCAAAGGCCCTGGATCCGTGGATGCGAGGGTACGGATGATGAAGGACATGCTACTGAACGGCAGTATCCTCGTATCCGGTACGGCCGTCGCCACAGAGGGGATGTTCCGTAAACTGCGGGAGATCCCAAGGAAACCAGACAAACCCCTTAAAACAGCGTCTGGGGAGATCCACACTTTTGATGCTGCGAGCTACCCCGTACTCTACTACGAACAACACACTTCCTGGGTAAAAGGAAATATTCCTCAAAATAATCTTGAAATTGTTGCAATACCCGCCTAGAACCACCAGTGTTTTTGTTAACAAACTATGGACGAACTTGTTATAACTCTTGCTGACGACGAGGTGATGACCGAGATGTTATCTGGCCTCTCTACCGGAGATTCCCTCACAGGGACTGTCTCCTTAAAGGTTAACATGATTGACGGTGAGATGGCAAAGTTCGACGTTGAGAGCTTTTCCCCTGACCCTGTGGTCAGTGAGGCAGCAGACCCTGGCGTTACTCCTGCAGGAGAGCCAGCTGCACCACCTGCACCTACGGAACCCTCGGCGGTAACCAATCTTTTCCCAGGGATGATGTAACATGGCGGCTGAACATTTAGCTATTACTTCTGGTGCGTTTGACACCATGAAAACTCTCATTGTTGCGGGGACTGCTTCCCAGGCTAAGCTTACTGCGGAGCGGGTTATTGCAGACCATGTAGTCATTACCCCCTCTGCTAGCGGGGCTACCCTTGCTTTTTCTGATGGGGGCGCGGAGTTTCCCATTCCTACCACAGGTATTACCCTTACAGCTTCGGAGAACAAGAATTTTGATCTCTCCACTTTTTGGATTAAAGGGAACACCATTGACTTTAATATCCTCTACCGCTCAACAGGAAGGATTCCAGCATGATCCCTATTCGTCGACCTCGTGAATTTTTTAAGGACAAGGTACTTCGGTCCGGACAACTGGCTGTAGCCACTGATACCGGCAGGGAGTACCGTGGGGATGGGAGTACCCCTGGTGGGCAGTTAGTAGAAGCTGACTTCGTCCAAGCTACTACTGAAGAGCTAACAGGTAAAGTCTACCCAGAAGGTACTTTAGTATTTGATACCACCCTGGGAACCTTGGCCAGGTCTACTGGTAGTACTACCGCAGACTCACTAACCCCCATAGGTGGTGGTGGCAGCGGCGGACTTCAGTCCTGCCGGGTAGCTTCGACCGCAGACGTATCCGACTTGGCTTCAGTTACAACCCTTGACGGTGAGACCTTGGCGGATGGAGATGTTGTCCTCCTTAAAGACCAAAGCACAGCGTCCCAGAACGGGGTGTATGAGTTTACCCTAGCGACCACCACCCTTGCCCGGCTGAACGGGTACACGGAGAGTGAGGATTTCCAAAATAAGTCTGTCCTTGTGTTTGTACGGGAAGGGGCTGCGAACGAGGATAAGATTTTCCATACCGACAATGACGGGAGTTTTGTACTAGGCACGACTGCTATGGCCTGGGAGGATTACCGGGACTTAACCATATCCGATGTTGCCGGACTAACAGCCGCTTTAGCTGGTAAATCTGATACCGGACACGGACACGCCCAATCAGACATAACCGACTTGGTCTCTGACCTTGCAGGTAAGGAACCCTCCATCGGAGCCAAAGGTACGGCTTTCAATAAGAACTTTGGGACAAGTACAGGGGATGTAGCGGAGGGTGATGATGCTCGCATAACAGGAGCCTTGCAGTCTTCCAACGACCTGTCTGACTTATCAGATGCGTCCACAGCACGTTCCAACCTTGGTCTAGGGGATGCTGCTGAACAGTCAGCTTATGACTTCCTCCAAACCTCTAACGACCTGTCTGACTTATCAGATGCGTCCACAGCACGCTCCAACCTTGGTCTAGGGGATGCTGCTGAACAGTCAGCCTCGA
>Ga0209645_1001046_pt1 | contig 14042 bp, 15 predicted proteins | sample ETNvirenome_6_30_FD_184070 | JGI IMG/M metagenome (GOLD analysis project Ga0209645, IMG submission 184070) | Marine viral communities from the Pacific Ocean - ETNP_6_30 (SPAdes) (version 2) | ecosystem: Environmental > Aquatic > Marine > Oceanic | place: Pacific Ocean | collected 2013-06-19
ATAAAAGTATCGACTCTGCGCACTTGTATGTTTTTTAGACAACCAGTTGCCGCCTAGTGCCGGAGATCCAAAGCCGCCGACTGAAGCTCCATGCAGTTCCCATGAATTGGCACGTATCGTAATCGGATGCAGCACGTAGCTGTCTTTAGGAGTTGGAGGTGTATCATCTCCATCTAAATCGAGAGATGAGCGAAGTCCATTATGTGATTGACCATTGATTGTGACTGACGCAAAATTCTGTCCTGCCGAAAACGACACATTATGTACCGAAGAGTCGATTTGGTAGGTGACAGTCACGGCATCAGAGTTGCCTCCTGTTCGATAAATCCTAACATCGACACTGCCGGTTTCAGTCGTATAAGCACGAGTACATTCGATTTGAAAATGTCCAGCACCATTCGATGCAGACGAGGCTAATGACTGTATATTGTGAGGAGATCCTATGGCGTCCGGCAAGGATATCGTGCCTGAAACTCCCGAGAACAATCTAGCAACAGCAGCACTCATCGACCCGCTGCTGAAACTAATATCTGCTGTAACACCTAATGCTGTAACTGACTTTATCGTGCTTCCAGAAGTGTTGTCATATCGGTAGAGATTAGTGACGAATGTGACCTCGTTGTCGAACAGTACATAGTTGTTTTTTTCAAAGCGGTAGCTCGCCGGATTGTATGCACCGTTAGGACAAGTCTCCTCCCATCGATTCCCTCGGAAAGGGCGATTGCTGGGATTAACGAAATTTTCGGTAGTATTTGGAGTGCCGTATCTTCTTGCATACGCACTTTTGAGAGAGCTAACGACACATGGCGTGCCGTCGAATGTGCCAGCCGAAACGCCTGTAATGACCAACTCTTTACATCCGACATTGACATTGTGAGAGTCGCCATCGATTAAGTGCCATTCGTTTAAGACTCTTGCACCCAAGCCTCTCCACTTGCGCACAGTTGGGTATGGCAAAGAATCATCCTGAAAATGATAATCACGAGAATGACCTAAAGACATTAGTTGGTAGCGGATCGAGCCTTGCAAAACTGGAACGCCATTGATGTCTTTGTATATCATCAAATCGAACCAATCATCTTTGCTCTTAAAAAAACCTTGGCTCAGCAAGTTGCTCAGATTTAGTTGATTAAAAGAATTGATGTTGCCGGGAAGTCTATAGGGAGTTCCTGCAACGAGGTCATGGTCTAAATCCTCTAGTTCCACAACCTCACAAGTTTGGCAACACTGACATCCCGGTGATCTTCTGATGGCCATTAGGCACAATCCTCTGCGTCCACGATCCAAATGCCATTAACGTACTTGCAGGTAACAAAGACGCCAGCAGCAACAGCAGTAGCAAATGGGTTGTAAACAGTAATTTTTTGGTTGGGGCTTACATAGATTTGTCCATCGTTAGCAATAAAGCACAACTTGACATCGCTTTTCTTGCCAGCAAAGTCGCCTGCTCTCGCTGGAATAGCAGTTACCGTTTGCGCCAAGCAGTTTTCGTAACCGTATGGTGCATTTCTCTGAAGGAGATCGTTGTCTTTCCATATCTTGTGCGACTGCATGACAATCCCTAGAACGGTTGCATGAAGGTAGTAAAGTTTTTTGAACGATACCTTTCATGGGTTTTATAAAGTGGTCTGCCTGTACCACCATTGTATATGTTCCCGTTAGAGTCAATGTTCCCAACTCTTCGTACACTGGTTCCTTGCCAAGTAAATGGAACTACCTCTCCATTATTATCGACATACTTGCTGGCTATCATCGGAATTGCTTGTTTCCAGCCGATGTCTTGCCTAGTGCCAGTTGAATTGTAATATCCATAGTTGCCTAGCACCGCTTCATAGGTAACTTTCGCCCAGACTGCTTTTCCGAACATCGTTTTTACTTCGACTTCCGATGCTGCCTTGCAAACGATCCTCCATTTTCCGGCTCCGTGACCCTGCCAAACTGAATCATTAACAACAAACGATCTGTCCATCATGTCGCTATATGACAGATAAAGCTCATACTGCTGTATGGACAGAGTCAAAAACGGATTCTGTGTCACTACGGGAACTGGGTATTCTTCACCCACCTCTTCAAATTGCCAGCACTGTTCTTTCGATGTCCCAAAATCGGCATAGATAACCTCATCTCTACCCTGCACTGATGCTGTGACCTGAACAGGCAGGTCAGTTGGTGCTGAAACATACTTCGCCATGATCGCACAATCTTCTGTGTCACCTGCTTGAGTTGCATAGTTGCATGTGACATCGAACATATAGGGATTGTCCGACCTACGCTTAATGTCTTTGCTTGTGCAAATAGCGTAAGGATGAATGACTCCAGAGGCAGAGTCGAAAAAGGCAGTCCTGTTGACCTGTGGGAACTCGCTGTTGCAAGCAATCGCAGCAGGAGAAATATCTTCTGCCGGACCATCATAAGGATCTCCACGTTTGTTCTTGACCGCCTTAACGAGAAAGGTCTGCGTGAAGTTCTGCACAGTTTTTCTAGCACCGTCTGATCCCTGCGAACCGTTAGAACGGTAAGAATCCGAAGCTGTTTTGCATACTGTAATATTGACGGTCATTATCGTTCTCAGTTAGCTACAAAGACCAAAGTTGCATCAACATCGCCACTAACAGCAGTCAGCGTAACTAGATGATCTGTTGCGTCCGTAACCGCTTCACCAGCAGAACCGTAAGACACAAGAAATACACCTCCTGCTGGAAGATCAATGCTCGTGCTTCCGCCGGTCAGACCAGTCCAACTATTAGTAACTGTTTGATCGATGCGAAGCGTCCCAGCGGAATCATCTGCATTAGAGATCATTATCGAATTGACTGAGCTATTTGCGTGTGACTCACCTAGATTGTCGTCACCGACACCCAACCCACCTCCGAGATCAAGTGACCCTAAGTCGTACAGGTCCACAGTCAGAGAGTTTCCTGATGTGATCGCTTCGTCAGCTAGCAATAGAACTTTATTAGGAACAATAACATCGCTTGAGTTTTTGTTGCTATTGGTAAAAGACTCGTTGATGTTGATCCCTGCACCAGCAGCGTTTGCTGCCGTGACTGCTGCCGAAACAGTAAAGTCGCATTTAGTAATTGTTGCCATTTTTTAGACCTTAGATGAATTGATTCTGCTTCTCGTTCAAGTCTTGTATTTTACCATCGATGCTACGCAAGAGCCTCTGAGTTTCTAAGTCAGCTTGTTTTTTCTCGTTTGCTATAGCCTCACGCTGCCTCTCTGCTTTTGCGTTCGCTCTTTCCACGGCTCTAGCAGTTTCGCCTTTTTGTCGCTGCTGTCTTAGGAACTCGAACTCGCCAGTCGATCCTGCTTGAAATCCAGAGACAGATGGAGCCTGTGCGAGTTGCATTTCTTCTTGCAGTTGCTTCGCAATATCTTTTTCTCTTTGTCTAAGAGCTTCAACTGCCTCACGCTGATCCTCTTGTATCAGTTGCTTTCTCAAGGTCTGAAACTCTATTTCGTCTTTATTCTTCTGCGCTGCTAAACGATCTTCTTCTCTTTTTCTAGCATCGGCTTCTGCTCCCATCTGCTCCATTAGGTTTGGACCTTCAATTTCTTCTGGAGCAAACATCCCAAAATCTTTTTCGAATGACTTTTTGATGCTATCGGTTTGCAGTTTTCCTATTACCTCTTTGTATTTTTTGGCAACATCTTCGTCTGATATGTCTGTTGCCAGCATATCTTCAAACTTCTTTATAGTCTCTTTGTCTTTTTCTGCTAGCTTCTTCCTGATTTTGCGTTCTTCTTCTAATGTCTCTTCGTAGGCTTTTCTGCCCTCCTCAGCGTTAGCCTCCATGACAGCAATGCTTGCATCGTACTTTCGAGCCGCTTCTGCGTAACTCATTTGAAAGTTGCTGCGTCTGACCATGTTTTCAATAACGCCCTCACGTTGCTTTCTCGCATCACCAGTCCGTAATGCAGCCGAACCTGCCTTGCCTAGCAAATAAGCATCGTCCCTGCCTTCCGCCGCCTGTCTAGTTTCATACTGACCTGCCCCGCTTCCCGGTTTAGGTTCACTTGGCAGCCCTCCCCAATACTCTGCCGCCTCTTTCAGGTACTCAGCCGCAGAAATCATTCTGTCAATAAGGAATGATGCTGGACCTTTTTCGGACTCCCCAAGTGCAACTAGAAACTCTTCCCATGAAGCAGCAAGGATCGTAATCTTTCCGTTGATAGTTTCGGCTTGCTTCTCAAGATATCCCGCAAACATACCTCCTTCGCTTGTAATGTTGACCAATGCTTGATTTAAGTGTTCTGCCGATATTTCACCTTTGCTCATTGCGTCAGCAAAGTCCTCCATAGAAATGCCAGCAGCATCGGCAACCGCCTGCAAAGACATACCAGCGTTAATCAACTGATTTTTCTCTTGCCCCATCAACTTGCCTTGAGCGTTGACCTGCGCAAAAGCAATCGTCAAAGCCCTGAACTTCTCGGAGTTTCCACCAGCTACAGTGCCTAGCCTTTTGAGACGATCCGTCAAGCCTTCTGTAGTCAGACCATAGGAAGCCCATGTCTTAGCGTTCTCAATTAACTGACTATTAGTTAGGATGGTTGTCTTAGCCAATGCTCTGAACTGTGTAGTTAATTGTTCAGCAATAGGTTCACCAAAAAGAGACTTCATCCCCTCAATTTGTGACTCAAGCTTCGCAAATGCACTAAAAGCTTCTTTTGCGACAGCCGCGCCAGCAAAACCGGCTCCTAGCACCAAAGCTTGTGGACCCATGCCAGCCGCACCGCCTAAAAATCTAGCAGCACCAGCAGCACGACCTCCCATACCTAGACCGCTTACACCTGACGCTGCCATGCCAGCCATTCTTGCACGATTGGCTCTGTTTCTAGCTAGCAACTTCTCTTGTCTGTCTAATCCAAGAACAGCCCTTCTTTCTTTTTCTAATCTTTCAGTACGCTTTAGTTCTTTGTAGGCGAGGCTTGTTTTTTGCTGCTCATACTCTTTAGTTGATATAGCACCTTTTCTGTATGCCTGCCCTAAAAGTTCTACCTGTAATTCCTGCTGCTTTACACTGTTCCTAGCTTTGTTAATGCTTTTTTCTATTTGTTTCGCAGCATACGCAAAATCATCAGAGGTCTTGACACCACCTGTTAGCTTCATATCGAAGCTGATACCGTAACCAACTAGCTTTGTCGTCTTTGCCATAACTCTCGCCTAACCGATACGGTATTTTCGCTTGTACTTTTTTGGATTAGCTAAAACCTGCTTCATTGTCGATGAAACCACACTAGGAACCTGTCTCCTTAGTATCTTTTTGCTCGCATCAATGTAGTTTTTCCCTGCAATCGAGTTGCCGGAATTTTTGCCCCAATGGTGATGGTTGTCCCATCCGTCATTTCTAAAGCGTGCCTTGTAAGCAGCAGTCGTCAGACCTGCAAAAACGATGTCTTTATTGAGGTCTTTGCTTCTCCACACTTTGTAATAAGTGTCAAGCATCGATCCATATCGGTTTGCTGCTGCTTGCTCCTTTAGCGATCTTTTCTTGTGTGTGCCTGTTGCCTTTGCTCTGCGAATACCTTTGGCAACCATTTGTTGATGTATCGTGCTTGCAGAAATTTGACCAACTTTATTCCCGACTTCTTTGTGGACTGCTCTTTGTATGTCAGCCTCAACTCCTTTAAGGGCTTTCTTGAACAGGTCGCTCAAGTCGATGCCCATTCTCATTTTTGCCATTTTTTCGCCATTGCTTCGAGTTGTGATTTTGCGTTGTCAGGATCACCAGTCGAAGTGTTTCCTGAGTCTCTTTCCGCGATTTCAAAGGCTATCCATTGATCTAACAGGGTGGGACTTACGGTGTTCATCCAATGTATAGGGTCATCTATCTTTAACTTCTGGCAAACAATAAACGCCCATCTCAGTCGATGATTGATCTTGAAGTGACTAATCAGCTTCTCAACTCGCCCTACTCTTTTTTTTCATCTTCAGCATTAAAGTCGAAGATGGCATGTACCAATGTATCTAGCTTTGCGCCATCGAGTTCTAGGATTTCTTTTATGTCAGCAGGCTCGAACATAGGGTCGCCTTTTTCATCGCAAATTTGATCGATAATCATATTTGCTCGACGTTTTTCTTGAGTCGATTTGTCCGGCTTGCCCTTTTCGTTCACGATCTCCGACATCCTTCTTGAACGCATAAGCTCTGTTAAAGGCTTTATGTAGACCGTCCCAAACCCTTCAATCTCGTGCTTCTGCGCCTTTGGCTTTAACGCGAAAAGCTTATCTCTAGTCAAAGATGTCATACTCAATTTCTCCCTGATCTTCTTCTTCACTATTTTTTTCTTCATGCTCCCAAACACCAATGAGTTCATTGACTTTTGGGTCGTCATGCAGAATGTCGTTTACCTCTTCCGCGACGAGCCGAATGTCATCTTCGTTGAGTTTAACGATGAGGTTTATCGGGCTTGCAAAGCTAGAGTCTTTGAAGGCAATATGGTTGCCATCCAGTTTAACTTTGTACCGATTAAGATCGATCTCCTTGCCGGAAAACAATCCAATCCCAACTTCTTTCTCTAATTCGACTCGTCGCACGCTGCACCTTCATTATGAGAAAGTTGGCTCTGTCAGGCCATCAAAGCAACAAGTGATGGTGTACTCAACCAAAGATGTGCCATTTAGCTCAGAGCTACTGATGTCAGTGATAAAACCACTTCCAGTCAAACTCGGACCAGCAGCAGGAGTCGCTTCTGCTGAGTTGCCGAAGTTTACAGTAATGGTTCCGATGTCACCGACTGACCCAATAGGCATAGCACCTTCCGCAGCAATTGTCGCAGTGACTTCACCAGCGTCAGTGAAAGCAGATGGGACGTAGGTTTTGAAATCGCCGGTGTCATCTAAACAAGTGGTTTCGATTTTGTCTCTTGAGAAACCAGAAATACTAATGCTTCTAGCACATGCACCTGATACACCGGGTGCTGAGAATGTTGCACCTTTGCCAGTATAATATGCCATGATTTTTTCCTTTTACCTTTTGGTGTACGAAACTTCAAAACTTTGAACAGTCCGGAACTGCCAATTATCAGTTCCATCTTGAGGAATATCAACCAAATGTATTTGGCCTGTCTGCCTCGACACTCCGTTGATGTAAATATTGTCGCCTGCTATCTGACCATGATACGAGTTCAGTGCGTTTTCTATCGCTTCAGATAGATCATTGGACTCTTCTCTCGTATCGCCATAAGCCTCAAACCTTACCGTAGAAATGGATATAGGCATAAACTCAACGAGACAATCAAATGCCTCTTCGTATGTCGCAAACAATATCGCAGCAGGCATCTCTGTGCTTTCAGGGATAAAGTCAGCATAGACTCTGCCATTGCAAAGCTTTTTTACCTTCTGGTTGTTTTTGACAACAGAGATAAGTGTAGGAAGTACATTAGGCATTAGAACTCCCCTCTGAGTTCAATCCGTCTTTCCATCTGCAAACCATCGGTATCGATGATTGCTGAGATGCCGTAATTCTTTCCGTCGATCACACAGCGGTCTTTTGTTGTCAGTTCGCCAGTTCCGTAGAACTCTCCATAGGCAACATGAGTTGTCTTTTCGTGGGTCATCCGTCCCCTGACAATCTCGCCACCGACTGTTGTGATTAGCTCGCATGGCCAAGCCTGCGTAACGACATCCCAATCTGCGTCTGTCTTATAGGTCGGTTGGCCATAGCTATCAGTGTTACCGTCATGCCGTGTGAAGGTAGCAGTCCACCTCCGCATCCCGATTCGTTTTCTAATGCTCATGGGTAGCTACTCCTCATCAGCGTAGAAACGAGACGCTCATAGGCGACTTCCTGAGAATGTAATGCGCTGCCTTCCTGTGCAGGATCAAAGAACCACTTTCCTACGCACAGCAGGATAGCTGTTTTCATTGTCCTCGGCGCACAAGACGCATCAGTGCCGTAACCTGCACTGAATGTAACTTTTACTGCGTTAGGATTATTAGGCTCAACGGTTGGCCAATCCTCGCCCGGATCTACAAAGAGTGATCCCCTGCCAGCATCGAAGATGTAACCACTCGATGCCATGGTGTTCTCGACACCATCTTCGTCAAAGTATTTGACGGACTGTATGTTTGTGATTGCTTTCTTATAAAGCTTGACCTCACCTTTAAGTGGGTCATTCTCGTTCCAATCAAACTGTGTCTGCTCGTAAGTAGCAGTCATGATCTGACGGTCGAGGTCTTGTTCAAGACGCTCAGTCGCAGCCTCAATAAGAAGCTGCAACTGGTCATCGTGTGTTGTATCACTCGGACTTAGACGCAGGTGGCTTTTTGCTTGAGCTACGCTTACGACTAGGCTTGACGGGCTTGTCGTTCGGTTTATCGTCCAGTTTGCGGTCATCTTTAACCTTCTCAAGTACACCAAACGCCCAAAGTGTTTTCAACACTCCTTCTTTTATCGCAGACTCATCCACGATGCTGCCCGCAGGGAATCCCATACGGGCAGTTTTGAATTTAACCTTAGCCATTATCAAGTAATGGTGATCTTGCTAAGGACTTCTGGGTTAGCAACTTTAATGTCGATTCGGCTGGTGCATTGAATACCGACCTGATCGTTAGCAGCAAACAGTTCGTTAAGAACTTTGAAGTTTACAGCACGACGATCACCGAAGTAGCAACCAAGTCGCAAGTCACCGAACACTGCAACCAGTTCACCGGAAGCAGGGGCCGATGGCAGGATGTTGGTAAGAACTACTGGGTAGCCCATCAACAATGGACGCTGACCACCTTCAAGGTCTGCGATGGTGTTACCACCGGCAGCGTTGACCAAATCACGGATCTGGCCGTGATAGACCGTTGGCGAGATAAAGAAGGCGTTTTGTGCGCCACGAACAGGGTTGCCAATGCCTACTGCACAAGCACTGATGTCAGTGAGAGCTAAAGCGCCCAAGGAAGCAACATTGGTGTCATCAACACTTGCGTCACCAGCAATACCGTTGGCGTTAATTGCAGATGCAACACCGTTGAACAGGTTGTCATCTTCAGCAGTTGCCAAGGACAAAGCCAAGCTCTGCGTGATGGTATCGACCATTGAAATCACAGCATCTTCGCTGATCTCAGTAGACATCTTTACCAAGGAAGCCATTTTCTTTGCACTCAAAGAAACGCTCGCGAAAGTCACATCTGATTCTGAGATTGCTGCTGCCTCATCCGGGTACGAAATCGATGCTTGTGCAGTAACCTTTGGTACTGACCAGTTGTCGCTGCTCATGACAATTCGCTGACAGTATTGACGAGCAACTCCGTACTCTTCAACGAGATTGATAAGCTGATTAGACAAAACGGTTGGAACGGCAAAACCGCCCTTGTTGTCAGTTCCGCCAGACTGTGCTGCCATGAACTCTTTTGCTTTGTGGTCTCCACCGAGAGCGGCAAGGTACATGCCTGCGGTGTAAGCATCTTCGCTCGATGCGAAAATCTTTGACTTCTGGGACTTCGCGGTTGCTGGAATCACTTCTTTGACTTCCTTTAGTGCGGGTTGCGTTGCTTCAAAAACTGCTGGCTGTACCGCTGCCTGAGCTTCTGACTCACGCTTCGCTATAATCTCAGCCTTGATCTTTTCTAGTTCGACAGCTTGATCGAACTCTTTCTCAAGCACATCAGCTTTCGCTTGTAGCTCTTGAAGTTCCTCAATCGAAGCTGATTCTGATTTTGCCAAAGCCTCTAGTTCAAGCGAAACTTCGCTCAACTCAGCTTTGATGTCGTTTTGATTTCGCCTGACCATTGGTTTCCTTTTCGTTTGGGTCATTGCTTTACAATGAGTAGTAGAGGTTATCAATACTCAAAAAATGTGTCAAACTTTGCACTAAATCGTAGTCCTGAGCTTGATCCTTCTAGCAGTCTCTCTCGCTAGGATCTGCACGTTAGGCGAGATGACCGATGCCTTCGGCTCCTCATCCTTATACTTTTTCTTCATGTCAACGATTTCATCGACGAGACCGATTTCTAACGCTTTTTCTGCGTCAAACCAAGTCTCCTTGTCCATCATCGCAAGCCAGTCCTCGGACTCACCGCCTGCTTTTGCGACATAGGTTTCTGCGATGTCTTTGTCCATCATTTCCATAATATCCGCCATGCCTCGGAAGTCTTTGGCGTTACCCATCGCAACCGTCCAAGCTCGGTGAATCATATATTTACCGTTGCTGTTCATGACGACTCGATCCGCAGCACAAGCCACAACTGTAGCAATCGACGCACAAAGCGTATCGATGTGTACTGTCACATCTCCGTCATAGCTCAGGATTGCATTATGAATCGCAAGACCATCAGTGACAGACCCACCGGGTGAATCCAGGTGGATAGTGATATCACCCTCGTGCTGATTAAGTGCATCGATAAAATCATCTGCGGAGATATGGCCATCGAAATCACCGATGCCGCCACGCATGGTGATCGTCTTTTCTTCAGGGGAGGTCTCAAACTTCATTGTTAAAATCTCTTTCTTAGGGTTAGTTATTCTTTGTCAGCAGCGTCGATCTGCTTAACTAGCTTGTTAGACCATGACTCGCCCGGCGATCCGCCCCAAAGTAGGTTCGCGATTTTTCCAGCACTAGGGTATCCTTTCTCGCCGGGGTTGTATCCTTCTGCCTGCTTGTCAACTTCGTGCCTAGCAAAAAACGATTTCATTCGTTTTGCTGTTCTTGGGCTAATTTGCTTCCCATTCTTAAGGTCTCTAGCACGAGCAACACCAACGGCAGTGCCACCTCTACCATGTTCTTCACGCAACTCTAAGCCTCTCGCGGCAGCCTTGCGAACTCCTTCAGGTGGGGTAAAGTCGATGTGATCATACTTACCGTTCATAAAGTTCTCTTCGAGCTTTGCCTCGATCTCTGTGCCGTCATCCGGCTCAGGAACGGTTTCGTATTCTTCGATCTCCTCTACTGGCTCGGATGGCTGTTGAACCTGCATGTTTGCATGAGGGTTGTAATCGTCGGTCAGTTCATCGACGGGCTTCATGCCATGTAGCTCTCTCACTTCGTTTCCTGAGATCATCATCTGCTGACGCAGATTACTTGTGTACTGTGCCAAGCTAATCTTGTCATGCTTGTAGAGCGATGAAGTATCCATTTTGTAGCAGTAGCTACCTGCTGCCTTTTGGCGACCACTAAGTAGCTTCTTGTCACACTCATCTTGGATCTTGTTGATCCATCTACCTAAGCAGTTAGTAATGTATGCAGCATTACGCTCCGTCACACTCTTGTAAGTGGACCCAGTGTTATCACCGAAGATCGACTCAAGGAGGAAGATCATTGCGGCAGATTCACGCTGGAACTGACGCTGCTGGACATATCCTCCAGTGTTGCCATCGTTAGGTAGCACCTGAGCTTTCATGCCTTCTCGAATCATTCCGGTCTTACCAGACTTGTCGAGTCCTTCATGTGCTTCGTTGAACTGAGACAGAAACTCGCTAGCTTCTTTAGCGGTACGAAAAGCACCTCGTGGAGCTTCGAGCAGTAGGCCGGGACGACCTGCATTTCGGAACGTAGAGCCTGATGCTTCACGACCGGCAATCGACAAACCAAAGGTATCCTTAAGGATTTCGATTGGGTTCTCGCCCCACCATCCGTTTCTCGAAAGACCGATGAGATAGAGGATGTCCCGATCAGGGATCTTATACATCGTCGATTCTTGGTTCTCTTTCCTTTCCAAGGAAGAGACGGCGGACGCACTGTCAATCGAGACAGTGTGCCACCGTTCACCGTCAGCCACGACAGTAGTACAGTTCTCAGCCTGCAAGGGATACAATCCAATCGGTTGACCGTTAGCGGCTCTCTCGATGTATAGGCGACCGTTGCCATAAAGCAGACCATCGACAACCCACTTCTCCATGATTGTCGAGTGCGTAAAAAACTCACTTGGTTCTGCTAGGATTCTTGCCCCGGCATCGTTGTAGACCCGCTCAGTGTAGTTGCGGTCGTCACCTTCGTACTTGTGACAATCGATAGGCATCTGAGCTAGATGACCTGAGATTTTACTGACCGCCATCCACACTTCAGGGATGCCAAGTACAGAGTTGATCGAGACGTTTATACCGCTTGATGACTTGCCGCTCAGTCCGAGGGACTGCAATAGCCATGCAGCGGGATTTGCAGCAGTGCTTGTCTGCTGATTGAACAGGGTTCCAACTAGACTTTTGAACATATTATTACTCAGTAGGTAAAGTAGCCTTCGCTACGACTTGGCATCGCTACTGCTCTCGCAAAAGCCATCGTCATCGCAACTACGGGGTCAATTTTCTTTCCGGGTTCACACTCGTTTTTTGCGTACATCATTCGATCTTGACGATCTGTCACGATGATTGCGTTACCGACTGCCCATCTGAGCAGTTTGTTTCCGTCATGCTTCAAGCGACCATCACTGATTGCCGCCCTAATCTCCCCTATTGGCTCATTAAAGTGCCTAGTTGTCTGCGCCATCGTAACAGCTTCTATGCCTTCTTGCGAAATTCTTTCGCCTGCCTGCTGTGCGTTGTAAGGGTCGAAGGCTACCTGATAGCACCCGGTCTCCCTGCAATACTTGACGCAATCACGCTCAAGTTCGCTTAGCGGAAACCGAGATCGTATCAAAAGTCCATCCTCTATAAAGTCGCAGAAGGGCTTGACCGAGATGTCCCTGACGCTATCCATCGCTAGGTAAGAGTAGGACTTAACTTCATATCTATAGATAACTTTTTGATTGCCGTCTGCATCCTCAACGAAGTCCTCTGTAGGGAATCTGGCTGCCAAACATAGGCTGGCGAGGTCGTCTCTCGCTCCGAGGTCAATCGCCGCTCCTATGGCGTCTGCATCCTGCCAGTCAGAAAGCTCACCCTCGCACTTGTCCCATTGGTCGAGGTCAAAAGCAGTATCTAGGTTGCTGACCAGTCGGTTGCCGTGATATCTCGTGAACCGATTGAGTGCCAAGCTATCTGCTGCTGCGGGTTTAGCCTGATCTTCGAGGAACTCTTTGGTTAGCGTTACACCCAAGCATGGGTTTGCTTTAATCCAATTATCAGGATCGAGAGGATCGTCATCTTCGTCGAGTTCATAGCTCAAAGTAAAGTATGACTCATCATCGTACTCTCCGGTGACAACACCTGTGGCGTAGTTCCATTCCGACTTCCATAGCTCAGAGGATGTAGAGCCTGCTGTGGTGGTCACGAGAAAGATGCTTTGTGTTCTAGCACCTGACCCTGTTTTCATCGTGTCGAGAAACTCTTTCTGGTTCCCGGCTGAGCGGAAACTGTGCATTTCGTCGATGTTACATACATGCGGACTTAGCCCATCAAAAGCCTTATCTGATCCTACAGTGATGATGTGGCCGCTGTTGTGCTGAAAGGTAAGCTGACGATTTTTGAAACTGCTCATTTCTGTCAGGACTTCGCTTTGCCCCCTCATCCTGACACACTCGGCCATCGTTACGCGGTCTGCCTGTTCTTTTTTAGATGCAGCTAAGACAACCTGAGCTACGTTCTCAAATCCTTTGCTAACTGGGTTGTAGTCGAACCCTGCACAGTAGAGACACATGGCAGCAGCGAGTGTCGATTTACCATTTTTCCTTGCAACAGAAATGTATGCCTTACGGTATCTGCGGCAGTCATTGTCGTTTGATTTCCATCCGAAGATAGAAGCGACTGCAAAGACCTGCCAAGGCTGTAGTACAAAAGGCTTGCCAACATCCTTGCCGATACTGTGCTTAATGCAGGTAGGATAGAAGTTGCAAACATTCCTCGCATGTTCTTCGTCGAAGTAGTACGGGAAATCTTCGTCGCGTTGCCTTGCTAAGTCTTTACGGTGACGCTTGCAGGCAGCAATGATTGACTTGCAGGCAACGATCTCGCCTGCGATAACGCTCGAAACGTATTCTTCCATCATTTCGATGGGATCTTGCCACTCATCCATTGCCAAGCTTCTTTATCAGTTTGCCAACGGCATTGTTTTCTTTTTTTGATCTGTTTTCCGGCGGAGCTAGCTTCGCTCTCGCAGCGGGTGTCAGACCTAGCTCATTGAGTAGCTTGAGGTGCAGAGACATGAACTTACTCCAGTTCTGCGCAGCACCGGTCG
>Ga0209645_1001048_pt1 | contig 14023 bp, 9 predicted proteins | sample ETNvirenome_6_30_FD_184070 | JGI IMG/M metagenome (GOLD analysis project Ga0209645, IMG submission 184070) | Marine viral communities from the Pacific Ocean - ETNP_6_30 (SPAdes) (version 2) | ecosystem: Environmental > Aquatic > Marine > Oceanic | place: Pacific Ocean | collected 2013-06-19
TCCAAAGGCTCGTAAATCTTTTAGAGCTAGACATAATTGTGATAACCCTGGACCAAAAACAAAAGCTCGTTATTGGAGCTGCAGAAAGTGGTAAATTATGAGTATTAAAACAGATATAAGAACACCGGAGAATACTCTCAACTATATGAAATATGTTGAGATTGAAAACGATTCTCGTTACCCTGCTGTTACCGGTGGTGTTGGTCAAGGTATTTTCAATAAATCAGCTATTTTAGTGCAACAAGTTGACCCCTTTAACACAGGTATTGGTAGCGGCACCGGACAGCAAGATTTTATCGAAAAATTTGGTGCTAATTTATCTGTTGGATCTAGTCTAGAAACTATATGGGAACCTGGTGGTATATATGAATATCTAACTACAGCATCAGTTGTATCAGCTGTAAGTGATGAAGCTGCAGACACAGCTCCCAGTGGTGATGGGGCTAGAACTATTGAATTACAAGGATTAGATGCAAACTATAATACGATTACTGAAACTATCTCAACTGGAGGAACTGGCGGTGGCGCAGCTTCCACTCAACAGTTTATAAGAATATATAGAGCTCTTGTTAGCACAGCCGGGGCAACCGGTACTAATGAGGGTGATATTCTCATAAAAGCTGGTTCAACTACTGTAATATCAATAGGGACACACGGGTCCGGTGGTAATAAAGAGGGTTTTGGTCAATCACAAACTAGTGTATTTACTATACCCGCTGGTAAAACAGGATATTTAACACAGTGGTCAGTTGGTTCGAGTATTTATAATTCTGGTGTTCAAGCATTTTTTATGGCATCTGAAGTTCATGATGGTCCAATTTTAAGAACAAAAGATGTAATGTTTCTTAATAATTTTTCAATAAAAGATTATAAGGTACCTCTATCGTTACCGGCAAAAACTGATGTCGAGGTTAGAGCGTATGATGACTCCACGGGTATACCAGTATCCACTTCTTATAACTTAATTCTAGTAGATAACATATAAATAATATTATGCCTTATAAAACGAGAAAAGTTGGCAATGAGTACTGCGTTTATAAAAAAGATGGCGGTAAAAAAGTTGGGTGCACTAAAGGAACCGAAGAAGCTAAGAAAAAATACTTAGCTGCTTTGCATTCTGCGGAGGACGAAGAGTGTGAAGATTTTGACGATGTGGCCGGTGAAATATTAAGTTCTATTCATCTAGATACCGAAATGCTAAACGATGAGGACGAAGAAGATCATAAACCAAGAAATCCTGGCATCTTAAAAAGACGTATAAAGGGTAAGATTACATGTTCAAAGGCTCGATCTCTCAAGAGTAGTATGAAGAATAAAGGTAGTGATACAGCTAAAGCAGCACAACGCTTTATAAACTATCATTGTGACGAGGAAGATGCCGAGAGTACGTCAAAAGCTCCAAAAGGTAAGTCTTACGATTCGCAGAATAATTGGAAGCCTAGTAGTGTTGATGCAAGAAGCGACGGAGCTGGCGGACGTTATAGACGAACACGGCCTAACAAACCTGGTAGATCAAGTAAAACTCATGGCGAGAGTGAAGAGATGCCAGAAGAAGATGCTGAAAAAAAGAAGAAGGTGTCTAAACTTCGTCAAAAATGTCAAGCAAAAGCAAAGCGTAAGTATGATGTATGGCCATCTGCTTATGCTTCTGGCTATGTTCAGAAATGCGTTAACAGGAAGGGTAATATAAAATGACTCAGAAGCAACTACTGGAAAATTTAAGAGACTGGTTTAAGACTCGTGTCGATAAAAAAACTGGTAAAAAATTTAAAGGTTGGGTTAATTGTAAAACTGGAGGCCCGTGTGGTAGAAAGAAAGCTGGAAAAACTGGCGCTTCTTACCCCGCATGCAGACCTACACACGCAGAGTGTAAAAAGATTAAGAATAAAAAATATAAAAAGAGAGGTCCTTCCAGAAAATCATGGAAAAAATAAATTATGGCAGTTAGATTAGACAATTTAAAACCATCAAAATTAGAGCAATCGTCTATTGATAACGGTTATCTCTATAAGGATGTAAAGGTAGACTTAGGTTTTGGAAGAAACGTGAGTAGGGAGCTTTATGGTTCCGTGCAACCTGGTGATCTTGATGATATTTTTGATGGTCAGGCAGTTATTAACTCTATTAAAAATATACTAACAACAACACCCGGGGAAAAATTATTAAATCCTCTCCTAGGTTTAGATTTTAGATCGTTCTTATTTGAACCAATATCAGTAACTACGTCATACTTCATTGCGCAAGGTATCTACGAAAACTTAGGTGAGCAAGAGCCGAGAGTAACTCTACAGAGAGTCGAAGTTGAGGGATTTCCTCAAGATAATGAATATAAAATAGATATTAGTTACTCGATACCAGATCTTAATATTTACAATCTATCACTGAACGCTGCATTAAATAAAGATGGATACGTAATAGTATGAGCCTTGATAAATTTACAGATTATAAACTTTCGCAGAGTGCTTATTTAAGTTTTGATGCAACAACTCTTAAAGATCTCATTATTAGTAAATTAAATGAGAATGAGATTTTTACAGATCAAAACTTTGAAGGCTCGAACTTTAGTGCATTTACTGATGTGGTAGCTTACATGTACCATGTATTGCTATTCTATTTAAATACAACATCAAACGAAACAACCTTCACAACTGCTACGTTATACGAGAATATAAATAAGCTAGTATCTAATATAGGCTACAAACCAACTGGTGATCAAACCTCGTTAGCAACTTTTGGATTATCTTCAACATCTCTACCTGTTAATATCTATACTATACCACGTTACTCGCTTGTTAATGTAAATGGTCTTAATTACTATACGCTAGATGATATTATTTTTCAAAAGAATACTACTGCCGCAGAATCTTTAGTAATAAGCAATAATACACTTTATGAGGGTAGTTTGAGAGAGATTACATTTACGTCTACAGGTGAAGATTACGAAACAAAAATTTTAGTTGATAATAGCAATACAAACACTGATATAGTACAAACTACTACAGATATTAACGCTCCGTTTATATCAGATAACGCGTTTGGTGTTTATGTAAAGAGTGGGACATCTAATACTTGGTCTCAGTGGACAGAAACAAGTTCTTTATTCCTTGAAGAAAGCACCGCGCAAAAGTATGAAAAGCGGCTAAACGAGTCAGGTAACTACGAATTTAAATTTGGTAATAATAATAATGGTCGTAAGCTTGAACAAGGTGATACTATTCTTATATTCTATCTCATATCAAGTAATAATAACGGGCTGATAGGTGCAAATGCGTTAAGTCAATCTAGATTTAGTCTATATAATTCTGCTAACTTTAACGCTATTAGAGATATTTTATACGATACTAGTACTAATTTAATAACACCGGATCAACTTGCTCTTATTAATATTAATAATGAGTATACCTCTACACCAGTTAAGATAGCTGAAACTGTTGATGAAATTAAACAGAACGCGCCGAAAATCTTTTCTATACAAGATAGACTTGTAACAGCTTTCGACTATGAAAAGTTTATAGACCGTAACTTTAATAATATAGTTCGTCCGGTTAAAGCCATCTCTAATGAGGAGTATACCTCACAATATCTTGGTTACTTTAACCGATTAGGTTTAACAAGACCTAATGATGATAGTAGGGTATTAATAAACCAGGTTAATTTCTCTACTTCAGCTAATTTTAATAACGTATATGCGTTTATGGTTCCGAAGCAACAGCCTATAATCGATGATACTATACCTAACTATCTTAGCGTAGCGCAAAAGCAAACAATAGTCGAAGCGTGTCAGCCTAAAAAGGATGTAACGCATAATATAGTGCCGTCAGATCCAATTGTCAAGGCCTTTAGTTTCGGTACTGGTAATATAGATAATAGTACAGTAGATGAAATTGTTGATAGCTCTTTCCTAAGAATCTTTTTTGATAAGAGCGTCAATATATCAGATAATGCTCTACGTGCTAAGGTAAGAGATACTATAATCAATTACTTCGCAGGTGTAGAAATAGGATCTATAATCGATATTGCAAGTATGACAAGAGATATCTTAGGGATTGATGGAATTAATGATATACAAACAGTTAGTAATGCAGATGTCTCTTCTAACTTAAGCTTCGTGGTTTGGAATCCTGATTACGCAACAGTTGATAAGGATATTATTGTCAATAACTATAAACTTAACAACTTTGAGTATGCTTATTACTATCAACAATCTCTTATAGGTAATAAAATAAGCATACAGAGAGTTTGACATTAAATAATCTATATGCAGTTAGGTGCTGTTCAGTTTGATAGGTCGGATAATTTTAATTTTCTGTATAATAATTTTTATACAGAAAATTATACAGGTGTGCAGACAACTTCAAGTTATGCGCTACCTATAACTCCGTTTTATTTTAAATCGACGTTAGATGGTATAGAAGATTTTGTATCAAGAAAGCGTATTGTTTGGGATTTCGGTGATGGTACAAAATCCGAATCTGTAACAGCGCAGCATAGTTATGAGACACCAGGTAAATACAAAGTAACATGCTACTTATATGACGAGGACGGTAATGGCTATTATAATATATACACTTCGCGAGTTACCGTTACAGACTTTATATCTGATCAAATAGTCTTAAGCGCAAGTAACTCAATTGAGCATTTAACCGGTGAAATAAAGAATCCTATCACCATTCAAAGATATAATTCAGCACGAACTATTAACAGTAAAGGTCTTCCGACTATTGTTAATTTTGCTTCAGGAGCAAACGTGCAAGATTATTTTAGAAGTAATATACAAGAGTATGCTTACGGTCATCTTCTACCTTATTCATCTTTTTATCAAAAACTTACATCTAATGGAATAGTTGAAACTGTACCTCTTAGCTCCGTTAGTACAACAGATACGAACATTTATGTTAAGCTGTCTGGTACAGAATTAGTTTATACTACTGTAGATGATGATGATGCTGTTTTTGCAGGGTTATCTGGTGATGCAGATGTTTTTTTTGGAAATGATCTTTCCGGCAGATTTGATTTACTATTTGGATTTGAAACCGGCTCTATTTTCGATTACACCAATACTACAACTTATGGTGTATCTGCTAAAATAGATCCTAATACGTCCTTTGACCGTTTAACTATTACTTCTAACGGCATAGACGGTGAAGGTGAAGAGCTTTCTGTTTTTAACATTAATAAAAATAAATTTGCTAACACAAAAGTAGCGTTTGTTGTTAAGGTTAAGGATGATGATAATTTCTCTCAGAAGAGTATGCCTCTTCTGAGTGCAGGTGATGTTGATCTAGACATTATACTAACAAATGGTACAACAACTTACGATGCTACCTTTTACAGTGATTTTGGAACCTTATCAACTAGTCAGTATGGTGGTTTCTTTAAAGGTTATTTCATTAGTAATAATACTTCTACATTAACAGATGTCTTTCTATCTGCTAACACAACATATAACTCTAATTTCTTAAGTGGTACGAGTAATACCTTTGATATATATCCAAGTAATTATTACACTCTTGCTAAAAAAGGTGAAGATATAGACTTTAAAGAAACATTTAAGACAGTTGCTAGACAGCCGCTATTTAAAGACTCAAAAGTGTTAATGGATGACTTTCTCGGAACTATATTTGGTGATATTGAGTCTGCTCAAACATCTATCGGTAAATCAACATACGAAAAAATTCAAAACTTTACAGATAATAATAGTATTATTGATTACGCTAATATCGATCAATTAGCTAGTATATTTAAAAGTATAGATCTACCCACTCTTACGAAATATAATATGCCCTCTAAGATGAGACGATTGGTAGATTTACTATCAATAAGTCACTCAAAGCTTTTTGGAAGTGAGAATGTATATAAAGAAGACTATAATACTTACGGTTATATTAATAGTAATTTATATGGTACAAATTTAGGCACTGAATTAACACAAAGCAGTCTTATCGATAAAAATAAAGATATAGTTGCTTTTGAGAAGTATAGTGGAAGATTTATTAAACTTAATTCCTTCCTTCCTCTAAGCGCGTCTCATTCCGCTGTTTTGTTAAGCGATCCGCTTACTAGCGCGCCTATTGTTACAGAAATTTGCGTATTAGATATTCTTACAGAATCTGAAGATAATTTAGTAACACCGATTAGCGGCGCCATACTTACAGATTTTTACCCTCTAAGTGATTATAACCAGTCATGGGGTTGGCCTCTACTATCAGGAGGTGATAGAGATATTTTTGATATCTATAGTTTCTACAATACAACAACAGCTATAGATGGTACTATTACTGACTCCAAACTTAACTTTACAGATACTAATAATACACTTTCATTTAATACATCTTCGTACAGCGAATGGTCTCAGAAAGACGGAATTATGGCAAATATTCTAGCAAATGCTTTATATGAGGGTCTTGACTTAACATAAGTATACAAATAAATAATCATAATGCCTATATCATCATACAGCACACCAACCGTTAATTACTCTATAACTAATGCGACTGTTAGTATAGATGAGGCACGTGATCAAATTCAACCGTTTTCCTTTCTTGACTTTATAAACTATACAAAGGTTGATTACTCACCGGAAGAATACAGTACGTTCTATACTAGCTATATTAAAGAATGGTATAGTACAAAAGATTTAACACAGGAAGAGCAAGTAAACGAATTTAAAACATTCTATACTAACTTTATTAAAGAAATTGTTTTAAACTTCACAACTGAAAGTGAAAGAAGATTCTTAAGTAAGATTGACTTTGATAATCCGACAGATCTCGATATTGCTCTACCTTTCTACGCTAATAAAATCCGTGAAATAGTATTATTCTATAAAAATAAGCGTGATGAAGGAAAATATGTTATAGATCGTAATAAGATTAAGGGCTCTAGTAGTGGTGTCGAGAGAGCGATCTTTGATAACATTTATAATTTTGTATTCGGGTCTCAAGATACACTCTCTACAAGTGGGATTCAGTTAAGCTCTATTATCTCTAAACTAGATATTGATGTAGAAGAATATATTGATGTTTATGGTGATTATTTTGATTTACCTAGAACGTCATCACAAGAAACAGGTTTAAGGCAAGAACTTTATAGTAGTAATATCAATAATATTGATCCGGATTATTATTTTGATCCGGATGCACTTAAAGTTCTCACCACCAAGTCATTACTAAGCTCGGTTCCTGTTTTTTATATCAACCCACCGGCTATAAACGTTGATCCAATATGTGATCCAAATAATCCGCTATCGGAAGCAAGAAGAGAAAGAACGAAAGGTGGTCTCTCACCTACAGAAGTTTATAGACTAAAAAGACAGCTTATAAGCAAATATTGCGGCACAGATTTTTATTACATAGATACAACACAAACTACACCAACATCAGGTCTTTTATTTAGATCAGAAAATCCTACAAATAATCTTCTTAATCTACAAACAGCAGATACTGCTACCGTAGAGAGTAACCAAATAAAATTATTAAAGGATATAGGTCTATTTTTTAAACCAAATAAAATAGGGTTATTTAAGCTTAATGTTGATAAAAGTGAGCATGTTATTGATTTGGATTCTTTAGAAGATAATCAAATATATATTTACCCAGATCCAAAGTCGTATGGTAATGTCTCAACAAACGCTCAAAGCGCATATCCTATATCGTTTAAGTATGATTATAGGGATGGAATCAGAAATATTAGCAGTGGTGTAGCCAGTGGTGATCCGTATATCACTAATAAGCAACAAACTTTCAACGGGTACAATACTAAAGAACGAAATAGTAATAATTTAGAGTTTCTTAACGAGAATGGTATTAAGTTTAATTTCTCAGATTTATACAATCAGGGATTTTTACAGAAAGTACAATATGATATTTATGGTAATGAATATGGATTGTTTAAGTCTGACTCACTTACCGAGATTACAGAGCTTGAGGGTGTTAATATACTCGATCTTCTGCTCGATGGTCACTTATTCTTTGATAATGAGGAAGGCTATAACTTTGATTATTCTACAGTTAGTAGAGAAGGTACAACAATTCGTTCTGGATTATCTACCTTCACTAACGGATTTAGTTCTTTAGAATCTCCTCTTTTACTTTACTTTCGAGAGTTTAGACCATATCAAGACTTTCAAGCTTCATTTGCTCCGAGAAATATAGTACCACTATACAGGGATGGTGGGCAGTTTACTTTTTTAGATAATAGCCTGCTTCCTGATCCTTTACCGTCAAGTGATCCGAACTGGCCAGGAACTGGCAATTATTACTATAGCACGCTCGTTGATGCATCTAGCACAACATTTGATATACGTTATAGTCTCTCTGCAGCCGGTTACTCATCTTACGATTGTGGCCGCTTCACTGATGATATTGCTCTATCTAATGATTTTAACTATAGTGAAACATATAGATATATTGGAGAAACTGATACGAGGTTTAGTACACAGGTATCAACATTAACTTCATCTAGTAGCTTACCAACACAAGAAGAACGAAAACAGTTAGCTGGTAAGCTATATGTTAAAAATCAACGTTACTCTCTTTCTTACCCACTTTCAACTGCATTAGAAAAAACATTAACCAAATATACACAGTCTACACGGGATGATCTTAATAGTAATCTGAATAACTTTGATGTTGTAAAGGATGTTATTGTACTTGAGACACCTTCAACATTAATCTTAGAGAAAATTTCATATGATGATGGAATCTTTTCTAGCTCTCAGACAAATAATACCATTTATAGTGTTATCTCTAGTGATCCATTTGCTAAGAAAAGTAACCGGTTCTACAATGAAGCAGAAAATAAAATTTATTTCGCAATTACAGCATCACTAGATAATTGTTTATATCCAAGAGTTCCAGAAGTAAGTCTTTTTAGTAGGCCTAGAAATAAACGAGCTATTATACCAGAAATTTACGAATATGATATTAATACTAATATAGGTCGTAAGGTATTCCCTCTCGATGACGCTTCATACGCTGATGTGTTGTCTAAATTTATTATAAGTGTAGAAGAAAATGGTGATAGTTTTGCGCCTGTTAGTGTTAAGACTCCAAATATTACATATAACAGCACAAATGATTTATTTAAGATAACTTATATTATATTAGATAACAACAACCAAACGCACTTCTGCAACGCCACATTTACAAATATTAACAATAAAATAGAGCTCGATTCTATCAAAGTTTATTTTACAAATGGCATTATAAGGACAACAACATTCAATCAAACATACTCAACATTTTTCGCTTCCATATCTTCTACATCAGGTAGTCATGGTACTGATATTAATGGCAATATTTTAAAAATATGAACAGTATATATATTAATCTTTCTTCTATTACTGAAAATACTTCTATTACTCGTGAAGAGGCAATATTGAAGGGTAGTCCTACTATACAATATGTATTAACAGGCATTAACGAAGAAGCAAATAAAGCGTTATCTCTTGAATTAGACTGGGGCGATGGTTCTGAAATAGAGTATTACTCAAAAGATATTATTTTTAATTATAGAGAAGAGTCTATTTTCAATGAAATTATTTTTAATAAGCCAGGTGGGTCTATTTGCTACACATATAATCACACGTACGATCCTCCAGTTGCTACCACAACAACAAGTTTAACTTCGCAGTTAATAATCTATTTTAATAATGGACCGTATGTTATTTTTTATCAGCCTATTAAACTAGTTAAGGAATCCTACTATGATGGAATAAAAGAGTTTAGTATTCTAAACACTCAAATACAGTCAACATCATCCCTTACTGTTGCGAATCTTGAAGGTAAAAACAGTAAAACATTTATTACTCTTCTAGAATAAAAATATTTTAATACCTTGATCTAGTATTAAATATAGACAGTGGTTGATACTTTATATAAAAATGTTAGCTCTGTTAGCTTCCCGTCTGTTAAATTTCCAAACAGGGATATACTCTTTAACCAGCAAACCTCTGACTTAGAGCAGGGTTATAGTATAAACACCGTTGACGCGCTTTCAGGGTTAAGAGACACGAGAATAAATGGCTATAATGCGTTTTATCTCTCTAATAAAGAGTTTTTAACAAATTTTATAACGGTTACATCTCTTAATGCAACTCCCGAAACTATAACAACTAGTTTAAAGTTTGAATTACCGGTACCGAAATGCTTTTATATATATGAACAAAGTACACTAAGCGCAGATATTGTAACTAGACCTTTAGGAATTATAACTGAAGAAGAGGGTACTTCACCCAATAACTATAAGTTTGAGTTAGATATATTAAACGATAAACTGCTTAAAATAAGGCATAATAATGGTTTAAATGATTACTTTTTAACGTATAACTGGGCACAGGATGAGTTTTATTTTTCATTGGTTAACAGCGGTGGTTCTCTATCGGAAACTAACGATGATACTTTTAGATACTCTTTAGATAGTGATGGTTATTTGCAAATTTACAATACCGCTTTTGATAGACTGCATATCTTAACTTTGAGTGAAGATTTCTCAACGATAAAATTTACACCTGTTAAATCTGGTACTAGTACTTTCATAGGAAGAAACCTTATTAAAATACAGTATAATTTCAATACTTTTGAAAATCAGCTTAATAGTAGTTTTGTAAGCTACGAATCTCAAAAGCAAAATTCTTTAAGACTTAATTTACAGAAGAGCGATTTTGTCAACACACCCAATCAATTATTATTGCATACTGCTTATAATACAATATCAAGCAATGAAATAACTCTTAATTTTGCTAATTTAAATACAAATAGAACAGAATACGGTTATGTTAGACGTGGCTCGAACTTATTTACTAACGATGTATATGTGCCGTCGTATGATTACCGTGATTATAAGTCTATTCACACGGGTGTAGATCAGGAAGGTGGTACTGATAACATAATTCTTAATTATAATTTTTATGATAAGGATATATCTATTAAGCAAGATGCAACAACAGTGTTTAAAGCGCCTTCCTCTCTTTATCCTTACGAGTTACTGAATATTAATGATAGCACGTTAGCTCAAAATGGTGCTTTCGGCGCGCCAGCACCTGCACTCGCAGATAAAGTATATATTAAAAGAGATAATAACGATATATACACTAATGGTAGATATCTTTGCACGTGGCTTTCGGCAGGGACTCTAGATACACCGGGCGTTTGGGTTGATAGATATTATTACCCAGATAAAATAACCAAAAAAGCTGCTCTTGAAGCAGATAGTAAATATAACTCATCCTTTTACGATAGTGTTGATAGTATTGATCTCAGTGTATCAGATAACATTCTAGTTGATGAGCAATTCTTCGATAAAAAGAGCGATGCTGCTTTCTCTCCCAACGTCAGCATAAAGTATGAGAGAGTTGGTAATAATACTATACGTGATATAGTAAATGCAGCCAGTCCGCTTTTATCTAGTCTCGGTAACTATAATACAGCTAGAGTTACTACCGCCGGTGATTACAGAGTAATATGTAATGATAATACAGACAATACATTTACCTATGATGGTACAAAATATCATAAGTTAGATGTTTATAAAAATATAAATGCAAAGAAAGAATTTACAATATCTTTTGATGCTTATATTGATGCAAATAAACAATACGGTTATCAGTTACTTGGCAATAATACAAACGCAGGATTTGGTGTATTTCAAGATTTAACTGTAACACCATTCATACATATCGCTTATAACAAGACACTTAATATTTATAATACATCTCTCGATTTAATTTCTCAGATTGAGTTTGATACTAAGATCAAAGATGTCTTTAAGAGGTCGGCGATGGAGGATTATATCGTTACTTGTACTGATAATGCAATCTATAAGGTTACAGCGCAGGGTAATAAAATTAAATTTGAAACAGAAAATTTAATCTTCGGGTATGTTGGTTATTTAATGGAAGAAAATAACATACATTTTCTTCTCGATGGTGGTGCTGTATGGACTCTAGATATTAATACATTGGAGGTAGCGAGAGCTACAGCTAAGGAGTTTCCTGCTTATAGAGGCATATTTGATATTGACTCTTATACAGGTCTTATAAAATATAAAAATGAGCTGTACTACCTGCCATCAAATAATGTTAAATATGAGGATAGTAATACAGTATTCTATACTCTAGGCAATTACGTCTATAAGCATGAACTTAATTTAAATCCTGTTATTTTTTGTGAGTCGAGTAAAGTAATTAATGATATTACTATACTAGATAATGAAATTTTTGTTGGTACAAAAAATAGCATTCACGGATTTACTACAACCGGTCTACCGTTATCTGTTTATAATTTAAGCGCAGCAGATACATCATTGAGCGGTGGTAATATTCTCGCTCTTGACGTTGTAAACGAATATATCGCTGGTAATAATCGTAAATATGTTAATGCATTATGTTCTACATCTGCTGGTAATCTAGCCGTATATAAAGATGCTACACAAATATTTCCTAGCTTGTCGTCGGTTAATGAGTTTTTTACACTGTCTGGTATATCAACGAAGCCGGCTTCGCAGGATATTGCAAATACAGGCGGAAGATCTCTTACTAAACTTACCAACTATAATAAGATAAACCAACTCTACAATAGCACGTCTCTTGATTTTAGATTAACGTTACAAAATTATCTTAATACGGAAGATAAGCTTACCAAAACTATCTCATTTACACCGAGCGATCTCGATGTTGGATTCCATACCTTTACATATCGTTATGATAGTATTCAGGGTAACGCTACTCTATATGTTGATGGAGCTTTATATGAAAATCAAACGTTCCAACCCGGCAAATACTATATACAAAACACTTATAACGATGAATTATATGTAGGGACAGCAGGATTTTTCAATGGTATCGACTTAGCAGAGTATTTAAAACAACCTACACATTACTATATTAGTGACTTACAGCTTAAAAACTTTTATGTCTTCGATAAAGCATTATCAACTACTCAAGTTTATGCGCTAGATCTTTTAGAGACTAAGATAAATAACCTTGTGATATCTCTACCGTGTGGTCAGCGTAATAATAAAGAGGAAATTGAACGATTCTATAAGTTTGGAAGATATAATTCGAGTAAGAGTGTTGATATTGTTGTTAAAAATCTCAATACTTCCAATCAAGATGTATTAAACTTAATTAAGAACAATATTCTCAATGAAACTAAGCAGATACTACCTGTCGGTGTTAATGTTAATGATGTTAAATTTGTAAATTACGTATGATGGACTATACAACATATAAAGTAGCCTACACTAACGGTGATATGTTTACTCTCACTGGTTCTGATTTTTACGGTTATGTAGAATATTCTAATAATAAAGCTGTAACTTATGAAACACAGTTGGAATTAGTACCAAAAAGAACATATAAGACAGATTTATTTACTTCGGATTTATTTTTTGATAGAGTAGTAAGTGATGAAAACATTACACTACCTAAAACAAAGGGGGAGTGTTTATTTTCTCTTAATGATGAGTTTTCTTATGAATCATATAAAGATAAATTAGATAAAATACGTTATAACACTAATTTTATATTTTCTAGACTCTTCATATCTGCAAGCGATCTACCATCTTCGAGTATTATAACTTATTCCACGTTAACGGGCGAGGACGACACAACCTTTACTACACGATCTATTAATCTTAGTAGCCCTACTTTTATTAAATCTGAATTATTTGAGAATGTACCCGGCTTTAGATATCTTGGCGATATTAAAGAAGCAGTTGCACAGTCAAATTACGATGATGAAAGTAAATATGCGTGGTTTGCAGTCACAGACTCTGAATTTGTAAGTATAGTGGGTTCATCTACAGAAGTAAAAGTTATAGAGCGATCACAGTATATTGAATCAAGAGAAAATGAAATAACCTTCGGTACAATAGGAGGAATAGCTTCAAACGATAAATTCTTGTTTATATCTAGTCAATCGGATAATGTAATATATAAGTATGATATTGCTGGATACTTAAATAATGATACTGTTCTGGCTAATAAAAGAAATTTCATTGAGGTAATGGGCGGTAAAGGAAG
>Ga0209645_1001049_pt1 | contig 14020 bp, 14 predicted proteins | sample ETNvirenome_6_30_FD_184070 | JGI IMG/M metagenome (GOLD analysis project Ga0209645, IMG submission 184070) | Marine viral communities from the Pacific Ocean - ETNP_6_30 (SPAdes) (version 2) | ecosystem: Environmental > Aquatic > Marine > Oceanic | place: Pacific Ocean | collected 2013-06-19
ATATAAGGATTAGCATGTCAGCATTATATGAACAGCTTTTAGTTGGCACAGAAACAGAGGAAGAAGAAACACCTGAAACAACTGTTGAGGTGGAGCAAGAAACTGTGCCTAAAGAAGAAGAAGTAGAGCAAGATACAATAGACTATAACCAGCTTTTAGCTGGAACAGAGGCAGAAGAACCTGAGACAGTAGCAGAGCCTGAGACACAACTTATCACACAAGAACAGGTAGATACACCTGATCGTGATGCATTACAACAGTTTGATCTAGAGCAAGAAGAAAAATCATTCGATGAGTTTGCTGCTGATCAAAACTTTATGGACAGGTTAAAAATATACGGTAATTCTAGGTTTGGTGAGAATGGTGCAATGCTACCTAACGAGACAAACAAAGAATACTTAGAAAGATTTTTATCGCATCTTAGATATGTAGAGAATAACACAGTAGGTTTAGCAGGAGAGATAGACTATCTACGTGGTGCGTCTAAAGAAGACAGAGAAAACTTTGGTTATCTGTACGCACAGATAGATGACAGGCTACCTACTATCTTTGAAGAGGGTGGTGCAGACTTTGCTCAAGGTCTTAGAGACACCATGTTCTATCTTATAGCAGATCCCATCAACCTATTAGGTTTAGGTGTAGGTAAACTAGCCACAAGAGGTGCTGCAGCAGCTATCAAACAGGCACTTATCTCTGGTGGTAGAGAGGCTGCAAAAAGGGCTGCTGCTAAGAGAACTGCTTTAGAAGTAGCAGGTACAGCAGCAGGTGCAGGTGTGCAAACAGGTATAGAAAACATAGGTTATCAAAGACTACGACAGGCAGAGGATGATGAGTTATATCAAGAGGGTGACATAGATCTAACCCAAGCAGGAATAGCAGCAGGTTTAGGCACTGTGTTAGGTGGTGCTGTTGGTGGCATAACATCTAGACAAACAAGAAAGCTAGGTAGAGAAGGTGTAGTTGCAGATGGAACGCTGTATCGTTCACAGGATGAGTTAGTAGATAAACAGGTTGACGATTGGGCAGATGATGTCAGTGATGATCTGTTTTTGCAAAAAGACATGTCTGAAAAACTAGATAAGAATGTAGCATTTGATCCTGTAGAGGGTCAAAGATTAATGTCTGAACTTAGTAAAGTAGAAAATGCAGATATGCTACAGCCTAGACTAAAAATAGAACTGCAAAAAAGAGTAACTGCTGTAGCTAAAAATATACTAAATGAACAGGCTGACCTAGTAGCTAGAGGACTAGCACCTAAAATAGATATAGATCTTAGTAAAAAAGCTGGTGAGGTGGTAGCAGAGTTAATACAAAAAGAAGGTATCATAGACAGTGATGTATTAGGGACTGCTCTTAAACAGGCAGGTCTATCTGTAACAGACTTTGCACAGATTACGCAGAAGAGTTTGAGTGATGACGCAAAAGGTATGAATGCGTATTCACCTATAGGTAAAATAATAAAGAAACTTAAAGAGATAGACCCTGATGCAGCAAAACGACTAGACATCATGGCAGGTAAAAATGGCGAGACTATATCAGTATTTGGTAGATTTATGGACTACGCTAGAAGATTAGATAGAGAACGTAGAGCAATAGGTACATCAGCTATATCTACCACTGCACGTAACTTAGCAACAGCAGGTGGTATGCTGACTATGGGTACATTTGCTGACTTTATTGAGAGTGGCATATATCATTTTGGTAAAGCCGTAAGTGCCACTGCTAAAGGTGAGGCATCATTCAAGGGTGTACAACAGGGTTTACGTGACATACTAAGCGACACCTTTGGTACTATAGCAGCACTTAATAATGTGGCTGGTAGTAAAGAGATGGCAAAGGTATTGCTACAGAACCAGCCTAGACTAGCAAGACAGATAGACAGAGCATTACAAGATGTGGGTGGTGATGAAGGATTAAGTAAGTTTGCAAGGTTAGTTAACGGTCTAAACATTGCACAGGATGTGTTCTTTAGAAGGGCTGTATTTAATGCATCAGTAGAGAAACAACTACGTAGAGAGGGTGAGGATGTATTTAAGATAATGCGTCAGGGTAAGAATGTACCTCTAGGTGTTATGCAGAAAGCTGCTGATGACGCTATGACATTTACATTCTCACGTATGCCTAAACAAACAGGTGGTAATCTAGGTGATACGCTAGGTTATCACTTTGTACGTATGACAGAGAACTTACCGTTTGTGCCTGTCGTAGGTACAGGTACACATCCATACGCTAGATTTATGGTAAATGCTATGCAGATGCAGTTTACATATAGCCCACTAAACATGCCTAACGCACTCATGCAAATGACTATGGGTGCAATAAGAAAGTCTAAAGCAACAGACGATATATCTAATGCCATGTCAGATGCTATGATGTTAAAGGGTAGACAAAACCTATCTAAGTCTATTGTAGGTTCTGCTGCATTAGGTGCAGCTATAAAATATAGAGCAGAGAATCAAGACATTGATTGGTATTTAATGAAGAACTCAGAGAAGGGTGATGGTAGCACAACTGACACTAGACCATTCTTTCCTGCTGCACCATATCTTTTAGTAGCAGATGTACTAGTTAAGATGTCTAGAGGTGAGATGGATAAGATTAGTTTCAAAGAAATCATAAGTGGTTTAACAGGAGCACAGTTACGCACAGGTTCATCTGCTTATGTTGTAGATACGTTCTTTGATTTACTTAATCAGGAAGGTAATCTTAAAGATATTAAAGCTGAGAAGATAGCTGAGATAGCAGGTAAATATGTGGGTGAGATGGGAAGTATGTATCTAACACCTGCTAAACTAGTAACAGACACACTAGCACAGTTCGACAAGGAACAAGCACTTATACGTGATCCTAGACAGGTTACAGGAGAGGGTGCGATAGAGAGAGGATTAGATGCTACTCGCAGGACACTGTTAAGACAGATGCCCATAGCCAAGTACAATCCTCTTAGATCTGATGATGATCCAGTAGCAGAGAGTCCTACTAGAGATGCACCTATGTATAGGCAAAGCCCATTAGTAAAGGCACTGCTAGGTCCACAGTTTAGAGAAAGACAAACTGCTGTAGAAAAAGAAATAACTAAGAATGGGTTTGAGACTTTTAATATAGTAACACCTACTGGTGACAAGACAGCAGATGCATACATAAAAAGATTTATGGGTAGATTAGTAGAGAATCAACTAGGTAACTTTATTGAGACTGATTACTATAAAGGATTAGACAGTCCTAATAAAAAGAAAGCTGCTATGAATAACATGTTGATAGAACTACGTGGTATAGCAAAAGAGTTAGGAGAAGCTGAAGCATGGATGGAAACAGATAAGGCTTACACACCATTTGACAGAGCTAACTGGTCAAAACTTCCTAGAAACGCTAGATCACTAGCTGATGCATATTACGTAGAAAGATATGGTAGCACTGTTAATGAGATGCAAGCCCTTGAACCTGATGTGCCTCACTTTGCTATAGGTATAGATATAGGTAAAGCACTTAACAAATCGTACTAACGCTTGTCACCACTACCCTGTATCGTGCCTTTCTTTAGTCTAGCTTCTAACTTTTCTTTATTCTGTGCAGCAATCACACCAAGTGACATGTTTAAATCTGATGCCAACGCTGCACAATACCACAGTACATCACCTATCTCTGATGCTAACTGCTCCTTCCAATCACTAGGCATCTTATCCTCACCATCACGTACAATCTTCTTGACTTTGTTGGCTACCTCACCTGCCTCACCAACGAGTCCTAATGCAGGGTATGTTATCTTGTATTGATCAGGATATATTGCTGTAGTCTTCGCTATCTTTTGATAATCATTAAAATCTAACATAGCATATCTCTCCTTTAACCAGTTAATTGCTGACTGTTCTAGACTGCTCTTCATACTTTACCTTTCTCATATTCTCAAAGTAGGCTTTGTTATAGCCTCGCTCCCATTCTCTATATTGCATAGAGTTATGCCTGTATGGGTTGGTATACTTAGCACCTCTTTGAAAGGCATGATAGCCTTTCTTAAACTGTATCTTCAGAGGTGCATCGTTTTTATTTAAGTTCCTTCTCATACCCATCTCCTAATTAGTTAAGTCTACTACCTCACAAACACCTGCTGAACATGCTAAATCTCTAGCACCAGTAGTGCCATCCTCTTTCTCATAGTCAGATAGTTTGCTCCAATCGATCTTAGTAGGCATACGTGCTACCATTTCTAGACATGTCTCTTTGTCTACCTCTTGATAGGGTGCTTGTTTGTATACGTGCTCACTGTGTGGTAGAAAGCTGATGCCCGATACATCATCGAAGTGCTCATACACCCATGCTCCTACATCCATCCATTCATCTTTACGTACAGATATAGTGACAGATGGTTTGTGCTCACACCAGTAGTTCTGGTAGTCTAGCCATATGTTTAGCTGGTCTAGTGCAGTCATGTCATCACGTACCATAGCACTCTTTGGTGTTATCGTAGGAAAGCTAAACACTGTAGTCTCTAATGGCTTAGTGACATCAGGCTCATTTGGTATGCCCATATCCATCATAAACTGTGTCATTGGATCTTTGTTGTCTGCACGTACAGTTCTGATGTAGTACCTGCTATGCCTTGTGTGTATGCCACTAGCACTATCAACTAGCTGTGATACAGTACCTGATGGTTTAACACAGGTTATGGCAGTGGATACGCTAATGCCTAGCTTCTTTGCCATGTCTTTGTTTGTGTCTACTGCTACCTTCTTTAGTTCTGTTAGCACTTTCTGTAGACTATTCTGACTACCATTTAGTAGTGGGCAGTCCATGATACCTGTAAGAGACACACCAAGTAGTCTTTCTTCTTCTGTGTTATCTTTCCATACCTTACGTAAATATTTAAAGTTAGTTAGTGTAGACTGCATAGTGCCTAGTATGGTTGCGTACTTAACCTTTCTCTTGAGACTATCCAGTGTATCTGTTTCACGTGCAACAACCTCTGATAAGTTACAGAACTGGTACGGTCTTAGTATTATCTCAGAGCATGGGTTACATCCAAACGTGTGCTCAGTATCTCTCCTGCCACTCTTGGATGCCTGTTTTACTGCTGACTGCCTGTTGAATATACCACGTTCACCTGACTGACTTTCATACAGAGATAGCCACTCACGCATGAATGTACCCATGTCTGGCTTCTGTGCATATGCTACACTATTGTTAGCTAGTGCACGTTGTCCTTCATGCTCCCACCATTGTCCTGACTTAGCATGTCTCATCTGATCATCTTCAATATCAGACAGACTGATAAGTGCGCTACGTCTTACACCACCAACGACTACTACCTCACCTATCTTGCACATAATATCATGGCATTCTAGTGGGCTTAACTTGCGTCCTACTGCATTAGTAAACTTCTGAACACAAAAGTTAAACAAGTCTTCAAGTGGTGCAGGACCAGATGCCCTGCCTCCAAATGTCTTTAGCCTCGCTCCCGAAGGTCTTACCTCACTGACATCCCACATGGGTATCTGTCCTGCGTACAGTATAGCTAGGAGTTCTTTGAGTGCTCTTGCCCAACCCTCACGTGAGTCTCCTACTCTAATAATCGTGCTTGTAGGTTCTAGCTCCTCGTTTACTACAGGTAGTTTTTCAACGTACTGTTTCTCAACAGAGAAGCCTACACCTGTGCCACACATAAGTATATACATACATTCATCAAAAGCTCTTGGTGTATCTACAGTTATGTATGAGCAGTTGTAACTAGCTACGTGACATCTATCTAGTGGTGCACCAGCAGTCATCAATGCTCTCATGCTAGGCATAACGGCTAGATCTTGCACTGCCTCTGACACTTCTCTGTGTAACTTATCTGGCATCATGTAACCGTGATTATTTCTAATATAGTTTTCTAAATAGTTAAAGTATCTTTCCACTGTCTCTAACCAGCCTTCTCGTCTTTGCTCACCCTCTTTCCACCTAGCGTATCTAGATAGTGCAATAAAGTTTTGATAGTCAGAAGTTAAATAGTTATTAGTGTGCATAGTTATCTCTCCATAATAGTTTTTAATGTCACTATCTCTGCACCATCTAGGTCATGCAGATACTCACGCAATGCGTCATTTATTTCTGACGCTACATCTCCATCAGAGGGTATTGGATACTCTTCTGTATCTATGGACAAAGTTAGAAGTGCTTTTATTTTCATTACTTATCCACGTGCTCTATTAGTTTATCCAAATACCATTTAGCTTTGTTGAGGTCTTCAACAGCTTTACCTTTGTAATCAAACCTCCATAAGTATTTCATTATGTTACCTTGTAAGTAATACTTAAAGTTATCGCCTGTAGCAGCACTGATAGCGTCAATACATTCTACACCACTCTGATTATAGTGGGGTGGATGATTTACCATATCAAATGTGTCTTTAATAGTGATAGTTTCATCGCCCATAGTTAATACTCCCATCATGCAGATCCTTTCGTTTTTGTATTAAAAGATAGATACACTACATTGCCCTGTCTGTCAAGTATTTCTGGCTGACTTTGTGGCACTGGTTTATCATTGTCTAATGTGCTATAAGATTCATATACAAAGTCACTAATGTCATTACGTAATACAGGGTTGTCTTCCATCATTGGTACAGATGCACATATCATCTTAGCTAAATGCATGAACCTGAAGAAATCATCTTGAGATAGGTGGTTAGTGCCATCCCACATAATACTTATATCTACATCACCATTCCATTCTTCTTGTTCCATGTGTGGTCTTAGTCTTATAACAAAATCATTTGGTTCAAAGTCAGTAGGTGTAGTTTTCTTCATACCACTCTCCTTTTAGTTCCAGTAAAACATATAAACTTTTTGTGTTTGTTCTTTCCTTTTTCCTTTAGCCATTCTTCAGGAATAACTCTGTTTGCATACAGAAAGTTATGCTTGAAACACCACTGACCATACGTACTTTTAGCACCCTTTCGTAGCTTACGTTTGCTGTTCTCAAACACAAAACGTATATCTAACTTAGGATGCTGTCTCTTAATGCAAAGATGTTTACGCCTGTCTATTGCTGTAAACATCCCCTTTGTCTCAATGATTATACCGTTAGCCAATATAAAATCAGGAGTATAGGTACGGTAGGCTAGATCTTCCCACTCAATCTTGATTGTCTCATAGTCATACTTTACTTTTAATAACTCAAGATAATCAGCAAGTTTCTTTTCTAAGCCTGACCTGTACCCATACTTCCTTGCATGAGCATACCTAGCGTAGTTCATCACTGGTTAGAAGTATCTTCCTATTCCACCAGTAACGTAGGCAGGGATATGGTGATAGCCTAACGTCTTTAATTCATCACGTATAGTTGCATCTATTTCTTTACGTGCTTCTAACGCTGATCGTAAAGATGATGTACGCTTTTCCCTATACTCACGTTTCATTTCGACTAACTGTTTTTCCAAATCCTTTATAGAGTTTTCTAACTCTGTTAGCTCATCTTCCATTCATCTAATCCTTTCCTGTTTTCGTTTTTGCCAAACGCATCGTAGTGATGCTTACCATTACGGAACTGTCCATTCGCAACAGCTTCCTTAACATCAGGGTTTGCCTCAAGATAACTCTCTTCAGGAAACTCTTTCATTATTATCCTCCTCTTTTATATGCACGTAAGAAACTGTCTTAGGTTCCTTTGCACGTGACTTTAATGCTGGTAGTTCTTTTAGTGTAGGCCAACAGGCATGTCTGTAAGAACACCAGCTACATTCTGATCCTAGTATTTTGTTGCCTGTCTTTTTACCGTTGAATACTTCATCAACAGCATCGAAGCACCGTTCTAGTTTGTCACTCTTTATAGCTAGAGCAGTCTTCTTTATTTTATACAATTCCTCCATCATGTCAAGACCATTAGCAGAAATATATTTAAAGCTACCATTGGCTTTGTTTATCACCCACCAGCCTCCAGCTTTTAGACCAGACGCTTGTGCGTATCCTGCTAACTGTCCTACATATCCAAAGGAGTCACTCTCCTTCAGTGATGCAAAGGACTTGAACTTATTACGATAAGACCAATCAGATGCAGACTTAATATCATCGACTGCACCATCAATAGCTATATCATATGTACCATTAATCGTAACATCTGCTTCTGGTATCTCCAATGCAACGTGATCTGCATCTTCAAATGCTACCTTTGCTTCTGTTAACAATCCTTTAAATATTGCTTCTACTATATCTCCTAACATCATGTTCATAACAAAGTTACTTGGCAGAGGTGTAGCTTCATTAGGACGATTCTTCTGAAACCATAACTGGCATGAAGGTCTACCTACGTTAGACATCCTCAGTGCAAAGTCCTTACGCTTAGTACCTCCACCAAACTGACGCTTTAGCGCATCCATAACGTCTTTGCCTATCTTTTCAATAGTGGCATCAGACATCACAGCCTTACCATTGGCTGCATCTGTCATGTACTGTGCTAACGTCAGTTCGGCAGGATGGTTCATTTAGAAGGGTGCTTCGTCATCAAGTGAATGAAACTCATCCAGAACTTTCTCATCGCTAGATGATAGTGACTCTGACTTCTTATTCCATTCAGAAATAATGTAGTTGTTATAGTTATCTACCCAACCCATGAAGTTACTGAATGCCTCATGGTCTTCCTGTGATATAGACAATGCATTATTAAAGTCTGCATTCACAGTAGGTAGGTAGAAGCTACTACCATTAGGTAATGACTGTTCTTCAGTACCGAATGATATTGTATGTGAGATAGGTAATAACTTCTTCTTACCGAATGTGTTGTAGGTATCACCCAGCAGTTTAAAAGCATTACGATTGTCTATCTCCCATATAAAAGGGAATGATTCAATCTTTTGTTTAACCTCCTCACCGTTTTCGTTGACAACATCTTTGAGATCTAGCAAACCAAATAATACACGTGTACGCTTGATCTCTTTAATTAATGTTTGCTGTGACTGTGGCAGTGCCTTAAAGTCTTTGATCCAACCTGTAGGCTTACCACAGTTAAAGCCACCATCATTATCTTTAAGATCTATCTTGAGTGAATCACCCATGACAGTCTTAACGAACCTGTTAGGAACAGATCCAGATCCTTTAATAAATCGCTTGTACATAAAGCGTTGTAGAAAAGTTCTTATCGTTGCAACAGGTGCATAGTACATGCCAGATGCAACAGATGCATTACCGTCTGGTACGTCAAGTCTGTAATACCCACCGGGTACTACTTCCATCTTTACCTTCTTACCTTTAACTTCAGTGTCACCCATGATAGGTGCATGACTAATGCGTAATCTAGCTAGGTTGCTTTGAGCAGTCTTAGCACTAGCATCTGCTGTGATGCCCATTGCTTTAGCCATTACTTCATAGTTGTCAGTGTCTATTGTTTCTATCATTGCCATGTGTTTTTCTCCTCTACATGTTTTCCAAAAGAGCATAAGTTATACTACGTTATGTCTTTCATGTCAAGCCAATTATTACCTATTTTTGCCTCTAATAACAAAGGCACATTGAAATCTACCTCTAACCACTCACGTATTATATCCTTAATATTATCGTTTGTGCTTTGGACTACGTGTATTACCCAATCCAATTCGTCAGGGTGTACATCAATGACGATACTATCGTGCACAGTATTTACCACGCAAGACTTTTTGTTGCGTAACATGTGATCAAACTGCCACAGTGCAACAGGAACTATATCTGCTGTAGCAAATGACTGCACAGGATAGTTTTTTATTTGAGTGAAATGACTCACTCTACCTCTAGGACTACGTACCACATCAGGAAAAGAAAACTCCCTACCTGATGGTGTTCGTATCTTACCAGTGTTTAGTGCTTCTTTGGCAAGAGACTTATGCCATCCTGCGATGCCCATATACTTCTCATTAAAGTGTGAGTAGTATGTGGCCTCTGCCTCTGATCTGCCATACCCACTAGCACCGTATAGTGGTGCAAAGGTATGTGCTTTAGCTTCCTGTCTACTCATAGGTTGTCCTGCATCAGATATAACTTTAGCAGTATAAGCATGTACATCAAAACCCTCTACCACTTCTTGTATGGCAATAGGATCTTGTGACAGGAATGCTGCAACTCTAAACTCTAGTTGTGCGAAGTCAGCCTCAACGATATGCCCACCATCAAAGCGTGATACAAATACACGTTTGACAGGGAACGTACCACCTCTAGGCATGTTCTGCATGTTAGGTTCTTTACCACTTAATCTACCAGTAGATGTCATGTGTTGGTTTAACTTAACATGTAACATACCATCAGCCTTAATATTATTCTTTATACCACCAACGAAAGAAGAAAGATATGTGTCCAGTGCAGACAACCTCTGTACCTTTTCCAAAAACTCAAGAGCCTCTGGCATATCTTTTCTTCTTGCAGCATTAGCTAGTAACTCCAGATTACGTTTGTTGGTGGAGAAGCCACTAGCTGTAGCCCACTTAGCACTAGGTGGTATAAACTTTAAACCAGCAATAGCGTTAGTAGGAATAATGTGATAACCGTTACCACCACACGTGGTACATCTTGTTTCTTTAGCATACGGAGTGCCATCCTTTTTCACCTTTCTTATTTTACCTGAACCATAGCAGGTTTTACACTGCTTTAACTTAGCCTTATATACAATGTTAGTCTCATCACGAATTAGATCTCTGAAACTTGTGTCAGACATATAAGGTTCGTGTGCGTTCATCCACACTGTTTTATTCTTAGGCTTACGACTATAAATCAAAGTAGACAATTGCTCTGGACTACTTAGATTAATGGGTACATCACCCATAAGTTCTCTTACCTTTCCATCTAGATACGCTACTATCTCCTTTCTTTCTTCTTCAAATGTGATACGCACTTCTTCTAATGCATCACTATCAACTTTAAATCCACGTGTATGTATTTTAGATAACTCAACCACCATCATGTTAGTTAAGTATCTAATCTTACTAAGACCCACATCATTAGCACCGTTGAACTTTAAGTTCAGTTCATGTGCTAGTTGCTGTGTGGCATGTAAGTCAGCACTAAGATACTCAGATAACTCTGCGTGTGGTATGTCACGTACAGACAAACCTTTCTTTAAGTATTCTTTCAGAGTGTCCTGCTTCTTAGTATCTAACTCGTACCGTTCAGCACATGCCTCAAGAGATAGTGGTTGTTTAATGCCACGCTGTATGATGTACTCCATCATCATAGTATCAAACACTGTGCCATTATACTTGAAGCCAGACTCCCATAACCACACAAGATCATGGCTGATGTTGTGGCCTATCAGTACAGTAGCCTTATCCAAGGCATCCTGCACTATCTTGTGTCCATCACTGGTGGGTGATACTTCACTGTGATCAAAGGTAACTATTGTTTCATTACCACGATCATCAAGCATACCCACCATGACTAACGTATTGTCAGGTTCAAAGGGATCAAGGTGCAACTTACCATTACGTTTTGTTACTGTGTTCTCAACGTCTAAGGTAAGTTTCACTGGACCACTAGCCCTCTTGTCCGACAACTGATGCTTTAACTGTTCCATCATTTTCTTGCTCCACTTTCTTTGGGATCTCAAGGAAGTTAAAGTTTACACTAAAGGATCTACGTTCACCCTTAGTCTTAAATGGGTAGACACAGTGAAACAACTCACTAGGAAACAAATAGAAGTCACCCACCTGTGGCTTAACCATAAAGTTTGTAGCACTATACGTACTGGCAGTGCCATGCACAAACTGTATGTGTCCATGTGAAGGGTGATGATCTTTGTAATCCTCTTCCCATTCAGAGTCAATGCCATCAGGTAACTTGAGATAGCCAACGCATGACATCCTACATCCTGTGTGTAGATGCAATGGGTTGTAGTCATTCTCAAACTGACGCACCATCCAGCCTGATATAAACTGTACAGAATAGTTATTCTTCTCTGTGTCTAACATGTTCTGTCCGTATGAGTTACGTATTGTAGCTGTGTTATTGTAGCTACCTACAAACTGTTTGATCTCATTCAAGAATGTATCTCTCATCTCATCTGTAAAGAACAACTCCTGCTTTACCTTACCGACTAGCTGATCAGAGTAGTCTGTCATCGATGCAACGTCTTTATCAAAGAGTGTATTCATATCTGCTACAAACTTTGCACTTAGTTTCTTGTAACCCATAACAGGTCCAAAAGGAAAGAAGATCTGTTCCTCTGCATCTGGTTTGGGTCTAAATATATTTACCATATGTATCCTCCTTATGCTGTAAATCTTGCTACTTGGTTATCTAGTTCACATGTTACTACACCATGCCAACCTGTAATCTTATTCTTGCCTATAGTAATGTGTCGTTCTGGATCTTCGTCCGTATCACCTGCCTCCTTGATAGAGTTTCTTGCGAGTAACAATATCAAATCTGCCTCTGCTGCCTTACCTGTCTTAGATCCCTCCATCATGGACTGATCAAGAACAATGCGTCCTTCTGCTTCAGCAGCCAGTTGTGACATGTAGAAGATAGCACACTCATGTTGCTTGGCTATCTGTCTAGCGTGTATTGCATTCTGCTTTAGTAACTCATGTGTACTTATTGTCGTAGAAGTTTTAGCAAATTTATCGCCCATGTCAAGTATTAAAACGTCAGGTTTGTATCTTTTACACACAGCCTCTACCCAATCCATAGTCTTAGCTGTAGCATCTGTATGCTTTACGTTCTTAGACTTCTCTCTGTACACCATGAGATTACTGTCTACGTCATCAAGTATCTCCTTGCCTGTCCTGCCTGTGGCTGCATTGATGTATCGCATACGCACACGTTGCACTGACTCTTCATTACATAGCACAGCCACGTTAGCACCCTGATCTGCAAAGCCACCGTCACCCATAACCAGACTTGCGTGGAAGCTAGTCTTACCTGTGTTGGATCTAGCACCTACCGTGATGAGGTGGCCCTGACTTACACCAGACACTCTACGTGCCAAAGTGCGTATGTTAAACTTCCATTGTGGTTCCATGCTATTCTGTTTTATTAATGTAACCATGTCTGTCTCATCCCAATTAACCTGTATGCTAGGAATAAAATCATCTGCATATGTGTCTAGTAGATTACGTAAGGGTTCTAGTGTAGTAGCATCACCATTAACAAAATCAAAACCTAAGTTAGCTACCTCTTCCCCAACTACCTGTCTAAACAACGTGCTCATAACATCACGTGCTATACCTTTGTCCATTAGTTGTTGTTGTTTTAACTGTGCAAACATATCTGCAAACACAGACTTCTGTGCAGTAGTAAGCGTAGGATTAGCCGATAAAAAAAGTGCCTCAACTTCTTCTGGTGAGACACTACGTTCATAGTTTTCCATAGCGTTATCTATTGCATGTTTAATCTTCTGGACATCTTTAGTGAAGAGTTTGTCAGGACACCTAGTGCCTTTGTTACCATCATAAAAATCTTTGTCCATCAGATTTCTTATTAGAGAAAGTTCCATCATTTCTCCTTTCAAGCCATGTTAAGTAATTCTATATCCTTGTCATTTCCATACTTCAAATCATCCTTCAACATCAGGATCTTAACTTTCTCTACTACACCCTTCAACTCCTTTGCTACCTGTAGTGCTTTGTTTACTGCATCCTTATCTAGAGCAACCAATGCTGTAGAGAATTGTGATAGGTACTGCTTTTGTTCGTTAGACATTGATGTTCCCATTAATGCTACACCTGTATGTCGATCATCTCCAACGACAGCAGCACTTATACAATCCTCTACAACAACTGCCACCTTACCATAACCGTGAACATATGGCAACCTATTATTTCCATATCGTTTCCACTTAGGCAAACGCTTACCTATTGCTCTACCTGTAGCGTCCACCGTAACACCACCATGCACAACAGGAAACACAACTCTGTGTTCACGTATGTCGTACATCAAGCCATGTCTGTTTGGTGACAGGTTCCAACCAAATGCCCATGCCATTGCCTGTTCATACTCGCTACTCAGAGGCACAATGTTTACTGGCATACAAAACTCAGTGGTGTAGTTTTCTTCAGTCATGTTTAACCTCTTGTATATAGACTCAG
>Ga0209645_1001050_pt1 | contig 14018 bp, 19 predicted proteins | sample ETNvirenome_6_30_FD_184070 | JGI IMG/M metagenome (GOLD analysis project Ga0209645, IMG submission 184070) | Marine viral communities from the Pacific Ocean - ETNP_6_30 (SPAdes) (version 2) | ecosystem: Environmental > Aquatic > Marine > Oceanic | place: Pacific Ocean | collected 2013-06-19
CATAATCACCTACCCAGTGTCCTATGATAATTGCAAGTATCAATTGTAGTTCCATCAGCCTCTCCTCATTTTAGATATTTCTTTTGCATCTTTTGTACTGAACACAGGAACTAGATTGCTCTTGTGCATCATTGCAATACCAATCAGTTTCTGTTTGCCACTGTATGTTTGTGGCTTGTGTCTTTTAGCACCAGCATCTTTCCAAATAACAGGTTCTTGTGTCTTTACCTTTTTTGTTGCTGGTTGTGATTGTTTGTTGACTACTTCACTACCAAACGAAACTCTGAACTGAGAAGGATCAATATTGCGATCAGGATCAACACCAACCTTCTTCAATAGTTTGCGTTGTTCTGCCAGTGCCTTGTCACGAGCCTTGCGTTGTTTGGCTGTAAGTTTGTAGTTTGTCTTACCATAATTGATTGTGGTCATACCACGTTGTAAATGCATAGTCATTCGTTCAAATCAACCTTTACTCTTTTTATACGTTCAATAGTTTCATCGTCAACCCCAAGTTGTCTGTCGATAGCGATTTTAAGAAACTTCATCCATGAACCCATGTCACGTTTAAATGCACGGTCATTCACATCGAAACCTTCGTTGTCTATCATTTTCAAAACCACATACACAATGTCTTCTAACATTCTTGTGCTTTTTGCTTCAGATGATTCTTTCTTGTTCGGAAATTCTATAATGTTATCCATGTTCTTAGTATAGTTTCTAACTGTGTTTTGTCAAGTGATCTTGTATTTTTTTGGTAAATTGTTGGTAAAAATTTGGTTCTAATGTGTTTGCATAATCTACTGCCATCAAATTTGTACTGTTTGTGTACACAAATTTTTCTCTGCTGTTGTGTTTGTCTGTGCGTATTTTCAGTTGTGCATCAACGTTCTCTTTAGTAGGTATTTGTTTTTCATACAAACACCTAAGCTCACCATAACTGATGCCACCTTTGATCTTGTCTGCAAAGAATGGATCTTTGGGGTCATGTCCGTCAGCTTCTATCTGACCAGTGATCTCTAGCACATCATAAAATTTTCTATTCCAAACTTTGGCAAATATATTTTTATGCATAAGTGCATCATGTTCATCTGTGACGGGATCATTGATCACAACATACAATTTTCGAGCGTCAATTGATTCAAGCAGTTCTGGTTTGAAGTGTGAAGGCACCACATACCATTTGTGTGATGGTGCTGGCAAAGGTTGTTGTTCCAATATTGTTCTGCGAAATGCACTATTAAAATGATCGTTTGTGATAGTACGTCCATGCAGTTGTTTGTATGGCAACACAATGCATTCTTCTAACAATGAAATATGCTGGGCAAGTGTTTCGCCACCTGCTCCATGATTATAGCAAACAAAAATGATTTTAATCATTGAACTTATCTAATTTGCTTTGAATGTCAAAGTGTAGAAACTCATCATTAATCTTGCGAGCAAAGTGTTTCATAAACTGTTTGCATGGCACAGTATTGTGATTGCTATGATCGTGAAACTGATAGTATGAGCTGGCATGATAATATTCTTCTATGGTAAAATTTTTATCAAAGTTGATTAGTTTAATCAATTGGTGCTGATCCCAATCGATTTTATAGCCTTGGACAATGTGTAGTTTGATATTATGTTTGCTACATATTTCTTGCAACGCAAATAATTTCACAGCAGTATTGTCTATGTCAATGCCTTTAGAGTATATCCATTTGTAATAGTCTTGTTTGACCTTGTGATCTGCACTTGCACTACTAGGCCATATGTTTTTATAAGTAAAATTTCTGATCGAGTCTGTTGATACCAACTCGTTGTATCGTTCGTCATTTGATTCGATGTCTAGTTTGCCAGTACCAGTCAATTGACAAATCACATGTGATGGATCATATTTGACAATACCATTGATTAGACTGTTCAAAATCCATTCGTTTGATACAGCAGGCCCTCCAACGTCTATAGTAGGCACGCCACACAGTCGTAAAATTTTTACCCAAGATGGTTTTTCTTGTTTGGAGAAAGATATTCCACAACCACTAATCAAGATGTTTGACATGTACTTCTCCTTGTTTGTAATGATCAATTGAATGGCTTATGCTTTCTGGACACATACTACAAATACTTTCTGGTTTGCCAATTAATTTGACAAAGTTATCTATGTTGTCGTCTGAGTGCTTTGGAGAATAATCGAATCCTCTTGTGTTAGGCAAATCTAGTATGTTGGCAATTGGAGCACATTTATACAGTTTGTTTTTGTACAGTATTGGCACATCTGGATTGCCACAAATACTGTGAGCTTTTTTAGGGTTGCTGGCAAACGGCACAATAACATTGTCTTCAGTATTGTAAGGAATTACAAATTCTCCAAACTTGCTTTTCCAAATTTTAAAATTATCTTTGTGCCATTCATAGTGGTGATGAGCATGATCTACTTTTTTAATTGACCAATTTTCTTTTTGTTTTACAATTTGTAAAATATTGTCTGTGACTAATTGTTCATGATCTAGTCTATGGATACTAACTTGCATTTGGAATGGTTCGTAGTCAAACCATAAAGCAGGATCAAACCTGTTGAGCAGGTATCCATTAGTAATCAAACGTATGGTGGTGTTAGGCCATGCTTGTTTAATATGGTCAAATATATCAAACAGTTTAGGATGCAACAGAGGTTCACCTCCAAATATACTAAGCACAGTTGGCGTAAGTTTTTCTTTCCATGTGTCTATTGATTCCTGTATGTCTTTGAACGGCATCACACCTTTGCGATCAAAGTCACTCAAACTGAGGCAACCTTTACAAGCAAGGTTGCAGGCGTAGGCTATGTTGAGGTCAATTCTTCTAATTTGATGCACTGACTAATTATTGGCAGTTTAAACATCCTAATTAGAAATCTATTTGCTGTCCGGAAAGTTGGACGTTTGATTATTTTTCTTTTGAATAGTTTTACTTTGGTCCATGTTGTTGGTGGATAGGTTCCATCGTTCCATATCTCGTACCAGTCACCGTCCCCAATTTTATAGTGACCAACTCGAGCGGGATACTTCTGCCTGAGCCAAGCATCATTTGATTTGAATCTTTTAAACAAGTTTCCTCCAGACTTATTTACAGAATCGTCTACTAACTGAATATTACTGAATGTTACTAGATTTTTTCTCCTACTTCAAAGCCTCTAAATGTTTTGAATCTAGGAAACCTTAAACTGTACTCATCTACTGAGTCTTGGTTTTTTGTAATAGCATCCGCCCTTACTTCTACAAATTGATTTATAATGTCATCTTTTTGATGCCAAAATGTGTCTCGTTGTTCATCTGATAAACCAGAGCCAACATTAACTTTAATTGACTTGCCGTCGTCAACACCTTCACAAATAAGAGCACCAAGTCTGCCCACATTACGACCTGTGCCTTCTTCAACTGCTGTGACCGATAATGTCACTTCAATAAATGGTTTTGCTTTCAACATGTAATGACTGCGTTTACATTCATATGGAGCATCAACATCTTTAATCATTATGCCTTCAAATCCACTTTCAACAGCCAGCTTGTTATAACCTTTGAACATAGTTTGTCCTTCTTGAGTATCAAGATCAACTTCATGTTTTTCAACTACAGATATACCCTGTGACCCTTTTGGAAACATATCTAACAGTTGTTGATGTCTTTGTCTACAAGGTGTATTGGATACGCCTGCTTGAAACTCGTCTAACGATAACATATCAAACACAGCAAATTCGGCATCCACAGCATCACCGCTATCTTTTCTATGCACCTGTTTCATCAACGCTTGAAAAGATTTGGAAACCATTTCGCCATCTATTACAATACCACCGTTCATTGATTGTTCGCCTAGCATCTGTTCTAGTTGTTTTTCTATGTGTCCAAAGTTGTTGAATATTTTACCATTACGTGAATATATTGTACAGTTGCCATTCAACACAATAGCAATTGATCTAACTCCATCTAATTTAAAGTCTAAGAACTTCTTACCTACCATTTTCTTTTCGTGGTTTGCAGAGTCATGTGCCAACATGCAATTAAACACAGGTATTTTTAAATCATCACGTTTAGTTTTCTTTACTAGTGGATTGATTGTTCTTTCACTTACACCGCATTTAAGATCTTTGATCAGTATTCTTCTGTACCAATAGTTCCAATCTTGTTGGGTTGACTGGTCCATTGCGTCAATTATAGCATCTCTTGCCGCATGACCAGTTAATGTTCTGTCACGAAGCTCTGTTGCCAAGTCAACAAATTCACCAAACGATAAACCTTTACCTGAGTCTTCTGTTTTTTCTGGAACTTGTTTTACTCCATATGTCACTAATGGGTCAAGTGCCATTCTACAACCTGTGAAAAAATTTGTGTTATCATTTGCAATCTCACGCATGATAACATCTTCTTTAAACAATCTTGAATTGTTTGATTCCAATTCTTTAATAATACTTGGACTTTGTCCTGCACTACGCATTAACAACCTCTTTCTTTTTGTTTACAGTATGAGGCCAACTTGCAACTAAGCCTACATATTCTGCATCTATTGTTTTGTAATTTAACAATTTCATTGTTAAAGAAATATAACTTGGCACATCCTTGCCATGTATCAATTGAAACAAATGTTTCTTAAATCCATCTTTGATTTTTGCTACAATCTGATAGTCGGTGTCAGTCATTTCAAAATTTTTATAATAATCAATCACTCTTTCTGCTGTGCTGTACGCCCTGTTGTAATCTAAAATTTGTCCATTCCATTCGTATGGCAAAGGTTCTCCATTAATGTCCGACTTTTCTTTTACCATCCTAGCAATTGTACATACATCTTTTTTATTATTCCAGCCATACACTTTGATAACTTTGTTTGCAATTGCAATCACTTTGTCTGTATTGTACTCTATATGGTCCATGCAATTAACAATATCCCCATTACTAATACAATCATTAATATTATGAATGATGTTAGCATTGTGCTATCTCCTCTATTCTATCACAGTCTCTAAAATATTCCATCAAGTCTTCTGTGTTCATTTCGTGTGCTGAGTCGTAATCTTGCATGTTTTCTTCTTCTGCATGATCTTTTTCGTCCATCTCAGGATACAAAGGTCCTTCGCAATGTTTGAAAGTTTTGCTGATAATCTTGCCATCAGCATTACGATTGATTTCTGTGCAATATTTTCTTGCATCTTCATCAAACACTACACCATTCTTCATAATTTTGCCGTCACCTAAATCTATAATTGACATATACTCTCCTTCGTTAACATACTATTATAATACTACAAATACCATAAATGTCAACCTTGTTAAGTGTTTGATTTTATTGATTTTTTTGTATAGCTGTGTGCAAATTTTGGTAGTTTATTACAGATAAATTAGCTAAATTCTGCCATTCTGGTGGCAAAATCCAACTGTCTGGTTGTACTTGGTAAAATTGTACATTCGGATGAAGCTCGAATATCTTGTGCATCTGATATACCCAGTAATGATGTGGTACAGCATGTCGATCAGTTGACCAATAGTTATGAGTATCTTTGTAGACATTGTTGTGCAGTTTTTGATCTTTGCCTGAGCCATACAAATCAAATCCTAATAGATAGATTGTAGTGGCACCTTCTTGTAGAGCCACCAAAGTAGCAAATTGTCCTGCTCCCCAATGAAATGGTTGGTCAATACGATCTTTACCTTCGTATGGTAGTTTTGGTACTGCTCGTAAATCATTTTTTTGATAAGTCACGTTTCTAAAAGCAGGTAGCCATGTGTCTCTGGTATAGATTGGATATGGCACTATGCCTTTGGTATCGAACACTTCACGCACCATTTTTTGATCAACACAAACTAGATGGTCGGGTGTGATGTCTCTGTAAACTGCATTACACCCAATCACCAATCCAAGTAAAGTGTTGATATCAAAATCTTTACGACTTTCGCCGTTGCCTATTACTGTTGCAATTGCCATGCAGTAATTATTCTGTGCGTTGTTCTATAATTTTATCAATAAGACCAAACTCAAGTGCTTCTTGTGTGGTAAAAAACTTGTCACGTTCCATATTCTTTTCAATCACATCCAATGGTTGGCCTGTGTGTTTTACATACAAATCATTTAGACGTTTTTTAGTTTTGAGTATTTCAGCCGCATGTATGTCAATATCTGTTGCTTGTCCTGAATATCCACCTGATGGTTGATGTATCATTATTTTTGAATGTGGCAATGCAAAACGTTTGCCTTTGGCACCCGCTTGTGCAAGTAATGAACCTGCTGAACATGCCTGTCCTATCACCATAGTTGAAACATCACATTTTACGAATTGCATAGTATCATACATGGCCAAACCTGATGACACATACCCTCCTGGTGAGTTTACATATAAATGTATGTCCTTGTTCGGATTGGCAGATTCTAAAAACAATAACTGAGCTGACACCAACGATGCCACAGTATCATTGATAGGGCCTGTTAAAAATATAATACGTTCTTTGAGTAGTCTGCTAAAAATATCATATGAACGCTCGCCTTTTGACGTTTGTTCAATGACAATCGGTACTAATGAATTTTCCATATACTGTATAATAATTTATAAAAGCGTATGTGTCAATAGAGGTATTCAACAATTTCTGGTACAAAGTCTTTTGGATCTTGTTTTCTGAATGTATCCTGTTGTTTGACAGTGGTTTTAAGTTTGTTAATCAAGTCAACTTCGCAAGGAAACATTACAGTATCCAACACAGGTTTCAAGAACGTAGCCAATTTGTGGTTTAAAAATTTGTGTTGTATCTTTTCTTTCATACTCACAGGCATTACATTTACTGACATTTCACTTGGCTCATACACAAATTGATAATTGAAGTCTGACAGTTGAAAGTTTTTTACAATCCATTCTAACAGTTCGTCAAAGTAAAATACATTCAAATTGCTGAGTGTTGCATAAGCAGATATTTTCCAATTGGTTTGTTGTAATTGTTTCAAAACTTCTTCTAGTGTTTCCCACTTGCCTGGGTATCTCATATAATCAAAAACTTTGTCTTTGCCATCAATAGATAAATTTATTTGTACCTTAGCAAATTTAGAAAGCAGTTTAGATAATCTAAGACTTGGCATCTGCTGACCATTGGTGGTGTAGATCAAATGTAAATCTGTGTTGCCAACATCAATTAATCTTTCCAACAAACTAAAATGAGCAGAATCTAAAAAAGGTTCGCCGCCAAGTATTTCCAAATGACGAATCGTCATTATGTCTTTGTCCAGTATAAGTTTATGATCATTTACATCTACAGCACTTTTGTTGTATCGGCCAAAGTGTTTGTCTTCTGCATACCATCTTGTGCTGTCGATAGAGTGACAAGTTTTACACGCAAGGTTACATAGATTTGATGCTTTGTATTGCAATGACAACAAAGTTCTATTGTGTCTTTCTGCATACAATTGGTTTAAACTTTTTTTACTATGCCAGCTAATCCATCTATTGTCTTTTTGCCTTTTGCTGGTGACACCAAGTTCTTCATCGGTCCAACATGCTTTGCAATGCTCTGATTTTATTCCACGATCAAAATCGTTGCGTAAACGTTCAACAGAAAAATTGTGCTTGTCTGTGTCGTTCAACACACAGCAAGGTAGATTAGGTCTGCCACTGATAGATGCTAATGTATAATAAGGATTTACACACCAGTTTTTCATTTCATTACTTTTAACAGTATGGTATCTGTGTTGATTCTTCCGTTGCCTTTGGTTTCTAATGTTTTGATGTTGCTCCAAATATTACGCAAAGCAATCTTGCCATCAGTGGTGATCAGTTTAGTCAGCACATCTTCTGGCTTTCTGACAGTTTTAGAAACACTGGTATTTGTATCAAAGTCTTTCAATGTAGTGCCTTTGATCATTATGCCGTTTCTACTCACAGCATTGTACTGGCTGAGCTTTCTAGTTTTGGTATTGAATACCCATACCTGTTGACATCTTGGAATAAGAATAGGATCTATGCTTTGTAATTTGTATTTGCTGTCTTCTTTTTTGTATTGCAGTTTTTTAATCATACGTTCAACTGACATAGCACGAGGCTTTCTAGCTTTCTTTTCACCTTGTTTGATTTTGCTCCAACGTTCTATGTCTGATATTGCTTGATCATGTATAGCAATAAAATCTTTCATTTCTTTTAAACTGAAGCAATCATATGATTCATACAGCATTTGTTGATCTTCTGTACGTTCTTCTTGTTTGATGGCTCTTGTTTCTAAACACATTGTATATTCGGAACGCAATTGTTCACATGCTTCTATAAGTTTAGAACAATAAGCACCTGCAATGTTTTGTTCTTTTAAAAAATCATACACAGATTCAACTTCAACGCCTTGTATTGTGCAATCAATTATATCTCTTACATCCACAAAATATTCATCGCTTTGTTCTTTCATTCTTGCTTGTATGTCTACCTTAGGTTTGTTTTGTTTCTTTTCTTCTTTGATTTTTTCTTTATCTTTTACAGGTTGTGCTGTGGGCCAAACGATTTCTTCTTTCTTTTGTTCTGGTATCACTTTGTCTTTAGAGTCGGTGTCAGACAGGTCTCGCAAGAAGGCTGGTATATCTAAAATGTCTTTGTCTTTTGTCATACTAGAAATATTTTTTAACATGTTTATATAACTCAGGTAAAGAATTTTCTATAGATTGAGATCTATATTTGTCATATATGTTTGTAATACGCACAAAATTAGTCATATTCTTTTCTTGTTCATAATGTTCGTTTTTGTCATTTAACATTTTCATAAGTGTGTGTAACTTTTTTAACAACGTTGGCTGTTGTGATATTTTAAGTGTAAAGCATTTTTTAATTGAGTCAACTGCTTGTTGTCTTATTTCATATGGTAATGTATCTATTCGATAGTGCATAGGAAAATCAAGTATGATTGGTGTGACTTCAACATGTCTGCGAGTGTTTACGAAATCAAAGTAAGCAAGATGGTCGTAGATGCCAAACAAGTTGTAAATTTGCCAGCATGGAGAAACCATAAGGTCAGCTTTGTGATTGTTTTCAATAAAGTAAAACAAGTTCTTTTTGATTGCTGTCCACTTGCTAGGTGCTCTAATATATTCTTGTACAGCGCCTACGCCGTCTATAGACATGGTTAAATCAACTTTTCTAAATTTATCCATCAGTTGTACAAATCGCTTTTGCACATTAGTCATATTGGTATTAAATTTTAGTTGGATATTTTTAGCATAACCTTGATCAACTGGGTAATCTAAATAGTTGTACATGGTTTGCAGTAAGCTAGGTTCGCCACCTTTGAGATATATTCTTTTGGTATTGTGCATGAGGTCATACAGTTCATTCATCAACTTATTGTTTTTACCATGATCAATGATTTCTAGATCATCTGTGCTGAACCTCATTAGTTCATCGTTGTTGTCCCATCCTTCTTTTGAAAGTATGTGATTTTGTTCTTTGGCCAATTCACTGCTCAATCCACTGAAACACATTCTGCATTTTAAATTGCACAATGAACTAAAGTTGATGTCAAATGATATTGGATCATCGCACACTCCTGTTTGTTTCCATCTTTGTATGGTGTCTTCTATCTTAGGAAACTCTTTGATACGAGACCAGCCATTGTTTTCTTGTTTGCGTAGGCTGGCTGTGCCGTTGCGTTCTTCTTGATAACAAGCTGTGCATCCTGCAATTGCTTTGCCCTCTAACATCATGTTTCTAATTTGATTCATTTCATCTGATTGCCAAAACTCTTTTATTGTTTTGTTTTGTACATCAAATTTTTTGTTCTTGAGGATTGTGTCATTGTGCGGAGTCCAATTACAACAAGGCCAATATTCGCCACGCACAGGTTTTCCTGATGCTGTGATCATCATATGTGTCCATGCATACACACAAAAAGATTTATTGTTGGAGATGTCCATGTAAGGTAGTTATGTGGACCTACCTTGATAGATCCACATTTTTGTTAAGCTGATGTTTTAGCGTCTTGGATTTCTTTTCTTCTTTCTTTAGTTGCTTTCGCAATTTCAAGAAGAGCCTTCCTAGCTCTAGTGCCAGCCGCTTTTACACCCTTCTCAGAAAATTTTGAATTTTCTTCTTGGTATGCTGTAAAAGCCGCTATCAGTTTATCATGTATGTCTGACATAATATTCTCCTTTAAAGTGAACACTATTATATAATATACTCAGTTAATAAGCAATAAATAATTTACATGGACAGTATTTTTACACTTATAGGCGAACTTGGTTTCCCAATTGCTATTGCATTTGTGGGTGGTTTCTTTATATTTTTCATAATCAAATACATCTTAGGAGGTGTCACTGGACAGGTAGGCGGACTGCATGGTATCATTATGGGTCTGGATAACAGAATCAAAACCATGAACAACGATATTATAAAGATTGACGCATTGGTAAATGATGTGTTAGAATTAGAACCAGACACAGATAGAATTGCTAGAGCAGATGGCAAGATAGACGCAAGGAAGGATTAACAGCATGGACAGAAACACAGCCAAAATACATTTGCCTTTCAGTGTGCCGGTTATGGAATTCACTTTAGAAATGCCGTATGTTGATATGCTAAACACATATGCAGATAAAATTACAGCAGATGAAAAGAAAAGCCAAGAACTAGATTGGAGTAAAAATTTAGTAGGCAATGTCAAACAAGAACATGCCATAGAAGAAGAAGTTTGGATGCAAACACCTCAAGGCACAAACACTACTTTATTAGAATACATGAACACTATTGCAAACGCATACATGGATCAATGCTATGGCGGTATTCCAAATGAACCATATGGGTACAGAAATAAAACACCAAGACCTGATGCAAAACAATTGATGGTCAACACCAGTTGGATCGTAAATCAATATGCAGGAGATTTTAATCCACCTCACATGCATTATGGTCATTTATCAGTGGCAGGGTGGTTGTCAGTGCCTGACTCGATCACAAACAATGAAGAACGTAAAGAAGCTGGTTGGTTTGAATTTCATCATGGGAGTCCACAGTTTTTATTAGACACCAAATATCCTATCAAGCCAAGGGTTGGTGCATTTGTGATGTTTCCATCATGGTTGCAACACACAGTATATCCTTTTAGAGGAGAAGGTCTAAGGCGATCTATGTCATTTAACTACATCATAAAATAATGGATCCTAATAGCTTAATAAAATTAGTAAACGATTTTGGCTTTCCAGTTGTGTTAGCAGTACTGATGATGGGGTTCATATGGTACATGTTCAAGTATGTGACCACAGAACTTAAACCAAAACTTAATGAAGCCAATGGCGTGCTAATAGGATTGATTGATCGTATTCGAATGTTAGACAACGATCTTATTAGATTAAAAACAAAAATTGAAACTGTAAAAAAACAAAAAGCTAAGAAGAAGTAAGTTTCCTATAAGAGTTTTGCACACCGATTGCTTGTTTAACAGCATCATACAGAGCATGGTGTCCACTGAATGCAGGCATGTCTGGCTCTGCTAGTTCAAATATTGTGCGAGTATCTCTGATGTTATAAAAGTCCCATGGTACTGCCTGTTGGATAGATTGACACACATTCTCTAGTATCACCACATCAAATATAGAACCATGTGACCAAACTCTGCGAGTGCCCCAACCAAACTTGTAAAGTTCTTTCATTACCTTTTTGAGATCATGTCTATCGTCTTCTGCAAAGGCTTCATGTGATACATCTTCTGATTGATCACACCACCAACGCAGAGTGTTTTCGTCTACACGTCTACTAAGATCTAAATTGCTTTGTAAGTCAATGCGCCTATAAAATGATGGCATGTTGCGAGTTGCTTTGTCACGGTCGTCACCATTAGGATCAAATTTACATGCACCTATGGTGAGTATTGCGGCATCTGGTGTTGTTGCCAATGTTTCCAAATCTATCATCAAATCCATATCTACATTATATTGACAGTTTCAAATGTGTCAATATATAATGTACATTAACCAATACTGAATGCAAGGTGGGAAATAATGTTTGTTTCATTAACTGTACCCGCAACTGTAAAGTCAGAATGCCACCCTTTATTGGTAAAACGTAAGAATGCACGAGGAATATGCAATGACGAATAAATTATATTATTTGGTATTGTTTGGTCTAGTACTAGCATTGGCCAGAATAATACCACATCCACCAAACTTTACTCCTATATTAGCATCTGCTATAATGGCACCTTTGCTTTTGAAGGACAGATTGTTTGGTATTGCAATACCAATACTTGGTATGTTTGTAGCAGACATTGTAATTGGATTTCATCCCTATCAACTTGTGATATATCTAACCATAGCCACTATTGGTTTGGTCAGTACCATGCAAGTCAACTACACAAAATTAGGAATACTTGCTGTTGGCAGTAGTGTTTGGTTTTTCTTAACCACTAACTTTGCTGTATGGTTAGCATGGGATTTCTATCCGAAAACTTTGGAAGGACTTATTACATGTTTCACATTGGCTTTGCCTTTCTTTACAAACACATTGTTAAGCACAGTTATATTCACTGGCATTCTCACACTAGCAATTAAACCTATGGAGATAGCAAATGAAAAAATTAATAACTTTGTTGTGTTTATTGTACGCAGGGCCGGGATCAGCACTTGAAGTCACAATACATTTACAATACTGGCTAGACGAAATTGTAGAAACCTACACCAGTCTATCCGAAGAATACATTTACTTAGATGATGATTCAGACACACAATTAGGTGATGTGCTGGATTCAAACACTTCAGTCAACGCTGTAAGGTCAGGTGGTGTTGGATCACAGACATCTGTGTTTACTAGAGGTACTAACTCTAATCACACAATGGTGAGCATCAACGGCTCAGCGATCACAGATCATTCTACTACAAATGGAGCAACTGACTTTGGTATGATAAACACCAATTGGGCAGATTCATTACATGTGGTAGAAGGACCAATGAGTACCTTGTATGGTGCTGATGCTGTGGCTGGCGTGGTAGACATTAAAACACGGAAAGAATATCAAAGCAATCTGATCACGGGTGTTGGATCTAACGGCAAACACAAAATAGGATACTCTACACAAATAGGATCAGACAAAGAATTTGACTTTGGATTTTATACAGAACGAACAGATGGCATATCAACTTATCCACAAGGTACTGAACGTGACGGCAACACACTGAACAGTTTTAATGTAGGATACACTGGACAAATCAATGACACGACTTATAACATTCTCGGAGTTCACACAGCACAGGTTACTGATCTAGATGGAGGATCTAGTGATGACACAGATTACACAGCAGATACAAAATTTACTTTTGGACAATGGCGTAGTTCTACTGATACTGACTATGGCAAGATAGATCTAACCATTGACAAAACTATTTGGGATAGAGAATATGTCAATGGCACAGAGATTGACGTGTATGATTCAAGCAGTGATCATATCAAGGTGGTTAACACAAACAAGCACGACAGCATCAACACTACACTAGGAGTTGATTATTTGCTGTACAGCGCCACTTTCGACAACACGGGCTCCTACACATCATCTGTGGATAAAGATGCAACACAGAGCGGGATATTTGCTAATATAGACTATAAATTAAGTGACTCTGCCACAACTACAATAGGATATCGTGTTGATGATAACTCAATGCATGGCACCCAACAAACATATAGACTAGGGGCATCTTACATAGTAAACCAACACACATGGTATTCAAGTGTGGCCACTGGATATAAAAATCCAACCATGTATGAAATGTATGGAGCAGACTCATATGGCTATACCGGTAATGCTGATCTAGATCCTGAGTTGAGTTTCAGCAAAGAGATAGGGTACAAACACAAACAATTTGATATTGCTGTGTATGATACTGTGATCAAAGACATGATCGCATATGGCAATTCAACATATTCAAATGACACAGCAGGATCAAGCACCATGCAAGGGTTTGATGTAAATCATAAATTTGATTTTCAGAAACTGCACATAAAAAATTCTTACAGTCATGTACATGCTGTCAACAGTTCTGGAACATGGCTCAAACGTAGACCACATGAC
>Ga0209645_1001051_pt1 | contig 14010 bp, 18 predicted proteins | sample ETNvirenome_6_30_FD_184070 | JGI IMG/M metagenome (GOLD analysis project Ga0209645, IMG submission 184070) | Marine viral communities from the Pacific Ocean - ETNP_6_30 (SPAdes) (version 2) | ecosystem: Environmental > Aquatic > Marine > Oceanic | place: Pacific Ocean | collected 2013-06-19
TTGCAAATACTTGATGTCGGTCCATTAGATTGCGCCACTCGTAAATTTCTTCCACTCGATTGCATTTTTAATTATGAAGTTTCGAGTGTTGATACTTCTCAAAACTTGTTCGAGATAGTTCACTACTTGTTTAAGATATGCTTCTTTTTGGTCTGCCTTCTGTAGTTCATCATCTGATTCCATATAGATGTGAACATCAGCCTTCAGTATTTTTAAGTCGAATGGTTTTTCTTTGTAGACAGACGGGTCTGCTTTACCTGTATAGTATTCCCACTTCTGTCGTTTCAAAACTTTGTGTTCGTACTCTGCCTTCTTTAGAAGTAAAGAAAACTTGTTGAAGTGTTGTAGGTATTTGTTGTGTAGTAGGGGTATTTTGATTGACTCTGTGTCAAGTTCTGTATCATCTAGTGCAAAATCACGGTCAACCGATTGTTGTAGTTCTTCTAGTGTCATATTATATTCATCATGTATTGTTATATTATATTTATACGCCCACAAAAAGTGGGTATTTCAAGTGTTACAGTTGCACTATTTCATAGTACATGTAACTAAAATCTACATTTGCTTGTAGATAATTTACATCACTTGCCTGCACATCATACGATAATGCACCAAGAGATGTTGGAAAAATATTGTGAAATCTTATTTCAACTTTTGCAATATTCTTACTATTCAGTATTGTCAATGTAGCGTCTGAATATGTACCACCATCTGGTACTACATTGCCCTTTTCTGAGTTTGTAGTTTGACCAGGGAATCTATCTGTGCCTGTATCTCTCAATGTTGAGAATTGATTGTGATTCTGTGGTGCACCAAGACCAACTAACCAATCATGTATTTCTTTGTAATTGTTTAGATTCTCATCTACAAGAAATGATATGCCTAAGTCTTGATAATTCAATTCATCACCTGGGAAAGGTATTGACTTGAGAGGCGTGTCGACAGTTGCCTGCCCTAATGAGATGCCAGGAATGTTTGCAGTCTGGCAAAAGAACTCTACAGTTGGTAGTTTAGAACACTTAAACCTAAACTGAACAGGACTTGCATAGTCCAGTACGGTCGGCTCCCTAGTATTTACATTCGTTGTTGTCATTAGTTATTTACAGGTGCGTTTGCACGCCATTGATAGCACGACCAGTATCTTGCAGTTGTCTTATCTTTTGCAGTATCGCAGTTGTGTCTAGCACGAAATGCCTTTCTTCTCGCTGGGTCATCTCGTTTGATAGACAATCCTGTCGTATCACCAAAAGATACTTTCTTTACTTTATCGCCATCTTTGACATAAACATAAAACTTCTTACTTCCACCTCGTATCGGGTCGTTTAGTTTAACTTTCTTACCTTGATACTCTGCTTCTGTGATTTCTAAGTCTTGATATTTTTGTTCGCAAATGCAGTCTATTGCTTCTACTTGTTTTAATGTTTTCATACTATTATTTATAAGAGTTTTGAAAGTAAAAAAAAGACACCCGAAGGTGCCTTTTTCTTTCTACTATGTAGAATAAAATTACATAATGTTTGTAACTTTAACTCTACGGTAGTATAGGTTTTGACTACCAGCAGCAACAGCACCAGAGTTATCTAGTGAACCGTCACCATCTGAGTGTGCAAATGGGTTTTGAACCATTCCGTAACGAGTCTTGAAACCAATTTTAGGTTGGAATGAATCTTGACCAACTGCACGAACCATTTGTAATGGAACATATGGGCAGTAGAAAAGACCTGAGTCATAAGGTGAAGAACCTTTATAACCAGCAACATAGAATTGTGAAGCAGCGACATTCGCACTATATGGGTCAACATATACCTTGAACTTGCCGTTAAGAACACCAGCGAAAGTATTACCAGTGTCATCAACATTCAAGTTAGTTGCAAGTGCAGGAGCGTAATCTAATACACCAGCCATTTGAAGCGCAGAAGCGACATCAGCAGAACAGATGATTAAGTTACCCTTACCTCTACGAGTCAACTGACCAATCGCATTAGCATCTCTTTCTAGTTGGTAAAGAAGTCCTTTGAACTTCTCAACTGACCAGCGACCATTTGAGTCTGTGTCAAGGTCGAAGATACCAGCAGTAGTAGTATTAACCTGAGCACCCGCCTTAGCGTGTGAATAGATTGTACGAACTACTTCACGGTTGATTTCAGCAAGAATTTCACTTGACAAGATGTTAGCAAGTTCAGTTTCAGCGTCTAAGCCGTGAATTGCCTTAAGGTCTTGTGCAAGTTCCATTGTGTACTCAGCTTTCAAAGCACGGGACTTTGCAGTTACCGTAACTTTGTCGATTGAGAATGCCATTTCAGCGAACTCATCAGAACCGTCACCTAAAGTTTCTGCTTGAGCAGTAGTCATTCCAGAACCAGTAGTATATGTACCAGCAGAAGGACTATCGTTCAATGTTGCAGGGTTAGAACCTGAATGAGCATCAGGTGAACCTGTGTTAGAAGCAGCATCTTCAGCCGAGAAGTCTGTGTCAGCTTCGTCAAATAATGCCTCAGTACCACCTTGAGTAGCATAGCGTGATTTCATTGCAAAGATAAGACCAGTAGGTCCTGTCATTGGTTGAACACCACAAATGTCATACGCAATTAGGTTAGGCATTGCACGGCGAACTAGTGAAATTAGAACTGGGTCCCAATTGTCAATAGAACTACCCGTTGCGTTAGCAGGTGCAGCCTCAGCCATAAAGGCTTGGTCTTCCCTGACTGCTTTTTCTTGGTTCTCAAGAATCACAGTTGTAACAGCACGCTTATAGCTATCACCGATTTTTGGTAAATCTGGATGCTCTAATACTGGCTGCCACTTTTCTTGTAAATTTTCAGTAAGATACATTTATCTCTCCTTGTTATTTATTTTATTGTTTTAACCACTCTTGACTATCTTTTCAAAGAGTCAAGATTTCTTGAAATAGCGGCCGTATATGCAGCCATAGCATCGGATGTACCAGCGTCAGCAGGTATATTCGCCGCCACAGAATCAACCTCATCAGTAGATGTTGCCTCTTCTATTTTTGTCTTAGGGAAGTAAGATTCTTTAATAGTTTCTAACTTCTCTGCGAACTTCTCAGCACTATCGAACTCAACATTCTCAGCCATAGAAGCAAACTTCTCCTTCTCAGTATCAGCTAAATCTTCTGATACAGAAACGACTAAACTTGCTCTTTGTAATTCATTAGCGTCTTTTGAAAGAACAACATTCTTTTCGATTTGTTCGTTCAACTTAGACTCTAATTCTTTAACTTGAGATGTTAAATCATCTAGTACATTGTATTTTTCTTCAGGAACATCAATATAATGTTCTTTGAAAAGTCCTTTAAGTCCAGTGATGAAATCTTCAGCGATTTCAGTACGAATACCTCTTTCAACTGCAAGTTCGTTCTCTTTCATCCACTCTTCCACAACATAGTTTAGATATGAATCGACTTTCTCGACCATAGCTTCTTTTACTGTTTCAGTTTCAGATGCAAGTTTTTCATCAAACTGAGCCTCAAGGATTTTCGTCTGTTCTTTAATTCTTGTCTTAACAGCAGCTTCAAAAATTGTCGCAGCCTTATCTTTAAATTCTTCAGATAAGTCAGCGTCAGATGAAACTAGTGCCTTGACATCATCAGATAAGTCAATTGAATCAACAGAATCTTCAGCGATTACTTCGTCCTCAGTTTCTACTTCTTCAGCCTTCGCAGATGGTTTGTTATCGTTTGGTAACGAACCGTCATTTGCGTTAGCATTAACTTGGTCTGAGTGCTTCTTAACCTTTTTCGTTGCGTCCGGGTTTGCATCTGTAGGTTTAACTACGGGTGCACCCAAATCTTCAGCGTCGTTTTTAAGGTGAGTTGGCTCAGCAGGAGAAGCATCTTTGTTAGCTGCGTTCTTTTGCTCTTCTAAGTCAACTTCTTTCTTAACTTCGGTTTCAGACATTCGGTCTCCTTTATTAAAAAATTAATTAATTAATTGTTAATTATAATTATTTATACAAATCACCAGTTCCACTTTACGCTTTCTGGATAATCTGCGTACTTTTTTACAGTTTTGAAATAAAACTCGCAAAAACTTGTGCCTTGACTTCTGCCAATTCATGCATTTTTGCTTTTTCTATTTCTTGTTTGTATTCTTCAACGGTTTTACTTTTCAGTACGCCATTGTCCCATACCCACTCTTTTCCTTCCATGATACCTTCTACGAAAGCATCAGGTGCTGACGGGTCTGCAACAATGTCAGCCGCCGTTGCGAGATAAAAGTCCTTACCAACAACCCCTCTTCCGTTTGATTGTTGAATCGAACCCATACCTCTTGAAGATACACCCAACTGTGCGCCTTCGTCAATTAGATTTTTGACGATTTTGCCGTAAGGAGTATCCATAATTTTAGCCTCACCGATGAAGTTTTTACCTTCTGGAGTTAGACTAGTTATCATATGAGAAACTCTTTCGAGATTAACTGTTGGCCCGTCAGGGTGTCCCAGTTCGCCGAAAGCTCTTTTCTTATTGATAAATTCGTTTGTATATCTTTTGACTTCTTTAGCCAAAGTGTCGACAGGATAAACACGACCGTTACGGTTCTTGATATCTGCCTGCATAAAGACACCTTTAATCTTATAGTCTTGACCGCCCTTTGCGTTGCCTTCTGTTAAGATTTCAATATCTTCAATAGTTTCTGTAATTAGTTTCATTTATCCACCTTTTCGTTATTATAGACTTTATCGACTATACCTTGTTTAATTTCATCTCTCTTGACATTATACTTCTCAGCAAACGCCTCTTTAAATGCCTCAGCCAAAGTTGCCTTTGACTTAGTTCCGACTATTCTTTCTAATATTTCACGAGAACGGTCTTTAGGTTTTCTTTGAGCCATCTATCTTACTTCTATTACTAGTGTGTAGTTATCGCCTGCGACAAATCCTTTCGTAGACAATAACAAATCGCCTGCAGGAGATGTGTTCGCAGTTAGTGTCGCATTATTAGGTATACTATTACCAGCAGTATATAAATCCCAATAACCTGAACCACTAAAGAATCCTATTGTTGAGTTTGCACCATCTGTGCCACTTCCCGCCCACAATAGTTCTACACCAGATTTACCATTTGTTGTATTGACACTCCACCAAATCTTCGCAACACTCTTTGTCGCATCTTCGGTCATAAATGTCAATGCACTAGCGTCCATTTTTGTTACAAGTGTTTCACCTGAACCATCACTCATATTAGTAAGTTTAACTACAGTTTTAGTTCCTGTAGTATCTACTAAAGTTTGACTTGTTACAACATCAGCCATTAATTTCTCCTAAATTCTGTTACTAACAAATAACTTTTAACTTGATTGTCAGTTGTTAGTTTAAATTGTTTATCGTTACCAAATTTTAACTGATTCGGTCTTAATCCATACTTACCTTTACCAGTCAAAACTAAATCAGTACTTTCAGTATCAGCACTAATTGTTAATTTACCTGTACCTTGTATCAAATAATAGCACTCAATCAAAGATACAAGTGATTCATTTGTACCACCTGTTAAGTCATTCGCATCAACCAACTCTTGGTCGGTTTCACTTCCAATACCTGTCGATTTAACAATGTACTTGGAAGTGGTATCCACAACCGTAACATTACTAATTGCCATGAGAAATTACGCAGTAAAGTTTTCGTCTTTTCTCAATTCTATAATAACACTACCAGAAGTACCAAAAGCACTTAACTCTAAGTCACCTGAAGTTGCGCCTGTGTTAGTTGCGTTGTTAGTAATCTTACCAGCAGTACCATCATAGTGTCCTGTGCCTGCAAGTTGAATTGCTGTTGTATCAGATGATGCACCTTTAAATTGTATCTGTACATGACCTGTATTGTCATCAGCAGTACCTTGTACTAACTGCCACCATATTCTAGTGATATCTAGTTTTGCACCATTAGCGTGTCCCGCCAAACCACTTGCGTCAAGTATGTTTGAGTTCTCAGTAGTGTTATCGTCCATGTTTACTAAGACAGTTACTTTACCACCAGCAGCTCCACTACCTGTTGCAATTTTCGTGTCTTTGAGTGTTCTTGTTGCAATAGCCATTTTTTATCCTTTTACTTAATTAATTCGTTGTCAATATAATCTTCAATATCTGTAACACTAACACCGTGTTTCTTTGATATTGCCTTAACAATGCCTTCTATCTTAGAGATGAGAGGGTCAGACGACTTGTTTATCATTGCATACATGTCTGTTATTGCCGCTTTCATCTTCGGAGATAATTTATTAAACTGCGTAGTCGGTAATGAAGTCTTTCGTTCAACCAGTTTACCTGTAAAACTTTTAAACGAAATTTCGCTCACTTACTCTTCCTCTACTTGGTCGTCATCAATCTCAAAATCAACATGGTTTTCTGCATCAACATCAGCCGCAACATCATCAAAAGTAGCTTGAGGCTGTACAAAAGATTGCCCTGTTAGTTCAGAACCAGCTTCTACTGCTTCATATTCATCACCAGCATTTAACCAGTCATTTGCAACAGTTTGTCTTTTAGCGTCTAACGCCATACCAATTTTATCAGTCAACGCACTTTTAAATGCATCTTGAGCCGCAACATTGTCGCCATTCTGTAATGCATCAACCATATTTACTACACTTTCATTTGACATAATTATTCATCTCCTATATTTATATCACCATATTCATCATCGCCCATATCTTGCGAGGCGATAATTCCTTGTTTAATCTCTCTGGCAATCTGCCCATCAATTTCAATAATATCTTCATCTGATTGTTGTAAGATATTCTTTCTTACATACTCAACAGAATAGTATTTACCCACATAAGGACTTACTTCTTGTGCAAGACTTAATCTTTCTCTCAGTATCTCTGCATTTTTTAATTCTGCAAAATACCCGTCTTTTAAGAAAGTATACTGTATGTGTTCTTTGATTTTCTGCCAATCTTCAATTGTGATAATACCTTTTAACACTAACTGTGTTTTAAGTATATCGTTAAAGACGCCAGTAAATCTCTTTCTTAATCTCTGAACGAATTTTGTAAACTTCAGTTCATCTCTTGTAATCTCTGCGGCTCTGCCCATGTTGAAACCATTATCTGATTCCATTCTTGACATTGGCACATTCAAAGATTGATATAATTTCTTTTGAAAATATTCAACATCTGATATTTCACCAAGATTTTGACCACCAGACAATGTAGAAACTTCTGTGCCTTTTGCACCTTCTCTACGAGGTAACCAAAAATCTTCAAGCATTGACATGTGTTTTCTATCATCTCTAATCTCACCAGTAGCGGCATCATAGACAAGTTTGTTTCTATATCTTGCCATGACATCTCTTAGATAAGATTCTGCTTTTACTTTAGGCAAGTTACCGACATCAACATAGAATATTCTTCTTTCAGGTGCTCTTACTATTCTGTAAATAACAACAGCATCTTCAATCATTCTTAACTGATTGACAGGTTTAATTGCCTTATGCAAATGACCCATAACCATATTCTTAGTTTGGTCAATTACACCAGATGTTACATAGGTAATAGAGTCAGCAGAAATTTTAAGACCAGCATTTGAGTTTGCTGACGATATTCCTTTTTCGTTATACACAAACCATTCTGCGGTTGTTTCTATAACTTCTACGCCTTTACCTTTGTTATCTCTTTTTTTAGCGACTTCACGAACTTTCTTAATCTTTCGTGGGTCGATGTATCGTATTTCTGTGAGTCCTTTTCGTGGGCTCTTTGGGTCGATAACTTTATGAAAGTAGATTCTACCATCAACATACCATCTTTTAAAAATGTCGTGACCTTTTTCGTCAAAGTTAAGCAATCGCAAAACTTCGTCAAATTCATCTCGAACTTTCGCTTTGATGTTATCTGATATCATTAGTTTGTCTAACGATACAGATACAGAAGCATCTCTCTCATCTGAAACAATGACTTCATTGATAATATCTTCGACTGCCATATCACACTCTGGGTGTTGTGCAATCTCACGATATCTCTTTATTAAGTCAATATCATTCTTGGCAGTAACTTCCATATCCAAGTATTGGCCAAAGTAACCGCCAGCGGATATAGTTGTTGTGCCGTCATCAGGGGAAGCGACAGTAAACGCTTGTTTCGCCTCTGCCGGTTTCCCTGAATCTTGATTGTTTCTCGTTATTTGGAATCCAAGTAAATTAGCCATATTATATTTCCTTATAACTTAGTTAAATTTTAAATTATGTAGTTGTATCTGTTTCAAAGTATTGGTAGTCAAGAGTTACACCAAAATCTTCGATAGCATCATTCGTACCATACGAAAGTGCGATACCATCTAATGAAGTTGGAAAGCATCCTCTAATCTGATATTGCTTGATTGAGTTGCCATCTCTGTCTAGGTGGTCTACAAAACCATCAACTTGATAATCGTTAGGGTCTGTAAGACCTTCGTTATCAGTAATGTTATTGATACCATTCATCCATCTTTCAAAAGCACGATACAATTTAAAATCTGTATCATTTAAGATAGTCATGTTCCATGAACCGAATGTTCTACTATCTCCAGCAAGTTTCAATTGACGACCTCTGAAGTTTACAGTTACCATAGGAATATCTTGTCCTGGGATACCTGTCGCAGTACATAAGAATGATAAGTCAGATGTTTCACCACCAACACTAGCATAACCAGGGAAAGGTAAAGTTACCTTAAACTGATTGGCTCTTGCACCGCCGCCTCTTAGTCGAGATTTGAATTCATTAATGTTTGCCATTTTCTATTCTCCTCTAAAATTAAGCGCCTGCAACTTCAGTAAAGGCTACGCCTGAACGAGTTGCGACAAAGTTAAGTGAAATGAAGTTAATAGAACGATTAGGTTTGATAAAGATATCTGCCCTAAACTCATTTCTATCAATTACATCGCTCGTGTTATTTGTGTCATCACATACTACACTAAAGTCAGTAAGACCTTGACGACCTTGAACATCTCTCAAGAATGGTTCTACTAAGTTTCTAAAGTTCGCCCTAGAGAATTCGTCATTGAATTCAAATAGTTGGAATTTAGCAGCCGTAGAAACAGCCTTCTCTAAAGTAATGAACAATCTACGAACATTGATTCTATCAAATGCACTTGGTTTTGATTGTGCAGTCTTATCGCCAAACAACACAGTACCTTGTCCTGGGAAAGATACACATGGATTTACTCTTGATTTGTAGAGTTCATCTCTTTGTGTTTGATTAGGATTAAAGGCAAGTTTTACTGCGCCTCTAATTTGTCCACGATTGAAACCGCCTGGTGAAAACCATGCATCTGCAACACTATCAGTTCTTGCACAAAGACCAGCAATGTCTCCGTTAAGAGGCACAAATCTGTAAACATCATTGTACTTGTCATACATGTATTTGTAACCACTATCGATTACTGCATAAGATGTTGATGGTAAACCATCAGCAAATGCTACAACATTTTGAGTTTGCGTTACTCCGTTTGCAACGCCTACAACATCTGCCCTTGCAGGTGAAATAAATGCAACACAATCTTTTCTTGCAGTTGCAATATCCATAACAGCAGTTGCCTTTGTGTCGCCAGTAGCGTCAGCCGCAGTTGCAGAAGGTCCGCACATTAGTAAGTCTACATCAACTGTTTCTGCATCAGAAAATTTTTCATATCCAGTTGCAAATTCAGCGTTAGTAATTGCAAAGTCATCTGTACCATTTGCAAGTGAAACTGTATCTACTTCAAATGCATTACTTCCGTGTGTGTTATCAAAAGTTGTACCTTTCTTAGCACTACCTGCATTTGCAAGAGTAGTATCATGGTCCATGACATACACATACTTTGATTGCTCATAGATTACATCAGCATAATAGTTACTTGCGCCTGTAGATGTTTTAGCATCAGAAGCCTGTGAAACGCCTTCAAATGTTTCTAAGATTGTTCCAGCAGTTCCTGTGATTCCGCCATCTTCGTCTACTACTACAATGTGCATTTCATCATTTGAACCACCAGCAGCCGATACATCATCAGATGTTGTTGGTGCATTAGAAAAGTTAAAGTAATATTCCCAATGTCTTAGCACTTTACAGTTATCAACAAGTGCGTGTCTTAATCCGCCAGTTTCTGTTTTACCAGTTTGTGGATTAAATCTTGCGATTGTTAGAACATGAGTACTGATTGAAGTTACTTTGTAGTAATGTCCAGATGGTGCACCGTCAGTTGAAGGTACATTAGTTGCATCTCCAAATTCTAGTATGTCACCTACTTGAAATAGGGACCCATCGTCCATAGTAACAGTTGTATCTCCGATTGCAGCCGAAGCGTCATTTGTTAAGGTTCCACTTTGAGAATGTGGTCCGAATGCTGTTGAGTTAGCACATATAGAAACTTTCAGATTGTTTCCTAATGTTCCTGCCTCACGAGCAGCGTATTGTCCAACTGAACCAGCAAAACTAGCAGCATGACTGTAGTTGTCTAGGTAATCAGTTGTATTTTTTATTAAGACAGCAGTACCAGATACACAAGCATTTACCATACCTGTAACCGGTCTTACTACCTTCAGATTATTTCCGTACCCCAAAAAGTTGGCAGCAGTAAACCATTGTTCAAAATTATCAGCAGTTGGTTTCCCAAATGTGTCTAATAATTCCTTTTCAGATGAAATCGTTGTAATTTCATCAACTGGTCCCTTCTCCGCAGTTATCACAATTCCGCCGCTTGATGTACTTACAGCAGGAACAACATTAGTTAAGTCCTTCTCAGTTACGGAGACACCTGGTGATACTTGAAAAGCCATATTTAGTTCTCCTTTATTAAAGTTTATGTTTCAACCCTTTCACAATATTTATAACTATAGGGATTCTTAGTTTTCGCCTCTATGATAAGATACGGGATGCCATAGTTCTCCAGAGTCATCAAAGAACGAATTATTGCGACCCTCTGGGTCGTCAAGTCCGTTATCAATAAACCCAAACGGTGCCATATCAGCCTCGATAGCATTCTGTTGTTCAGTAAACATTTGTCCACGCACATCAACATCTGTCAATTCTTTAAAGTATGATTGATTCGCTAACCAACCAAATATTACGCAACACATTACTAAGTCATCTGTTGAACCGGCATCAGCCTCCCACGACTTACCTTTTGATATAAATGTCGATAATTCAGCAATAATATCAAAGTCAGTAATAATTAACTTATCACCCTCAATCAGACTTTTGAGATTAGAAGTACCAATCTTCTTAGTACCTTTTGTCATTCTTAGACCTAGTTGGTTTCCCCGACCACTAAATCCTCCACCTAATACTTGTCCTGAACGACCTCTCTGTGTACACATCATTACATTGTCGTACTCAATCTCAAATTGTAGTGAATCTGCGACTTGTTGCCCTAAGTCATTAATCTCAATCAAAACAAATGCACTATTATAATGTTTCGCAACTCTTTCTATAATGTTTGGAAAAAGAATTGGTTTAATTTCGTTATCTCTGAACTTCGCAACTACTTTATATGGTGCCTTCGTGCAATCAAATACAACAAACGCTGAGTAGTCATTCGATAGTCCTCGTGATACATCAACAGTCATTGTGTAGATATGGTCTTTCTTTGGCATATCGTACACATCTAAACCCCCACTTCGTTTAGGTTCTTGTACTGCCATTGTTTTGATTTTACTTGCACTAATGAGTGTATCGACACTACCTAAGAATTCACACTCAAACTCTGTTTGAAATTGTGCTTCAGAGGTGTTTCTAATAGTTTCTTCTTTCCACTTCTCATCTCGACCAGGAACTTCAGACCAATGCACTTCAATAGGCACATAGTCATTTCGTTTGTTCTCTGCATCAACCCACATCTTATAGAACATATTCATTCCATGAGGTGTAGATACAATCATCACTTTAGATGATTTACCAGATGATACTGTAGGATATACAGAACTAAAGAATTCTTCTGCAATATTATTTGGAACATAGGCGAACTCGTCTAAGAATATGATGTTAAAGGTACTACCACGAACAGCACTAGAAGATGTACTCGCCGCTACGATTTTACTTCCGTTTTCTAATTCAATAGAACCTTTATTCCAGTTAAGAACGCCTTGTTGCATCCACTTAGGCAGATGTTCGTAAGCCAGTTGCAATCTTCCTAACAAATCCCTTGCAGTCGAAGATTTGTTGGCGAGTATTGCAATATTCACATTTTCATTGAATAACACATAATGTAAGAGGTATGAAACTATGATTGTTGATTTTCCACTCTGTCTTGGCAGTTTGCAAATCGAAAAACGATTCTCGTGAAATGTATCAACCATTTTTTCTTGAAACTTGTACATATCAAAAGGCACTAGACCTTTGTCAATTGTAACAATCTTCAAATATTTTCTGATAAAGTATTTTGGGTCATCTAAACACTTGATGACTTCTTCAACTTGTCTTTTTGTAAATCTTGATTTTGTGTGACCTTTCTTTAGATTTGGGTTGCCAAGATACTGGTCTACTGGGTTAGCTGCCATCACTCTCTCGATTCATAAATATAAATAATTTCTCACCTAGTAAATTGCCTACATGATAGTCAGACATGTAGTGAAACCCTGCCTTGACTCTCCCTAGACCACATTCGTTGCCTGCTCTCAGTAATTCTTCTGCGTGTGCAGGGTTTTTATCTGCCATATATCTTGCGACTAACCTTGATTGACATGCATGACCACTTGGGTATGCCCTTGATTTATTTGTTACACTTGGTAAAGTATTAAGTGATGGGTCAACTTCTACAGGCCTATCACGATTAAAACTTCCTTTAAAGTAACCAATGATTGGACTTGCCTGTTTAACTAATGACATCATTTCATCATGGTCAAATTCTAAATTTTTTGATTTAGCGTATTGTTCAATTGCATAAAATGTATTCTGGTCATGATTTCTGATAGACTCAACATCTTCTGCTGTTCTTGTTGCGACTGCTCTCAAAACTTCACCCATCTCTCCTAAATCTGCTGGGGGCGGTGGTAATGTAATACTTTCTTCTAATCCTGGTCTAAAATAGTTCATTGTTTCTTTTCTTTGAGTAGTTTTGTTAATTCTGTTGTTGAGCCTACAAATAGTGCATTTGTAACACTCTTAGGTCCTGTGTTCGGTACCTCTTTGAGTTTCTTCAGTTTTTCTTGCATTGCCATCAAATCTTTAGATACATCTGCAACCGTTTTTATGAGTTGTCCTGCAACCTCATACGCACGAGGATGTTCTCCTTCTTTCGCTAATGCTAATATCCCGTCTATTGCATCATTTCCTTTTTCCAACATCTTATATAGATTCTCACGGCCTGTATCGAAATCGACCTCTGCATCTTTATCTTCAGGAACTGCAATCTGCGTTTCTTCAATCGTAGAAATCTCTGAGGATTCAATAACCTCAGGTGTTATATTTAAAACTTCATTTAGTTTGTCGTCAATAGAACTCATATTATAATGTCCTTTATTTAAACATCATTACCTGTTTCTTCATCATAGTTTAGACCATCATTGAAGAAGTCTAATGTTGTTGTGTATGTGTATGTGTCGTCTTTATCGGCACTTGTTGGATTAGGAGTAACTGTAACTCTTTCACTTCGAGATGGATTCTGGTCAGATGTGTTATCATACAAGTCTGCTGAAACTGTTTTGATAATAGCAGATGTGCTGATTGGACCATATAGATATATCTTCGCAGTAAAACTTAGTGTGTATTCGATTCTTCTTGTCGTTGTTAAATCGCCTGCATATGAATCATCATAACTCACATTTTCTAATATGAAAGGTATATCTCTCTTTGTATCCATTGTAGAATTTTCAATCATTGTTACTGTGTAATCTGGTTGAAAATATGGAAGTATTTGTTCAACAATCTGTAGACCGTCATCTGAATTAGATGTAAAGACACTTAACTGTATACTTACATCATATGGCACAGGCGAATACTGTGTGTTTAGTTTTGTTGTGTCTGCGTTTGTTGTTACAACTCCTCTCTTTTGATTTTTGTTCAACTTACGAGAAGCATCATAACTGAATCCAGTAATCTCAAAGGCTAA
>Ga0209645_1001052_pt1 | contig 14006 bp, 16 predicted proteins | sample ETNvirenome_6_30_FD_184070 | JGI IMG/M metagenome (GOLD analysis project Ga0209645, IMG submission 184070) | Marine viral communities from the Pacific Ocean - ETNP_6_30 (SPAdes) (version 2) | ecosystem: Environmental > Aquatic > Marine > Oceanic | place: Pacific Ocean | collected 2013-06-19
CGCAGGGCGCAGGAGGGTCAGATAAATGCTAATGAAGCTTCTACTATAAGCCTTCTGGGGAAGGCAATATCCTCACTTGACCCACAAAGCATACAAGATGAAGCGATTAAAAAATTACAAACTCAGATGAAGGAAGCCCTAAGCACGCCTTCCATTCGCGTCAAAGTGGGCGACATAAGGAAACAAGTCACGTTTGAGGAATGGGAAGAACTTCACAAAGAAAACCCTAAAAAGTATCCATACAATGCCAGCGCAAAACAAACTGGCAGTCGCATAGCTGAACTAAGCTTAATGCTTCAAGAGTCTATGAAGGGTACGGGGGTTTTAGCGGAAATCCCAGATGACACCGTTCCAACGGCGCAAGAGGAACAAGAGGAGTTGTATCGTTCTTTATATGGCGAGAAAGGGTCGCCATACGACTACCCGTCTGGCTCGGGTAGTATGTACGACCCCATAGATTTTTCGCACCTGGGACAGGAGTCGGAGTAGAGGCTTATGCAGGTATTTGAATTAGGATACTAGAAAATGCCTACGTACAAAAGAATGACTCTAGGGGAAGCCCTTGAGAAGGGGTATAAGGTAGTAGGTGCTGACGTAGTAAGGCGCACCGCTCCTCCCACCATAGGCGAACAAACCGCGCTGGCTCTTACTGAAATTGCCCCGGCGATTGCAGGGGGCATACTTGGGGGTTTCGCCGGACCCAAAGGAGCAATGGCCGGGGGAGGAGGAGGCGCCGCACTCGGAAACATTTGGTCGCAGAACTTACGGCAAAAGTGGGGATTGCAGGAAGGTTTCAACCCTGGAGAACTTGCCGCCGGTACTGCCGCCGCTATGGTCCCTGTTGGCAAGTTGCTTCAATACGGAACCGCCGCCCGCATAGCCACCCGCACGGGGCAAGGTGTCCTCCTCTCCGAAGCGGAACTAGCGGGCCGAACCATCCTTGACGAGGGTCGATTGCCAAGTGAGCAAGAGGCTAAGATGGCCGCTCTTTTTGGTGGTGTCATCGGCGGTGGCATGGGAGCGATTGAAGCCAAGTGGTTTAATAAGCATATAGGCGCGGGCAAAGAAGGCGACACCCGCGATGAGTTGGCTAATCAATTAGCCTTAGAAATAAAAAACCGTGGCCCTGTCGCTTACCTAGAAAGCCATCCTGTCGCGAAGGAACTATTGGGAACCAAGGAACCGTTCACCCTAAAGTACCCCATCGTCCCTTCCGATTTGAAGCCGGAGGATTTGGCTTTCGAGATACTAGATGCAACGGAAGAGAATATTTTACGGGTAGCAAACGCCACGCCTGTCGCGAACCTACCCCCTGTTCAGCCCGCTCTAGCAGGTCGCGAAACACCCTTGCTTGAGTATGGGGGATTAGCGAAACAAAACATAGAGCGCGTCAAACAGCAAAAGCAATTAAGTCAAGAGGTGTTCCTTCCGGACGTTGACTACGAAAAAATACACCACACCCTACGGGAAGAACTCCATGAGGCTTTGTTTGAATGGGAGAAGTGGAAAGCGCGCCCACCCCGAAAGCGCGGAAAAAAAGAGGGAGCTAGGTTCAAAAAGAACTTGGAAGCCGCCAAGAAGAAGGTCTTGCAAGCTCATCGTAACAGATTGAAAAGCCTTGGGCTTGACCCCGACCTTGAGGCAAAGATGCGCGCTAGACAACTGCCGTCTCTTGACCAGCCCGTTGAGGCTATGCCAAAGGTTGACCGCCCTATGCGGCAAGCAAGTGAGAAGCTGAATAAATACGACCAGATGGCCGAAGATTACTACGGCATGTCTCTGGACAAAATTAGCCGCCAAACAATTGCTGACTTACCTAAAGCAAAGCATATACCAGAGGGGCTGGAACTGGCGAGCAGTTTCAAAAAACACTTAGGCGTGGGCGGATTCCCCTCCCTCTGGAAGTTCTTAGGATTTACGGATGACCATATAAAAAGCGGGCGATGGCCGGAGCCGAGAAGGATAACCGCTAGAGACGCCTTAAAGGCCATAATCAAAATACAAGACGACGAAATACCTCTTTACCAAAGAGAGTATGTGGACCAAGCTAAATTGGGAGAGGGGGTGAAGTATATTGACCCCACGGTAGGCTACCAGAACATTGAAAACGTACGGGATTTAGCCGATGTTTTATTGGAAAAAGCAAACCCCATTGAATTAGATTCAATTTTATTCGGACCGCAGACTAAGATAGAAAGGGCTTTCTCGGAATACACCTATAGCACGAATGATATAAGAATATCCACGTTGGGCGGCGTGAACCCCAATACCTTCATACATGAAATTTTACATGGGTTGACCAGTAGAAAGCTGGACGACCTAGATGTTCATATAGATACGGGTGTGGATAAATATACATTTCTAAGAAAAGGAGGGACAATAGAAGAATGGGCGCGCGACTCTTATAAACCCGAAACCATTGCTCGAATGCGTGCTGGGTCGAATGCGTCTCCATATGAGGTACTTAAGGAAACACTTAAAATATACGAGAGGCTTTTGAACACCGACTCGATACCGGTTGAGAAAAAGGAATTGCTTGCTGTATTATTTGGCGGAAGCAAGCACTACTTGGACGAAGCATCCAATGTTTTTCCTTTGGCTCATCGGACGCTGAAAGATAAACCTTATGGACTCCTAAACGTACATGAGTTGATAGCCGAAGGGGGAGGGGCCAACCCGGGGTTCCAACGGTTATTACATGAGCAATCACCCGATGAGTTAAACATCACCAAGCTTTCGGAGCCGGATGACTTTGTAGAAGCGGCGGCTTTGGCAATCGGTGAAGATTTGACTAAAGTTGAAAAAAACCTGCTGGGCAAAGTCGTCAAGGCGAGTTCGAAGATTATAGATTCTCCTCCGGCAGAGGGCTATTCCTCGAAACTGGTAAAAGACTTAACTGATGAAGAGTTAAGAGAAAAGTGGTTCCGTATGCTAGTAGGTGGCGCCCTCCCCGCCGGCTCAATGGCCGCTTACCTGTCCGACGAAGACGGTGACATGAGTAAAGCGTCTTTGCTTCATCTAATTGGAATAGGGGCCCTGGGCCTGCTGGGAGTGAAGGGAGTGCAAGCGTTGAGAAGGCGCCCCGGATTCCCCAGTTATGGGAAGACCAAGGCATCACAAAAGGTGAAGCCCAAAGATACTCCGCGAGCCGTGCAGGCAGACAAGATAAAAGGTTCGGCGGCGGACGATGGAGCCTATCACCCGCCGAACAAGTTGGAGAAACTTTGGGGAGGCGTGTCGGACTTCACCAGTCACACCCTTTCTCTACTTTCCCGCAGAGCCAAGAAGATTCACCCGCAAATTGCCGCCGCCCTACGGAAGCCGTTTCTTGACATCAACAAGGATGTGAAGGAATACAAAAAACGCGCTTTACCTTTTTTCTTGGAACTTCAAAAGAAAATAAAAAGCCCCAAGGACCAGAAACTTCTAATGCGGTACTTCCTTAACGCCAATACGGGCGGGATGGAGAAGCTAAGAGACTTGGCTAAGACATATAAGGTGTCATTAAAAAAGCTAGTTGAGACAAGAGACGTTCTTCAAGAATTGCGCACTCGTCTCCGTGAAGAAGCCGGCGTCGATTTAGGAAAAATTGAGAACTATATGCCCAGAGCCATTGGGGATTATAGGTCTTTCCAGAGATTCTTGGATGAGTCGCCCTTGCTTCGTGACCAAAAAAACGAAGTGGACAAAGCCCTTGCGGACTATGCTCAAAAGCAAAAATACGATGGCGTAGAGGCTATCCCCGAAGCTGAAGCGGCGGTAGTTACAGCTCGCGTACTTGAGGGTGACTATCCGGGTTTGGCACAAAGTGCGGGCAATGAAATGAGTCGGAAGATTGTGGAGGTGAACGACCAGATGCTGGCAGCGTACCTCAAACCCGTTGAGTCTATCGAACGGTACATAGACACGATGGTGAGGCATCTTCATTATCGCAAAGCGCTTGGCCGGGGTCTGCTGAAAACCCAAACTAAAGAGATAAAAGGCGAAGGATTCCGTGATGTCTTCCAGAATGACCTCGGCATAGCCGCTAAAGTGGATGACACGATTGCCCAAAAAGTTTCGATTGCTCTTGCAGAAGAGCATGGATTCGCAGGTCAGCAGGCCAAGATAGACGAACTAAGGAAAATAATACAGGCTACGTTCGACCCAACGCAGGTTCCGTCTTTGATACAAGGAATCAAGACGGCGACCTACTTACAGACCCTCACGAACCTTGGGTCCACCATTACTCAGTTTGGTGAAGTTGCGTATTCCATGCACTTTTACGGACTAAGTAATACTTTTCGCTCTGCTTATCGGAACAAGTTCAATCGGGATTTTTATAGCGACTTGGGACTGAACAGGCACGATGCGGATATGGCGACAACCGCCGAGGGGATGCAAGGCGTCTTGGATAAGTTGTTCGATTGGATGCAGTTCTCCAGGATGGACAAGTGGGCAAAGAACACCACCATGAATGCGGCTTGGAAGAAGCTTCACCAGCGCTCCCGAAAGGATTCGGTGAATCTAAAAGCAGAACTGACTTTGAAGTTCGGAGACGAGAAGGCGACCCGGATGCTCAGGGACTTGCAGGAAATTAAGCCGAGCATGACCGCCAAGCTGACGGAGGACTTGGAGGAAGTTATCTTCAATGAAATATCTGACCTGTCCCCTATTACCCGGATGGAGCAAGCCGCCGCGCACAGGGGAAAGGCCAGCATATTTTACACTCTCAGAAGCTTTGGACTTAAACAGATAGACATTTACCGGGAAGCGGCAGGCGAGCATATCCTTGAGGCAAGAAGACTTTACTCCCAAGGCGACCACAAGGCTGCGGCTAATGAAGCCTTCAAGGGAGTGAAGGCGTTGACGTCGCTGGGTGTTCTGTTCGCCGCCGCGAATGCCAGCACCGACGTGGTTAAGGACGCTATCTATGGCCGGCCAATTAAAACCGATGATTTAGTTTGGGACAACATTATGAAGTTGTTCCTTGTGAATCGCTACTTCAAGTACAAGTATCAGCGGGAAGGGCTGGGTAAAGCTCTTCTTGAGTTAATTATGCCCGCCACCCCCGTCTTCGATAGAGCAGGAAAAGACATAGCGGACATGGTGACTTTCCAAGACTTCAAGGGCCATACTCTACAAGGCACTCCATTTGATTTAGCGTACTGGTGGTGGCTTGGCGGTCGGGATAAAATCGAAAAACAATACGGCAAGTAATGAAAACCTTCGTGTTCGCCAGCGACCTCCACGGCGACCACCAGCATCCTGATGCGGTGGAAGCGTTGCTGAAGTTTTGTTCAATCTTCAACCCGGACGTAAGGATATTCGGCGGCGACCTGTTTGACTTCCGAGCCATTCGCAGAGCCGCCACGGAAGCGGAAAAGAACGACAGTATGGCCGCTGACGTGGAAGCCGGACTGACGTTCCTCCGAGATTACAAACCGCAAATCTTCCTGCGCGGGAACCACGACGAGCGGATATGGGACGTGGCCCGAACCACCCAGCACGGGTTGATTCGTGACGCCGCCGAGCAAGGGATAAAGGACATTGAAAAGGCGTGCCGAAAGAACAAGACCAAGATGCTTCCTTACGACAGCAGGACCGGGGTGTATCGGCTGGGCAAACTTAGCTTCGTCCACGGCTACCACGCCGGAGTGTACGCCACCAAGAAGCACGCTGAAATCTACGCAGAACCAGGAGGGTGCGTCCTGCACGGGCATACGCACTCCATACAATCCGCAAGCATTGTCCGCTACGGAGGCGCGCACGGGAGAGGTGTGGGGTGCTTGACTTTTCTCGACCCAGACTACAACCGCCACCAGACAGCCAAGCTGGGCCACGAAAATGGTTTTGCTTACGGGATGGTGGACGGGAAACATTGGCAGTGCTACCAAGCAAGGCCCACGGAGAACGGCAAATGGCACGTAGCAAAGGAAATAACGACACTTTGAACTGGACGCGCGTGCTGGAGCGCGCGAACAAAATAAACCTCAACGAACCAAGGGGGGAGGGTTGGCGGACGATGAAGGAAATCATCGCGGATTCGCCGTTTGGCGACAACAAGACTCGCCTTCTTGTCAGGATGGAGGTCAAGGCAGGACGTTTTGAAGTGTACCACGGAACGCAGACGGGTCCGAAGGGGATGCCCGTCAGGCAGCGTTGGTATCGACCGAAAAAGTTCTAGTCCAGCATCTCGTCACCCAAGTCCCACTCGACGGGCTGGGCTAATCTGGTTGCGGCGTTTATCAGCACGCCAATCATGGTTTCCTCCAAAAGGTCGAACTCTTCGGTATATCTGTATATCAGGCTCTCAAGGTCCAAGGCGAATGCGTCTGCTTGTTCGTCGTAGGTCATAGCATAACTTTAGCAGGACGTGACGCCCTTGGGAACAAAAGACAGTTATTTCTTCTTGGTCTTGTAAACCGTTGGAGGCTTGGGCGGGGGGCATTGCTCCCAATGAATGCCCGTAGTCGAGTGCTTGAGGAACACCTCGGAGCTAACCTTGCCCATGTGGTCCCGCATACCCGCTCTCTTTCGGCGCTTGGCCAATTCAAACTTGAAGGTCGGCGTGCCCTCCACCTGTAAGCGCGTCAGCACCGCCACTTCTCTAGCCCAATTCGTCAGCGCCGAGGAACCCAGCCCGGAGTACGCGACGTCGCTACTCGTCCAGTTCGTCTTCGCTTTCGGGTCGGTCGAAGGCTTGCCCGTGTGATGCGCGAGTATGAATATGCACCCCGTCCGCTCGGCAATGGGGTTGAGCATCCCGGCGCAAAACTCCGACACGACCGACTGCTTGCTCACGTCGTCGCCAATGAAGTTCAGAAGCGGGTCCACCCATACTAGGTCGGGCTTATGCCGGTCAACCAAGGTGGCCACCGTGCGGGCGAAGGTCGGGCCGCTGTGAATGGTGTCGTGGTAGAAAATCAGAGAATCCTCAAGGGATAATGCCTTCTCCTTGGATAATCCCATCCCCTCACGGCACCCCTGGAACATTTCAGCCAAGTCACCGACGTCGTTCTCCGCTTGTATGACCAGCGACCGTAGCGGACGGACGGGGAAGATGCTAAACGCCGGCAAACCGAGCGCCCAAGTCACCGCCAACTGCATCGTCAGGCTGGACTTGCCTATGCCCGACTGCCCGACAAGCAGGAGTGAGCCGCCACGGCACAGCCAACGCTCGCCAAGGACGTTGTTGGGGTCGTTGCCGGTGTCGAACTCACCGAGGGTCGAAATGCGCAGGGGAGCGGACAATCCCATGCCGTCCGTCTCCCTCTCCCAAGTGTCGAAGTCCTTAGCCCCTACGTTGACCCCGAGAAGCTTCTGTATCTTGTCGCCGCGAGATGCAGTCGGAAGACGTGAGAAGCGTGACGGGTTCTTGTTCTGCCGGTCGATGGGGAACTCCTCCGGGAGCGCCGCCCATATCCTTTCCCGACGTTCATGGTACTCCTTCTCGTCCTTGGCGTTGATGCGGACCCATGCGTGGATGCTCTTGCCACCGGAGTCAATCAACGCCGCAATCGGCAAGCCGCTCGCCCGCAGGATGGACTCTTGCTGGTCCTTCGGCAAGTGGTCCGACTCGATTAGGGTGTGGCGATAGGCCGTGACGTCCTTGTTGCCGCCGTTCGTTCCCTTTTGAATAGGGTTCACCCGAATATACATGCCATAGGCGGAAGGGAAGTTGTCCGGAATAGGTTTCGTAGCGTGCTTCTCCAGCCATTCCGCAGTCGTCAGGGCATTTACCCCGCCGTGGGCCGGGCGCTCCCCGTTCTCGTCCTTCTCCGATGGGCAGATGGAGATAATTTCACCGGGCTTGAAGCAAGCCAAGAGGAAGGTCTCCATTGCATCCGCTCCTTTGCGTATCGGGGCAAGAGGTTGGCGGTTCCCCGCCGCTTCCTGCTTACCTATCTCCGAGCGTAAGGCATGGTTGGCCTTGTCCACCTCCACCGAACACGAATCGTGGAAGCAATAAATCGTCGGTGGTCGGTCGTCCTCAATCGAGATACGGCAGTCCCGCTTCCCGCCGGGGGTGGAGTGGAGGTGAGCGCCTGGGCAATGGCAGTACCCGCTCCCACCTTCTTCCCACTCCACGTCCCCTACGATACTCTCGGCAATCTCCCGGAAGTTCCGGGGTTGGACATAGTGCTTGGTTCCTTTGTATCTCATCGTCCGAACTTTCGACTTAGGAATGCGCCGGCTTCCTTGAAGGTGGCTTCCTCCGGCGTGGGATGCCCCAGCTTCCTGAGCCAAATGACTTGCTTTGGCGTAGCCAGACCATGAGTACGTCGAGTGAACAACAAGTCAAGTAGCTTTGAGGCATGGCCCCTGTACTTGATGCCCGACAGGTCAAACCCTGCTCGCGCCAAGTGGTTCGCTTGCTTCTCGGTGGGCGCTTTCTTCTCCCATTGTAGCTCCGGCCGATATTCAGCGGCGGCTATCTGCGACAACGACAGGCAGAATTGAATGGCATCCACTTTCTGCGCTTTCCTCCGGGCCTTGCGCTCCAGTTCCTCCTGCAATTTGGAGATGCGCTCCTCCTCCGATACCTTGTGGGCGTCGAGCAGGTCGTCCATCAGGCCCAGCTTGGCTTGCAGGGCGTTTGCTTCTTCCGTCGTCTTGGCAACGAGGCGCGCCGGCGTGATGAGGTTATGGTCTCCGACCAGATACAGCGGGTCCAGCAGGAGAAGGTTCTCCTTCCCGTCCGCAATCCGAGTCCCACGCCCCACCATCTGCTGGTAGAGTGTGAGGCTTTTCGTCGGACGCAGAACGTACACGCAGTCCGTCTTCGGGCTGTCCCATCCGGTCGTGAGCAACGAGGCGCAGGAGATGACGTCGGCGCGTCCGGCTTCATATTCAGCCAACCCGGTGCGGTCCTTGCCATCAACGTGAACCGCCCGCAGTCCAACCTCCCGGCAAGCTTGCGTGAACGCCTTGCTTGTCTCCACTAGCGGAAGGAAAGCCACGGTCTTGCGTCCGCTCGCCTTCTCCTTGAGCAGATTGGCCGCTTGAAGCAGGTGCGGCTCTACCGCATCGCCAAGGTCCGTGTCCCGGTAGTCCCCGCCCGACGTCCTTACGCCGGACAGGTCAATCGGGAGCGGCGCCTGCTCCACTATAATGCGGGACAGATAGCCTTCCCGGATTAAGCGAACCAATCCAATCTCGCAGGAAATCTTTTCGTAGAAATCCCCGAGGTTCTTCCGGTCCGAACGGAAGGGAGTGGCAGTCACGCCCAGTACTTGAGCGGAACCGAAATGCTCCAACACCCCTTGCGCTTGCTCTCCCAGCGTATTGCGGTGGGCTTCGTCCACGATTAAGTAGCGGAAGTGGTCCGGACACCATTTGTCCAGTCGGCGGGCCATGCTCTGCATGGTTCCCACCACCACCCGGTCGTCGGCGGTTGCGTGGTCTTCGGCCATCTCCACCCCGCAACGCTTCCCCGTGTAAGCCTGGAACTTGTCACGATTCTGGCGAACGAGTTCTTTCGCATCGGCCAAGAAGAGGCAGTTCCCCTCCCACTTGTCCATCAACTCCGAAGCGATGATGGTCTTGCCGGCGCCGGTGGCGGCGACCCCGAGGACTCTCTGGAACTCCCCGGATAGGTCGCGCGCCACGGCTTGCGTAAACTCGTATTGGTATGGCCGTAAACTAAAACGGCTCATCGCCCTTGCCCCCATCGCGGGGCAACCACTTGCCCACCTTGTTGCTGGAGCCTTCCTTGCCATCGGAAGACCATTTTTCCACGATGATTTGCGCATTGGCGCTCTTACCCTCCCAAGTAGAGACGTCAATTTCCACCTCCTCGCCCTCTTTCGGTTCCTCCCCTATCGACCGGCGGAACTGGTCGATTTTCCAGAAGGCATTTTCTGAGAGGACAAGGTACGCAAAGATGCGGTTGCCGTGGTCGTCCACTTCAACCTCCAACTTGACCATCTCCTTGCCGCCCTTCGATACCGTTTCCTCCGCTGAGAGGACGGTGACGGCGTACTCGCCTTCCGGCAGTAGCTCGTATTCTGTTTTTTCACTTGGTGCTGGTGGTGTATACTTCATCGGATTTGTATGTTTTGTTTGGTTACTAGTTCACAGCCGGCAAGAGTGCCGTCCGCTTTGAGATGTTGCTTGATTTTGGTGACGTCCGCTTCCGTCTTCACCCGCCGAAACTCCCAAGGAAGTTCTTCCGGGTCAATGAAGACGTCCACGGCGGTCGATTGGCGCCAACCGATTTGAGCGCGGGCGTCCTTGATTTGCGTGCCCGGTTCCAGGAAGTCGGAGAGGTAGCCTTTCAGCCTCTCCGCCATGCGTTCCGCCGCTTGCTGACGCTTATGGAGCCGCATCTTCTCCTCCTTGAGCGCCTTGGCTTCCGCCAGAGCGTTCTTCACCATGCAAGAAATGCGGACAGCTTTCTCGTCACGCTCGTCCTCAATCTCCTTGAGGGCGGACTCTAGTTGGTCAAGCGCTTGTGACTCGTCCTCGATAGGGGAACCGTCCGGCCAATGCTTAATTGCCCCGGTCAGGATGCCCTCAGTCTCAGACCACAAGTACTGCAACTCGTCGTAGGTTTCGTACAGCCTCATGCTTCCACCTCCTGAGTCCGCAAGAAGCGGAGTACGGTGCGTCGGCTCACCTTGACGGCCTCTGCTATTTGGCGCGAGTTGCGCCCGGCGTTCCATAAATCAACGATTTTCTTCTTGTTGTCGTTATTGAGGACGGAGGGTCTCCCCCGTGTTACTGGTCTATTCAGCTTCATTGTTCTCATGTAGTTTTTGTCGGAGGAAACCAATAGCCTTCGCCACTTGTTCCCGGTTCAGTTCATCCCATTCTTCCATGCCCTCGATTGAGTCCACCCCCAGCCACCGGAAGAGTTTCGTTTTCTCCGAACCGTTGTAGCCTAGCTCCTGCCAGATATTGAGCAAGGTTTCGAGTTGCGCCCCCGTCTTCCTCTCCACCGGCTTCGCCTTCTTCGGGGCGTCCGCGAAAATGGGAGCGATACTCTCCCATTCGGCGGGCAAGGCGGCATCCAAGCCGTGGCGGTTCTTGGCGTCGAATGCGGCGTGGTGTTCCGTGTGGAGCAACCGCTCCTTGCCACCGATGCCTCGCTTCTTGCCGGGTTCCCCAGTCACCTTCGTCTTGTAGTTTAAGAAGAGAAGCATGTCCGCCCATTCCTTGACGAGTGGCGAAACTTGCTTCGTCATCTTCAACTCGTACCTATCGTAGGCTCCGGCGGCGTCCGGTTGCTCGAATTTTTTGATGGTGGAGTGAGCCACCAAAAGAACATTCATGCCACGGGTAGCGCGGAGGGCGTCTAACGTGGTGAGGAACTTGTTGAAGCCTTCCGCCAAGATGGTGTAGCCCTTCCCGTAACCGAAGTCTTCGATACTTTTTTTGTGATGCGACCGGGTGACGTATTCCGCCAACATTCTTTCGAGCCAGTCCACGGTATCCACGACCAGCGTCTGGAAATCGTGGTTTTCATCCTGCAACTGACGGACGGCATCCGTCACCCCCTGCCAGCTTGCGGGCTTGTCGAAGCGGGTGACGTCCATATGCGACGTCCCCCCCTCCGTATCCAAGAACACCGGAGCCGGGAAGGCGGATGCCAACGTTGATTTTCCTACCCCCTCCGGGCCGTATAGCACGACACGTTGGGGGAGAGACTGTTTTCCTTTATTTAGGTTCATTCTTTTCCTTTTTTTGAGGGTTAAAGCCCGCTTTATTTGGGCTCACTTGGTGAAAGTCAACGTCCTTTCGTATAAAAATCCACGGCAGGGCGAACCAGAAAATCCCGACTAAGGCGGCGAGGATTGCGTGGTCGGCGGCGCTCATGCTTCCCCCCTTCCGAAAAGGTGGGCGGCGTAGGCGTCCACGCTGGGGTAGACGGGGAGCCCCTCACGGTTCCTCTCCATGTCTTCAAGCGCTTCCGCTTTCATCGTTTCGTAGTAGCCGCCGGCCTTGAAGTCTTCTTCATTGCGGTAAGAACAACCGCCAAGCCAAGACTCCCCCTCGCTTATGCCGTCCGTACAAGTCACCCGGACGTTGCACCATGCCCATTCGTCGCCGGATTCAAGCCGGGCGAGGATCTCATCCTCTGCCCGCTTGTCCAATTCATCGTTGCCGGATGCCATTGCGTTCCCTCGGACCGGAACATCTTCCGGCGTTGCTTCAATTTTGTATTTCATCGTCTTATCCTTTCTTTAGTTAGTTCAAAAGCTTGTTCACCGCACGCACGTCGGCCGGGATGATGAGCCGCTTTACCCTTGGCCGCTTCCGGATAAGCCGGGTTGCGGCGCGCTTGGCAAGGCCGCGAAGGTAGTTTACTTCCGCCGCCCATACCTCCTTGAAGTAGGGCGGGATGGGCCGCTTGGTGACGTGGCGCCCGCTTCCGCGAATCCAATCCCCGGAGGCTACCGCGCCGCCCGCTTGCATGAGTTCTCGCATGGCGGCGATTTGTGGTCTTGTGGGTTTCTTCATCGTCTTTCCTCCCCTTCGACCACCTTGGCAAGCAGTCCGCGAAGCTTATCACGGTCGCGGATGTCGGCTTCCCCCATGACTACAAGCTCGCTCAAAACTTTCTCGAAACGCTTGCATTGCTCGTATAACTCAGGCGCCGCCGCTATCAGACGGGCGTTGGCCTCGTCTTCGGCGTTGTGCGCGAACCGGGCTTTCCTTCCGCCCGGAATCAACTCACTTTCCGCCACGTTGCAAATAGTGCGCCCGTCCGTCACTCCGTCCGGTGAGAAAACTTGGCCGTATTTTTCCCCTTGTTCGCATCCGTACACCTCCCACGGTCCGGGCGTGAATGTTTCTTGCTGTTTCATTGTTCTATCCTTTCTTAATTTTTGCCAGCATGTCGCCGGCTTCGATTGCGAGGCTTGTGACGTCGTACGCATTGCCCTCTCGCACTTTTTCAAGTAGCTTGTACATGTCCGGAGCCGCCGCTATCAGGCGGGCGTTGGCCTCATCCTCTGCTCTGCCTTTCTTGGTTCCAGCTACCCCGCTATGACATGCATGTACCTCTGCAATCTTACCAAGCACTTGAGCGGAGCCGAAGTCTGCGCGAATTTGTCGATAGTATTTATCTCGCCCTCGTATCACCCTGCTACAATGCCATGGTCCGGGCGTGAATGTTTCTTGCTGTTCTTTCATTTTTATGTCGGTCATGTTTTCGATCCTTTCTTTTTTAGGTTACTCTTCCGTAAGCCATTCGTTTAAGGCTGGAGCGTCAATCTTATGGTCCAGCCAGCTTGCCCCGTCAGGAGTCTTGTCCATACCCGTTGAAGTGATAAATTCGGCAAGCTCGCGGTAGTTTGTAAACCGCCGCGAAAGCTTGTAGAGGTATTGGTCATTACCTAGCCATAATGCAACGTTCCACGTTTGCCAGTTTGCCCAGCCGTTGTAGGTGTCTTTCATTGTTCAATTTCCTTTCTTTTTTGGGTTAGTATTTTCTTTCCATACGCTCTGCATACTCCATGTTCTCAAGGTAGCGAACCTCGAAAGGGCGGTCTAGCTGGGTCCATTTGGAAAGGTCAACCGAGCCGTGACGCCTCACTCGCTCAATGAAGGCTTCCGCCTCCGCTTGGGCGTTGTAGCCGTAGGTGGAAAACAAGTCATTTATATACTCCTTGCCATCGAGCCAGAGGCGGACTCCAATCGTGGGGAAGGTGCCGACGTATTCCCCATCGTCATTCCTCAGTTCTATCGAGTCCCCCTCGTCTACGAGCAAGGAAGAATTTTCCGCTGTTAGTGTTTTTCGTTTCATTTTTTTGTGTCGTTTTTGTGTCGTTAGCTGTCGCGCTTGTCCCGCCGTTCGGGTCCGCCCCCTAGAAAACAAAAGGGGGACAGCTTGTCAAGGGCTAAATGGATAGGAAGGGGGAGGAAAAAGGGCACAAAGGCACTGAGGGGCAAAGACTTGCGACAAAGTGAAAAAAAATTACTTTTCTTTTCGCTCAACCCAACCCCCGGCCCGTCTCCGTCCGAAGTCTTTGAGGCCCAGAGGCTTCGGACGGCGGAAAGGGAAAAGGGCTTTGCGAGGG
>Ga0209645_1001053_pt1 | contig 13997 bp, 17 predicted proteins | sample ETNvirenome_6_30_FD_184070 | JGI IMG/M metagenome (GOLD analysis project Ga0209645, IMG submission 184070) | Marine viral communities from the Pacific Ocean - ETNP_6_30 (SPAdes) (version 2) | ecosystem: Environmental > Aquatic > Marine > Oceanic | place: Pacific Ocean | collected 2013-06-19
GCGGTTCGATGAGCCAAGCTCCAACGCTATGATGTGCGCCGCCGCTGCTGAATCAGAAGATGTTGAGAGAATCAAGAAAGAGCTGGAAGACACCAAGGAGGAGCTGGAGCGCTTGCGGAAATTTCATTCTGAGATGGTGTTGGGGATTTATGCATTTTTAGAAGACTCTGAAGTTGAGAGGCCAACGGCTGGAGACTATCCAGACCCGAAAGACTATCACCCCGATGAACCCAACGGCCATTTCCCCCCGAGTCTCATGGCTAAACTTGAAAGGGCGCAGCTCCTTGTTGACCATCCGGTGAGGCTTTCAGTCGGTGGCCCAAGTAAGACGGTAAAAGAGGCTTACATCGGCGATGCATCTTGCCTGGGTTTTGATGTGGCGGTGTACGGTTCCGAGTTGGTGGTGATTGATTTTACAGACAACACCTGGATGGCGTTTGATGATTTGATGAGGGGGGTAAAGTAGTGCCAGCTTTTAGCGAAAAAGAACTAAAGAAGTTAGCGCGTATCTGGTGGGGTTGGCTCCAGTCTTTCGAGGCTGGGGCTCCTTCTTCTCATGCTGTACGGGTTGCCACGTTTAAGGGCTTAGAGTCTGAAACCGGGCGAAGCTGGAAATCTTACGAGTATAAAACTTTCGAGTTTTCCGCCTGTGCTGCATGGCTTGGGGTTGGGCCTGTTATGGGCTTTCCGGGCTGCCCTTCACAAAAGGACAAGCAAGAACAAGCACCGGATGGGGTTGAGTTCGAGGGGGTGGGTTTTCTGCGCTGGCATGGGAACCGCTCCGCAACACGTAAAGCCGTGGAAGATGTAGCACGGGAAAATAACAAAGAATTAAAGCCGCTGATTCGAGCGGGGAAGGTGAAGAAATGACAAGGATAGGATTACCATATTTTAAGACATTAACAGATGCATATAAGTACTATGCTCCTCTTGGGCTAAACTGTGACGAAGTAGCCTATAAGATTAATCGGGGAGAAATTCACATAGGAAAGCCGCAAGTCAATGCGGGCGAGGTGCTCGGAATTGATTTAGACAAGCGCTATTACGTGGAAAAGGTGGTGAAAAAATGAGCAAAATCACTTACATCAACCCAACACGGGCAAAACGAGACCCCTTATGGTGGCACGATAGGGGTCTCCAGCAAACTGCGAGCGGGTACGGTAGCAAGCTTACGACGCCATACAAGGCGGAGCATAACGGGCGGTTCTATCGGGTTTACTGCATTTGTTGGAGTAATGCCGGTTCTCTTTACATTATCAGCAAGGGACAAAAGCTATATATTCGGGTGATGCCTGAAGTGGGGGGGAATGATGAGTAAAGAATCAATCGCATCGGGCAAGCTCCGAGGGACCAAAAAGAAAGTTCAGCCAAAGCCGAAGCGCTTTGAGGTGGGGGATTGGGTTGTCTTTGGCTGGCCAATTGGTAGACAAGTCCAGATTGTCGAGGTTGGGACGGTTCAACCGCTTCGATACAAAGTGTCTTACTATACCCGTGATGAAAGAAAACGGGCTGAAATGTGGGTGGATTGGACCGATTTAGCATCGCGCTAGCACCGCACGAAAGAAAAGTTTCATACATGCCCCGCACGGTTTCGATCATGCGGGGCTTTTTTTTTGCTGTGAAGCATGCATGAAGACATGCCAGCATCGCGCAAGCCATGCACGAAACATGTAGTGAAAAGCGGTTGTTTTGATGTCTAAACCCTAACAGGATGCCTCTAGTGTAGATTTCATGTAGTGAAAGACAATAATACAAAAGAGTTTGCAATGGGGCCTGATAGGGCTTGCACAAAAGTTTGGGCCGATTTTCGGTAGTTCATACATGGTAGACAACTCGCCCGATGATGTGAGACTGTAAAAGTGAATTCTTTGGGGCTGGACACATTGCAGACTTAATCCAACCCTATTTGTGGTGTGTCCAGCCTATTTTATCCCCTTGGAATCAATTCTCCGGCTTCCGTGGTGCTTTTATCGGCGCCACTGGTGATGATTTATTGCTGGCCGAAGTCAGGGCGATAGATTTTTATCTATTTTGATAGATTTTTATCTATTTTTTATCCCGCGCGCGTAAAATGCGCGCGTTAGATGCTATGCTCGAGACGCTCGAGACCTGTGGCGTTGTTTTTCCGTGGCTGGTGCGTGGTTTGTGCGTGGCTGGCCGTAAAGAGCTCACAGGTGCCGAAGGTCATTCGGTGGCCGTAATTCGGTGAAATGGTCTATTTCCGACACCCCCCAGAGTATCAAGGTGGTACCTTCCCGGCATGGTCACCCGTCGTTTATTCTGTAGATGTCGACCGCAACCGAATAAGCCAAACGAGCGCAACCCCTTGACCTGAATAGGTAAAAAATCATTGTTTTTTGTGCGGCGTTGCGGCGTACTTTCCGAAAACAATTCGGAGGGGGGGGTGCCCCCGCGCCGGGCTTTTCCCTTTTTTATTAATTACCCTCACACTCACTCCCCCCAAAGTGCATTTGACGCAATGCGTTGTTGATTCCACTTTTATATTTATTTAATAAATCGCCACGGGGGATGTGCTTAATAAAACGAGCTCTGTAGGCCGACCGGCTAACCCCGTCCACTTGTTTTTATTCAGGGTCCAGCGTATCCTTTGCTCAACAGGAGATGGGGCATGGCAGAATATGTTAAAACGGTAGTTTCGGCGCTTTCTAGTAGATCTTCGGACTACTCAAGCCCTCATGTGTTTCTAAACGAGGCTACCCAGACCCAGACCGATGAAAAGGTTGTCCGTGTCGATGGTCGGCTTGAGGCGAACACTTCGCTTGGAACTAGTACCCTTTACAACGCTTACGACTTCTACAACCTGTCCCTTCAAGGCTTAACCAGGATAAACACTTTTATTTTGCACAACCGTTCGGACAGCGAAATGTTGCTTCAGTACTACCGCCTAATTGCTGACCTTAGCGGCAGCACTATCGGCAACTGTGTTTTTGCTAGTAATAACCAAATTACAACGGCGGCTAATGGTCTTAAAAAAGCCGATTTTATTGACGGTGACGGCAAAGGCTCTACTCACCTTAATGTTTACGGTGCCAAGTCCTCCGACAACAACGACCTAGCCCGCATTACCAGCTTTGCAAGCGCCGTAAGCGGCACCGACCGCGTAACTGTTTCAGGAACCCCTTTTGGAACAAATGAAACAGATGACAGCGGAACTATTGGTATTCAATTCTTTTCTTTGGACAATATGTTTGTGCCTGCTGGGGGTATCGTGTCGTTGCCCGGTCAACTTGCCAAAATTAAAGGTAACGTAAATCCTTACGAAATTTCTATTACCTCTGGCTTTACCGGTTTAAACTCTAGCACCGCTGTTACTTCAGCTCAGGACTACACTCTGTTTATGTCGGGAACTGTCGGATAAGATTTTAAAATGTTGCAGGAATTTTTATGTCGAAGAAGATTTATATGGGGAAGAGTCTTGAGGTCCGGTACGATGAGGCCTGTAAGACTAAGGGCGGCAAACTTGACCGCCGAGAAATTTTAGAACTCGCTGAGCAGGACCTTGAAACCGAGGGGTCTAGAGTTCAGATAAACAAGCGCCAGGCAGACCTAATCGATATTCGGGTTATGCCAAGCCTTCACAGCATCATGGAAAACGCCCTTGCGGTGATTGATTCCGAAGTACGGCACCATCTCAGGGTTTCTACTTCTAGCAGCGGCCTTGACCGCCAACAGGTGCATTCTTTTGGTCAAATGACCCGTTCACTAGCCCAAATTGTCGGTATCGAGAAAGAGCTCAAGGAGCAGTCTGACCTAGACGCCATGAGTGATGCCGATTTAATCAAGCTGGCCGAGATGACAAGCAACAGATTAAAGGATGGCGATAAATGACCATTGAAGCGGCGCCACCATACAACCCTATGATGCATAACGAGCGTTTGCCGGTCTATATTCGCCTAGCAGACCAAGGGGATTCGAGTTTTGTCTACAAAAGCTGGTTAGATGCTTGGTGGGTCCAAAATAAAGACCAGTATCAGCCCCTTTTCTTTAAATCCCATCGAGAAGTCATAAAAAACCTCATGGAAAACTCGATTACGGTTATTGCGTGCTCAAGTGAAGACCCGAACTTAATTTTTGGCTGGGTTTGCGGTGTACGGACTAAAAATAATCGTTTTATCGTTCATTTTGCTTACACCAAGAAATCGTTACGAAAATTTGGGCTGTGCAAGGCCCTTTTAGGCTTTTTTGAGCACGAGAAGGGCGAACCTATCCTCTGTAGTCATAAAAGTTTTATATTCAAAGACTTAAAGCAGCCCTATAATCTGTTTTATGTCCCAAACCTCCAAAGACCAGAAGGCTTGGAGAAGATTGAGAGTGAAGAATGGAGATTGTAGGAGTACAGCTCACGGAGTCGGCCAGAAGCGTCTTAAATAAAAGCTTTTTAGCTTCCGACCACTATGATTTGTCTTTTGAAAAAGTAGAAGGCGTTTTGGGGGTCCGTATTGTCGACAAAAAGAAAGGTTCTTACTGGTTGCCAATGAGTTCTATTTCTTGGTGCCGGACAAAAGGCAAAGCTGCCCCGAAAAAAGGTCGGCCTAAAAAGGTAACGGATGCCAAAGCAGCCTGAGTCATACGCCTCTCGCCAGGTTCTAAAGGAGTTTGTTAAGCGCTTTGGTGATGCCAATGCCCTTAAAGAAGAAAGCGCTGCGTCAAAAGACCGCAGTTATCGTTGGCAAGAAGATTTGTTTGAGCACCAGCTTGCGTTTATTAACGACCCTTCTTCTTTTAAAACAGCCCTATGCTCCCGGCGAGCTGGCAAGACTTACGCTAGCTGCTACTACTTAATTGAAACGGCATCTAAACATCCTGACTCATTGTCGGCCTACATCGCACTTACACGCACAAGTGCTAAGCGCCTAATGTGGATGGAGCTTAAAAGGGCAAACCGAAAATACCACATAGGAATGCGGTTTAATAACTCAGAGCTCGTGGCGACACTGCCCAACAACAGCCAGATAATCTTAACAGGTGCAAACGACGAAGCTGATATCGATAAGCTTCGTGGGTCTGCTTACCGTCTAGTCATTCTTGACGAAGCTGCGAGTTTTGGTGCCCACATGGAAGAGCTGGTCCAGGAAGTTCTTGAGCCTGCGCTTATTGACCATAACGGTACGCTGGCAATGATTGGAACGCCTAACGCTTCATGTAGCGGCATGTTTTTTCATGCAACGACAAACCCTGCATTTGGCTACAGTAACCACCATTGGACCATTATGGACAACCCGCACATACCTCACGCCAAGGACTGGCTTGAAAAGCGTATGCGCCAAAAGAAGTGGGACGACACAAACCCGGTTTATCTCCGAGAATGGCGAGGCCAATGGATTAGGTCTGAAGACTCCTTGGTTTACAAATACTCTGAAGAAAAGAATTTTTACGATGAGGTGCCTTACCATGAGTACGATTTTGATTTTATTCTGGGTGTGGATTTAGGTTACGAAGATGCCACGGCTTTTGTAGTTGGAGCGTATAGCCCCGAACTGCCTTATTTTTTCGTGGTAGACACTTTTAAGCAGTCCAAGATGCTGCCTTCTGAAATTGCTCTAAAAATTCAAGAATACAATGAGATGTATAATTTTACGTCTATCGTGGCAGATACCGGCGGCTTGGGTAAATCCATCGTGGAAGAGTTTAGGCAGCGCTGGGCCTTGCCTATTAAGGCAGCAGAAAAACGAAATAAGGCCGCCTACATTGAACTTATGAACTCAGATTTAGCTTCTGGAAATATTTTAGTAAATGAGTTGTCAGATTTAGTGGACGAATGGCGTCTACTACAATGGGACGAGGACCGCCGCAAAGAAGATGGTAGGTTTGACAACCACCTATCTGATGCCTGCCTGTACGCCTGGCGAGAGTCTAAGCACTTTACTCACGAAGAAGAATTATTGCCGCCCCAGATGGGAAGCCCCGAGTTTCACAAAGAATGGGAGCAAAAGTATTGGGCCGGAGTTGCTGATAAAATTGAAGACACCAGCGAGGAAGGGACGGGTACGCCTGAATGGATGATGAACTAAGGGAAGCTGCCGAGTTTGCAAAATCAATCGGCGCCACAAACATTACTTATGAAACGCCAAACGGAAAAATCTCAGTAACTTTTCCTCCTCCTCTTCCAGAGGTAGGGTTTGCTATTCCTGAGAATTACCGCGAAACTACGCCTAGCGCTGAAGAGATTGATGAATCTCTCCTGTTTTACTCTTCTGGAGGATGATGATGGATTACTGGTGGTCAGAAAAAAGCGACGTTCACGATAGCGTTATTAGTAAATTCAACTCAATCAAAGAAGACCAAGACTATCGAGAAGACTACAACCTGAAGCATTTGCGGCTTTACGGTAATTATTACAGTGCGGGATTATCTAGCTCGAATTACTCCAGGATGAAAAGCGCTGCAATGCGTCACAGGGTAACCCTAAACGTTGTCCAATCAATGTGTGACACGGTGACCGCCAAGATTGCAAAAAACCGCCCTCGGGCTACGTTTTTAACAAGCGGCGGAGATTATAAAATGCAGCGCAAGGCTAAGCTATTAGAGCGGTTTTGTGACGGTCAATTTTACTCCACTGGTATCTACAACGTGGCGCCGAAGGTTTTTCTTGATGCTTGCGTGTTTGGCACTGGCGCGATGAAGATTTACGAGCACGACGGCAAGATTAAAGTCGAGCGCATTTTTCCAAACGAGCTTGTTGTAGATGATAGAGAGTCTGTTTACGGCAATCCTCGCCAACTTTTCCAAGTCAAATACGTTGACCGCGACGTGTTAAACAATCTTTACCCGGAGCATCGAGATGCCATTTATGCGGCTCCTGCTCCAGAAGATGACGGAAGAGGCTATGATGAATCGAACCAGATCGTGTGCATCGAAGCTTGGCACTTACCTAGTGGTGAGGGAGCCGGAGACGGACGCCACGTTATTTGCATTGATGGCGCTACGCTGCTCGACGAACCGTATGAGCGCGATTACTTTCCGTTCGTGTTTATCCGATGGACTGAACGCCTTCTCGGCTTCTACGGGCAAGGGCTCGCTGAACAACTAACCGGCATACAACTGGAAATTAATAAATTGTTATTTAATATCCAGGAACAGATGCACCTGGCAAAGCCAAAGGTTTTTGTTGAGGCGGGTTCTAAAATTGCCAAAGCTCACCTAAACAATGAAACTTGGGGTGTTATTGAATACAGGGGTACGCCACCGCAGTTTTTTGTTCCTCGAACAGTTTCGGGTGAAATATTTAGTCACTTAGACCGGTTATTTAATCGTGCCTATGAAATCACTGGCGTTTCTCAGCTCGCTGCACAGTCAAGAAAGCCTGCTGGCCTAGAGTCCGGCGTAGCTCTTCGTGAGTTTCAAGACATTGAGACTGAGCGTTTTATGATTACGGCACAGCAATATGAAAAAGCATTTCTGGATGCAGCGCGTCAGATGATTGACCTAGCGCGTGAAGTTGCAGCAAGGGGAGACTCTTACGAGGTCATTAGTCACGGCGATAAGAACATTGAGAAAATAAAGTGGAAAGACATCAATCTAAAAGAAGACCAGTATGTCATGAAGATTTATCCAACCTCTTTGCTGCCGACAACGCCTGCCGCTAAGCTGCAAAAAGTCATTGAGATGCTGCAAGCTGGAATGCTTAGCCAGGAAGAATCTCGAGGTTTGCTTGATTATCCAGATATTGAAGCAGTCAACAGCATGGCAACAGCCGCACGCGATGACGTAAATATGCTTATTGAGCAGATGCTTGAAAAGGGCGAGTACATTCCGCCTGAGCCGTTTAGTAACCTAGAGCTCAGCGTTAAGCTTATGCAATCAGCGTATCTTCGAGCGAAAATCAATAAAGTGCCTGAAGAGAGGCTTGATTTACTTCGACGATATATCGAGGAGTGCATCAATTTAATTACGCAAATGCAGCAAGCCGCGCAGCAGCAAGCTATGGCGGCAATGGCTCCGCAGCAAGCACAACAAGCTCAGCCAGCAGCACCAACCGAGCCTAGCGGGGCAACTCCCGCAGGGATGACGGATGAAATGATTATGGAAGAAGCAGCCGCCGCCGCAGAAGGTGAGCAAGCTGCTATGCCGATGTAGGAGAAATTATGAGTGAAAATGCAGAAATTGCTCAAGAAATTGCAGTAGAACAAGAAACAGTTGCAGAGGAAACAGCCACAGAGCAGGCACCGGTAGAAGAAAAAGGACCGGGACGCTCAGAATACGTTACGCATTTTGCGGCTATAGCAAAAAAAGAAGCCGCATTGCAGGATATCGCCAAGCAAGCCAAAGCAACTCAGGCAGAAAACGAGCAGCTAAGGCAAGAAATTGAACAAATTAAAGCAGCGCGAAGCCTGGCAAAGACTGACCCAGTTAAGTTCTTGCAAGAATCAGGGCTTACAATGGAAGAGCTTTTACACCAAGACCTAAATGGTGATCTCCCGGTAGAAACAAAGCTTTCTAGGCGAATTGAGGCTCTTGAAAAACAAAATGCCGACTTACTAAAGCAGCGCGAAGAAGAAATGACGCAGCGCGAGGCAAAAAAAGAAGAAACGGAATGGAAGTCATTTGTTGACCAAGTGACGGAATTTGTGGACAATGATCCCAGCTACGAACTTATTCGTGCCGGAGGTATGCAATGGATGGTTCCCCAGTTAATGCGGGAATTTTACCAGAAGCAGGGGCAGCAAATCACTGCCACTCAGGCGGCGAATTTGGTCGAAGAAAGTCTTGAGGAGTCGCTGGAGGGTTATCTCAAGGCTGAAAAGTTGCAGAAGAAGTATGGGCTCAAAGAGCTAACATCGGAGTCGCAGGATACGCCGGTTGATGACGCAGGGGAAGTTGAGCCAACAAAAAGAGCTCAGCAAAAACCAAAGACACTGACAAATCAACTTGTTTCAGGAACAAGTGAGAAAGAGACAGGTATGCTTTCTCGCGAACAATCCCTGGAGCGTATTGCGCGTATGATAGACGCAGCAGGATAAGGTAACTTACGATGGCAGCATTAGAATTGGGTGCGGGAAACAGCACAACCAGGACAGTATATAATATCGACGGTGCTCTAAAGGAGCACTATAAGCCGCAGCGCATCAAAGAGATGACGTACAAGAACAACCCTCTGCTGGCCTTAATGCCTAAGTATGAGAAGTTTGGCGGCGAAAACATGCCGATTCCAATCATTCTTACTGGGCCGCAGCGTCGAAGCGCGGATTTTTCATCCGGCCAAGGAAACTCTTCTACGTCTGAAATTCGTCAGTTTTTGCTGACTCGGGCAAAAGATTATTCTTTCGCTCAGATTTCACACGAGGCCATTCGTGCAAGTGCTTCAAACACTGATGCATTTGTTCGCTACGCCACAATGGAAATCGACGGCGCTATTCACAGTCTCAAGCGTTCACTTGCTGTAGCAATGTATCGCGATGGCACTGGTTCTATCGGCACAGTTGCTGGACACAACGCTGCCGGGGCTGACCCTGACGGTTCTTTGACTACTATTTACGTGGCAAACGCCGAGGACATCACCAACTTTGAAGTTGGAATGAAGATTGAGTTTTATGCAAACTCTGGCGGCGCTCCTAGCGGCAGTGCTCGCGGCAGTACAACTGCTACCATTGCAAAAGTAGACCGAGGCGGCACACAGCCATTTATTACGTTTAGCGCAACAACTCATGCTGACATTGCCGTAGGTGACCACTTGGTCCAGTACGGCGACAAAGACGCTAAGATGAAGGGCCTTGACTCTTGGGTTCCTTCTTCAACGCCTTCGGCAACAGCGCACTTTGGCGTTGACCGTACAGCCGACCCAACTCGTTTAGGCGGTGTTCGTTTTGACGGCTCAGCTCTTCCAATCGAAGAGGCTCTTATCGGTGGTGCTTCAGAGATTGCCCGAGAAGGCGGCGCTCCTGACCACATCTTTATGGACTTTGCGAGCTACGCAAACCTTGAAAAAGCCCTTGGGTCTAAGGTGCAGTATGACAAAGTATCATCTAACGATGCTGATGTTGGCTTTGACGCTCTTGTGGTTAACGGTCCTCGCGGTCGAATGAAGGTTATTCCTGACCACAACTGTCAGCCTAACGTTGCATGGATGCTTCAGTTGGATACTTGGTGCCTCAACTCACTTGGTGCGGCGCCTCAAATCCTTAACGCTGATGATGCCGGTCAGATGCTCCGCGTGTACAATGCAGATGCGTATGAGGTGCGCGTTGGTTTTTACGGGAACGTATCTTGTAACGCTCCTGGCTATAACTGCCGCGTAACATTGGCATAATTCAGACTCAGAGAGGAGATTGAGTTATGGCGAATAGAGATTTTAAAGATGTTCAGGCACTTGAACGCGCTGTCGTTATTATTGGTGGGCGCATTGCGTTTACCAATGGCACAATGACAGGAGTATCTGAAGGCGCTGGCTTCACATGCTCCAACATTAGTTCTGGTGTTTTTACAGTTACACTTGATGATAAGTACAGCGACCTTTTGTACTGCGACGCTCATGTTATCGGAACCGGTGGCCCTGAGCGTTACATCGAATGCACGGCGCACGATGTATCGAGCGCAAAAACGCTGTCATTTGTTTGTAATGACCAGGGTGATAACGATGTTACTGGCGACAGTGACAACGACCAGGAAATTCAATTTATTGCGTTCCTGAAAAACAGCAGTGTAACTTGATATGAAGCCTGACGGATTATCAGTTCTTGTCTTGGAAAAGGCGAGAAAAAAGTTTGGGGAGCCTGAAGAGGCAAGTGGCGAAGAAGAGAAATCTGCTCCATCGTTTGCCATAAGTGAGGCTTCCCAGAAAGTACATGCGGCTTTTAAGGGTGATGACGCAAACGCACTAGGCCAAGCGCTTGGTGAGTTTTTTGACATCTACTCTTCCAGGTCCAAGTCTTAAGTTGGAGGGGGGCTTCGGCCCCCTTCTTTTTAGGGGGGATTAGCTGTGGCATCTTTTACAGAAGAAACCCTGAGAACCCGTACCCGCCGAATGGCGGATATGGAAAATTCCACCTTTATCACTGACGCTGAGCTGCGAGATTATATCAATGCAGCAATTGCAGAGCTGCACGATATCGTTGTTGAGAAATACGAGGACTATTATTTAAAAACCTCGACCTCAATGGACCTTTCAACTGGTGATACTTTTGACCTTCCAAACGACTTTTACAAGGCTTTAGGCGTAGACCTTGATGTTGGTGGGAACACTTACAGTATTGCAAACTACTCGTTTCAAGAAAGAAACCGGCACAATACCACGGCTTATTCTGGTGACCGCCTGTACGCTCACACCCAGTACCACATTCAGGGTGACAGCATTAAGTTTATTCCGACAAGTAGCAGCGGCACGGCATTGCTTTATTATGTTCCAGTAGCCACTCAGTTTTCTGGTCCTGATTTTAGCAACAAAGAAATTAAATCGATTATTCCTGGATACGAAGATTATGTCTGCGTTACGGCCACGATTGCTTGCTTGATGAAAGAGGAAAGCGATACACGTATCCACATGGCAAGAAAAGCTGAGATTCGAGCAAGAATTGAATCTTCAGCAGGAAAGCGAAACGCTGGTGATTCCTACGCTATTACGGATATAGACGTTGGTCGTGGCGCCGGAATGGATTTTCATTATTGAGGTGAACTATGGCAACTCGCCTTTCAGAACAATCCAGCTTTCCAGCCGAATCAAGTGAATCGGAATTAAGTCGCAGCGCCGATAGAGAAGCCTTAAGGAGTATTCGTGATGTCGAAATCCTTAACGGCAAGCTTGTTTCTGACCTAGCAGTGACAACGACTACGCAACGATTTCTGCATAATCTTGGCCGAGCTTATCGCGGATTTCTTGTTACCAAAAAAAATTCTGATAAGCATGTTTATGTTGACGACACTGTGGACGCAGACAAAGAAAAGTTTATTGTCCTAAAATCGGACGGCGCTGTTACAGCCAGCTTGTGGGTGTTTTAATGGTTCTTAAGAAACAAACTCTCACGTTTCCTTTTGGGAAAGGTCTGAACGACAAAGTATCAGACAAGGTTTTACCTGTAGGTGAGCTTACAGAGGCTAAAAACGTTGTTTTTGACAAAGTAGGAAAAGTCTCAAAACGAGGCGGGTTTGTTCGAGAAGTCAACACCGTGGCCTACAGTAACGATAGCTTAGGGTCAAGTTTATCGGATGCTAACTATGGAACAGAATATAACGGTGAAGTTCTTATAGGCAGCAAGCGTCGATTGTTTGGGCGTTCGAGCTCTAACTTAAGTGACCGCTACATCGACAAGGGTGCTCTTGTTCCTTGCGAGGTCGAGAATAAGTTTTTATTCAGAAACGACAACTACAAAACCAGTCCAGTACAGGTTGGTTACGTCTACTCCGGCTCTGTGCCTACCTTCATGGTTTGCACCTATGTTCGATGGGCTTTTGGAAGCTCGACCAATTACACCATTATTGCCGAAGTAAGAGACGCCACCACTGAAGCGCTTATTTACGAGCAAGCAATTACAAACATAACGATAGAAACAGCCAGCACTCAAACAAACAGGCTTTATCGTGTCCCTGATCCGCATGTATGCGTTTTAGGAACTAAGGCGTTTATTTTGTACATGGAACCCCAGCAAGGAACTGGCGCAACAAAGGTAAGGTATTCAGGTATCGACCTTACAAGCGCCACGAGCGCAGGGCACACTTTTGATACTGCCGGAAACCAGTTTCAAGCTGCTGCCGATCTTGGTTCTTTTACAGCGTCGTACCATAGGCCAATGTTTTCAGCAGATGTTGCAACCTCAGCAGGCAATGCCACGGTTGCGGCAGAAAGTGTTACATCAGCCATAATTGCAGGCAGTCTGTTTAGCTCAAATCTTGATGTCCACACGTTTACCGATGCCACTTGTGACACCACAAGCGGGAGCAGAAATGTTGATATGGATTCAACGCTGGGGTTAATGGTGGGCGACGGAGTGAGCGGCACCGGTATTCCAGCAGGGGCTACTGTGGCAGCAATAACAGACACTGATACGTTTGTTTTGTCGGCTAACGCAACCGCTACAAACACTAACACCACATTAACGTTTAGCCGAGGCAGAGACGAAACAGCAGTAAACGGCGGTCTTCGTTTTGAATATTTTAAATGCACCTCTGGAACAACGCTAACGTCTTTCGGCGCCACGACAAGCTTTGATGTGGGAAATAGCGGGGTAGGCTCATCAGGCAATGCTGAAGCCTTGCCTGTTATGGCAACTGACGATGCAGTAACGCCAGGGTTTTCCTTAAAGGCTATTAATGACGCAACGCCTGCAAATGGTCAGATATTTTATGCGGTAACAAATTATGCCGCTTCTGGTTCAAAAATAAAACAAAAGTTTGCTTTGCTCGACCATGACCTTGGGAGCCAAAACGCTACAATGCAGGCAAGCAATGAAGGTTTTTTGTTGAGAGCTTCGGCCTACGCTGAAAACAGCAGCCAGCTTAGGGTTATTGCTGAGATTGTGACAGATACAAGTGTTGGCTCTAAGTCAACAGGTCGGCCCGATACTCACGCGGTATATTATTTTGAGATGTCGCGAACAGGTGGCGCTCAAACGGCTTGGTCAAACTCTAAAACAATTGCATACAACTCCAGCATTATAAGCGACTTGTTTAATGACGGTACAGACACTTACTTTGTTTTGTCGCACACAAACGGCATTCGAGGCTCTTTAAGTGGGAACATGGCCTTAATGCAGTCGCCACCCATCACAAACACTGTTAGACCATGGGAGATTGTTGGAGCAATAGGGACCGGTAACAACCCTACGAATTTTACATCAGACACTGCTGCGTCACTCGAGAATAATATTCGACTTTTTACAAGTGTTTCTCGAGTAGGATTAATTTCTACCGGTCTGTATCGTTTTGGGTCAAACCGTTTTACCAACTTGGTAGAGTACACTACGGGAGCGGCGACAGACACCTTTGAAGACGAGGCGCATTCTCCAGCAGTTGTTTCTATAAATCTTGCTCCATCTAGAAAGCATAAA
>Ga0209645_1001054_pt1 | contig 13974 bp, 6 predicted proteins | sample ETNvirenome_6_30_FD_184070 | JGI IMG/M metagenome (GOLD analysis project Ga0209645, IMG submission 184070) | Marine viral communities from the Pacific Ocean - ETNP_6_30 (SPAdes) (version 2) | ecosystem: Environmental > Aquatic > Marine > Oceanic | place: Pacific Ocean | collected 2013-06-19
GACCGTTTGCGGCTTATTTGAGTCAAAAAGTTTTCTGATGCTCATTATTTATTCTGCCTTGATTCCACTTTAAACTTGAATGTTTCGGGCTGCTCGACCCAGGCTCCTATGTCTTGATTATAGAATGAAAGTTTTATTCCATAGGAGTAGCCAGTTTCAAACATGCTCATATCTAAGTCAAAGTATGAACCAGAGGCGTCATAAGACATTACTGTTTGGTTGTCGCTGCCTGTCCCGTAAGAAACGACCTTGAGATCGTCTATCACTCTATAAATTTCGTAAGAACCACTTTCTATAACTTGAACTTCGGGTGTTGCCACCGCTTTAGTATAAATAGTTGGGCTCCAATCTTTTTGGCGAGTGTAGATTCTAAACCTTGCCGTTTCATCATTACGGTAGGACTGGCGTAGGTTTGTTATTGAGATAAAGTGCTCTTCAGCCGGCGCTACGGCAGAAGGATACAGAACATAGGGCTCGAAAGAGCCTGTGTAGAACTGTGTTCCGGATCCGTCGTTCCAAACATCAAAAACCGTTTCAAGTGGCGTAGACGCCGCAGTCATGGCGAAAGACGCCGAGTAAATGCCAGTTGAGACGTAGCCTCCAGTTACGAAGGTTGGGGAATCGGAGGTGACATGGGTTCCGTCAGCAACAAGTGTGATGGCAGAGCCAGTTGGTGCCGTAGAACCTGAATAAAGATTGACATAAATGGCTCCGGTTCCAATGCTTGGGATGTTGCGGAGACGACCTCTGAAATAGTTGTAAAGGTAGAGCGTCTGTAGGTTTTCGTCGGCAGTTGCGAGAGAACTGGAGTAATAGAAGTTGCCTCGATCATCTTGGACGGAAGAGTCCCATCGAGCCTCAATGCAGGGCTTTTTGAAAAAGAACTCTGTGCCTCGGGCAAAAAACTTCTTGGTGTAATAGGAACGAGTTGCTGTTTCGTATGTGCTTGAGATCTTGATGCCAACACCCTCGTCTTCCTTTTGTCCTAAATTGGAAGAAGACAGCCATTGTTCCACAAGAGGCGTTATGTCAAGTTCTATGTCTTCTGTTCCATCGTCAAAAGAGGCGGTGAAAGATGAGGATGCATCTGTAAAGTAATCGCCGCCTGCCGTAGTCCAGCCTGTCACGCCGCTTGAGGTAAGCCAGTTAGAAACACCCTTGTCCTTGTAGGCTTCCATGTCGAGTCCTGTGCCCTCTGTCCAAGAGCCGGAAACTGCGGAAACATCCATCGTGTAAGACTTTGGCAAAGTCTGACCGTGTGGGGCGTTGTAGAGGCGAAGGTAGAAAGAGACACTGCCGCTTGCTGGAATAACGCCTGCTGTTCTGTCTGCTTGAATCGAGTTGGTGGATGCTGTGCAGTCAAACTTGATTAGAGCCCTTGATGCTTCAGCAGAGGCAGAGGACGCCTGACCGTAGATAGAGAAAACCTCAAGGATATCAGAGGCGCCCATGTTGGCGTCTGTCCCACGAGTTGTTAGGTTTTCCTCAAAGGCGTTTGTTATTGTGTTGTCTTTTGAAGCGTAGTATCTTTTGATAGCCATTATCTTACGGTTCCTCTAATGTCAATTCTTGGGAACTTGATCTCAAGGATCACGTTGTCGGGGACTGAAAGGTAGCGTCCGTCGAGGGACATGAACTGATCGATGTTGAGTGTCGAAGAAGAGTAGTTCGTTCCCCTCTTGCTAACTAGTTTGACCTTCGCTGTATCTGCCACGCCTCTCACTTTGTTGAGGGCGGTGAAAACATCTGTTATGTAGAAACGCTCGCCGACGAACATTGTCTTTGAACCGAAAGCAGCTACAAGCGCTGTTGTTGCGTTGTCAAGGACTTCGAACTTACTGATCTCTTCGGAGGCAACAACCTCAAACTCGATACCGACGTTGACGATCTTAGCGTCGAGGATGTCAACCGTGTCATTGATCATTCTGTAGCGATTGAGGTGGATTTTGAGGTTTTCTTTCAGAGCGGAGTTTGACTGAACCAACTTGCCCTGTGCGTCTTCGGAGATGACGTAGACGTTTAGGTTTCGCTTGATCGAGTCTTGGTCTCTTAGGACTCGGCAGCGCTTTACCGCCCCAAGATGCCCTGGCATTGCGTAAACCATCGCTTCGTAGTCTGTAGAGGTGACGGCGCGGGACTGGGCTGGGAAGATGTTTAGAGCCTGTTGTCTTATTTCCTCAACGTTTGGGTTCCTTACAGAGCCGACGATTGGCTCCTCGTTGAAACACTCAAAAGAAGCAGCAACTGTTCTCGCTGTCGAGTCGTTCGCTATACTTGGATTATTGAACTCAACGAGTGTGCTCGTGATCCTATTAACCGCTCCGATGGCTGCGTTAGCGTTGTTCGAGGTGTTCAGGCGGTAAGTGATGGTTAGAGTTGTGTTTGCCGGCCCAATGCCCAATTTGTCCGACCCAACAAGGTCAGATGGATCGAAGATGGCGTCTGTGACATAGTTCTTTGCCTGTCTTTGAAGAACAACATTCGCCGGCTCAGCAAGGCCAGGTGTTGCGATCTCTGTGTCCGAGCCGAAGCCAAACTGTAGGGTTGTCGTTCTTCTGTTTTTCGTGACCGTAAAGCGACGTGTTGCGTTGAAAGGTCTTATTAGAGACGGGGCATTGTCTCTGGTGTTCTCGTCTCTGTTCGGAACTGCTTTGTAGACCACATCTTGTGAAAGATATTCAACTTCAAAGTATTCGTGTCCCTCTGAATCAAAAACACTGATGATCTCAACTAGGTTTGGCTCGCTTATGCGGACCTTTTTGAAACGCTCAAAGGCGCCAATGTCAATATTTGTTACACCAAACTCGCCTGAAATGACCTGGCCCATTGCTTTCACAGCATAACTTGATGGGTTTCCTGTTGCATCATCAATGTTTGCTGCGACGACATCGTTAGAAGGTTCATCAAAACGAATGTCTTCTAAAAGAATAAAACTTGCACCAGAAGTAGAAGAGAAGGTTGTGTTTCTCTTTAAGATGGGCAAATAATCATTATTTGGCCCAAGGCCAACTGAGTTTGCCGGGACGACGGCATAAACCGAGACCATCCCTGTTGTAGAGTTTGGTCCTGTAAACTTGTAGCCCGCCTGGCGTGCAAGGCGAAGGACGTTGTTATATTCCGATGCAGTGTCAAGGAACGACTCGTTAACCTGATAGTCGAGGTAAAAAGACATAATATCGCCGACGTAAGCGACTGTATCGAGCATCAGAGAACCAAAAGATGCCTCACTAAAGTCCTTGAAAGTGTCAGGGTAGTATCTCTTTGTGTAGTTTATGAGATCGTCGCGAATAGAACTAAAGTCGCGACTTGTGTAGTCAATAGGGAATGTTCTTTTGGCCATCTAAAAGGTTCTCCAGTTATAAATAGTATAAAACTTAAGTTGAAACAGGAATAGTTAGATCCGAAACAACATTGGCTGATGGGACTGAATAGCGAATTCTTATGAGGACTCTTGATTTATCCGTCTCTACTACGGAGCCGACGACCTCTGGGCTGTCGATGCTCAAGTCAAGGATCCTAATGTAGGGGAGATATGTTGACACTTGCTGTTCTATTCTACTTCGTATCACTCCCAACGTTGACGTTGTATTCTGTTCGAATAGGTATCTTCTTATTCCAACACCAAATTCTGGGAACATCATTCTTTCCCCAGGAGAAGTTAGAATAACCATTCGCAAGTTCTGTGCCGCCACTTGTGTAAGCGTCCTATTCAGCCCATAAGCACCGTCAATTGGATCTATTCTAAGTGGTAGTGCAACAGATAGTCCCTCTGCCATAACTCTCCTCCTTTATTCGCATTCCTCTCCGTCCTTATTGAACGGACGACTCAATAGCCTTCCTCTCTCCCACCAACGTAAGCCGTCTTCGAAGTTAACCTTTGGTTTAATTAGTTCTCTAATAGAATCTGGACCTCTTGCGGGGTCAGTTGGATTACCTGCATCAAAGTCAATGGCCTGTGCTGACTCATAAAGACTTGTGAAAAGGATCTTTGCTTTTTGTCTTGAATCCTTGAAAGCCTGCGGGCCACGGACCCACTTCCTAAACTTCTTACCCTTTCTGCCGCCGGCAACTTCCCACATGTCTCCACCCTCGCTTGGGTAGCCACTGTTGCCGATTGCGTCAAAAAATGACATGGTGCTGTGGACTGCGAGGAGCGAGGTGTATCTTGGGATGGGGAAGATGTACTTGAACAATGTCTTGTATTCTGGTGTCTTTACAAGTTCTTCGATGAGACAGTAGACATCGTAAGAGTTCGGATCAAAGTTCGTGAACTCCTGATCTGGAATTGGGAGTTCAGCGGAAGCGATCGGGATTAGGACTCTTTTGTTGCCACTCTTGCTTGTTACTCTGAAAGCCTTGTTGTTCATGATCTGCTCTTGCGTTATAAGCTCTCTGTTCATTTCAACGAATGGCCCATGAGACGCCCTTGTCGGCATGTAACAGATTCTCAAGCCAAACTTCCAGCCCTCGACCGGAATGTTGTGAACGTGTCCATTGTCTTCTGTGTTTAGCCTTGACCTCTGGACTTCTCCGTTTACGATCTCGTGGTAGTGAGTGTTGCCGAGAGCGTCGGTGTGAACTGACGTTCTTCCATTACCCTTGAAGTCGATTTCGTAGGTGTGGTTGTGGTTTTCGATGAACTCGGTCTCACCAGAAGGTGTTGGCTCGCCCCAGAACTCCGAAATGTCGCCCTTTAGACCTTCCGCCTTCTTTTCCTTGACATAACGATCCCAGTCCTTAATGTTGACAACATTGTAAAGGTTTTCTGCTCGTTTTGAAACCCCCTTGACTCGGCGTGACTTGTCTTCGATCTTGATGTACTTTTCAAGAACAAACGGCCACTCCGTGTCTGGCTGGGAGCGTTTGAAGTTAGGGTTGAACAATTTTGGACGAAGTTCGCCGTTTGTTTTCAACTTTTGGATGTTGTGTGTCGTTCCGTCTCTCGGATCCGACTGGACATCGAATGGGCCGCCTTCAAATACTGAACCTCGGATCCACTCGTTATTTACACAGAAAAGATGATCCACGTTTGTCACAAGAGCAGGGAGAGTTGAGACAAACTTACTCTTTAGGGCCTCAAGTTCTTCTCTAATGTAAGGACCAAGGAGGACAAGGGCGTCTGCTTCATTTTCTCTTAGTGTCTGCTCAAACGCCAACTTCTTGGCAGCCTTTGCCTGGACTTTGCTGAACCTAGAACTTCCGGAGCCGATCTGAATAACCTTGCTTGAGGCTGGGGTTGAGAAGAGTCTCTTGAATGCGTCCTGTGTTTTGATGGCAACATCGGAAAGAACTTCCGGCTGGCCGGCAAACTCCCTGTAGTAGCCATTGACGGTTTGGATGATCTTGTTGAGCGCTTCTTCTTCTGCTGCGTTGAAGTCTCCGTCGGCGGCGCCTGGCTCGCTCTCTCTTGTAAGCATTCCAGCATCAATCTTTCTTACTGTGTTGTTAACAACTTGTTCAATAAAACGGAAGTAGTATTCTTCGTCTGTGGCGTTTGAGCGGCGAACACCGTCTTCGTAAAGTCCTTGCCTCATTCTCTCGGCAATAAAAGACTCAAGTAAATTATCATAGTTTACATCGTTGATCTCAAAAGCTGTGAAAATGGGTGCGGCGCGAAGGAAAACATCTAGGGCATAGATCCTAATTATTGCTCGGATCGCACCCTCCATCCGGCCGGCATCTTCAGGTGCCAAGATCCTATCGAACGGCGCCTCGACTGCACATAGTGGATCTCCTTGGAGTCGCTCGTCTCTTGGAACTGTGTTTGTGAAATTATCGACAACCTCTTTTACATCAGACAGTTCGAAAATAGGTCTGGAAGATGGCTCGCAGCCGTCCAACTCCGGAACGAGAGCATCTGCTATGTCCATCCAACCGCTGTATTGGCGCGCCTGGACATAAAATGGTCGTGGAGCGTTCTTCGGGTCTCTCTTCCCTAAGAGTCCACCATACTTTTCAGCATCCATATATTGTATTTTTGGCTGCTTGTAGGGGTCATAGCCAAACTTGAAAGCCTTTGAAAACTGGTTTAGATCGATTTTGTTTCTTCTGTCTTTGTTTTGGTTTTCTTTTTTTCTACCAACATCATAGTCATCTGGGGCTTTTTGGCCCTTATTACCCTTTCCTGTCTCGCCAGTGGAGATAAGGTAAGAAAGTCTTTGCAAGAAACCAGAGTTTATGGAGTCAAAAACATTTATTTTTTCATCTGGTGACTTTGGACCCTTGAAGTATCTTCTCAGTCCTACCTCCGATGAAACCTCTCTTATTCTCCTGTCTGTGCTGTCTGTTGCTTCTCGGTAAATGCTTTCAAAATATCTAAAAAGATATTCTATCTGGTAAGAATCTGGAATGTCGTTAGAAATGTCTAATGACTCAAGAAGCCTTACAACATCTTGGTCGTCAGCTCCTCTGATCTTGAGGTCATAACTTGTGAAACTGTACTCATCGCCAAGGATCGACTCGGGAGGTAGGTCAGGCCCAACCTTCTTTATTTCATTTTTCTTTAAAGGATCGCCCTTGACGCTCCTAATCTCTTCAACAACTTTGAGGTTGTAAACATTATCTTTGATCAACTCCCCGTCTTCATCAAACAAGTTATAATCATATTCCACGGAAACTGCGTAAGGGGAGCCCAAGTTCTCTCCTTTGTTGTTTTCAACTGGGAAAGACTCGTACTTTAAACGAACATCTGCGGAAGAAGTGTCTGGCGGTTGTAGGAGTCTTGACTTTTTGCCGAAAGCCTCAACAAAAGAGTCGTGCTCCTCGGGGTCAAACCTTTTTCCTTCAATTCTGATATCTTTTAACTTCCTCTGTAGATCTTTATCCCAATTTTTTGGTTTTTTGTTTCCTGATAAGACGCCGGCAACACTGATGTTTTTTCCATTTAGTGCTTTAAATGTTCTCTCTTCTGGGGAGTGGACCTTGTGTCCGATTGTCTCCTTCGTAGGGTCTGGTCCAAAGATTTCCCTTTCGGCGCCGACTAATAGTTCATCTGCTGCTCTTTGGTATTTTTGTGGCCAGGTCGTTCTTCTATCAAAGTTGAATTCATCAATCCAAAGCCTTAGGTACTTCTTTCGTGCTTTGATTCTTTCTCTGTTCTTCTTTTCTATCTTTTCAAGTTCCCTTAGAGCCTCGTCAATGCTGTCATAACCGCCTGGAATGTTGACCGTCTTAAATTCTGGCTCAAATGTCCTGTAGTTTTGTGCAAGCCAAGCGCCGACTGTTGGAGGATAGCCACCTCTTGAGTAATTAGCAAAGTTTCCGAGTTCTTCATCGGTAAGTTGATTACCATAAATGTCTATCGGCGTACCCTTTCCAGTTGAGCCGGGGGCGCGAATAGCGTTGTCACTGTAGGTCTCAAAAAATCCGATGTCTTCTGCTAATGGAGAGCCAAAGTTTCTGATCACGAAGTTATGCTTCTTGAAGGGGCGGCCCATCGTGTCGGAGAGGACTGCGTTTAGAACGCCACCATGACCTGTGAAAAAGTTGATATTCCCCATAAGGTCTCGCAAGTGTGCTTCCTCAACTCTGTCAAATAACACGTTTGTAACTTGGGAGTTTGCGTCCGCAAGGAACGGATCAACCGCCGGGAGAAAACCATTTGGCGGACAACCAGGCTCACTGTTGAGTGGTGGGAAGTTAGACATTGGGCCGTTCTGTAGGAGGTCGAGAAGATCTTGGAGATCCTGAACCGCTTGATCCTTTAGTTTATCTAACTCTTCGCGGCATTGACGCTTTGTAAGTCCCTTCTGTCCGAGAAGATCACAACGTAGATCATCGATCCTTGTTAGGACTTCTGGAGCACACGGGTAAATAGGCTGTAGGGCCGCCGGGGTTGTTCCAATGACATCGCGAAGGCGATCGAGGTCTGGGATGAATGTACCGAGGGCTGGGAAGAAGTTCTGAATAGAGCCTGGATCACTGAACACGTCGCGGATACAAGGAGAGTTGCTGGTTGCTGCAACTTCAAGGGCTAGCCTGATCGTCTCATCGTTTGCCTCGCCAGCAAGGAGTTGAAGAAGTTGTCCCTGTGTAAGCATGAGGGACATGTCTTCGATGAAGTTTGCCATCTCTTGGTTAGAGAGTTCCTGCAAACACGGGTAGTTGTCGCCACCAAGAACCGAGAATAACTTCTGTAGGGACTCAAGTAGATCCTCTTCTGTCGCCTCTGGGCAAAGGTTTTCGCGGAGAAGGTTTAGAAACTGGTTATTGCCGGAAGCGAGGCCAGCCAGGTTAGCACCGAGAGCACCAAGGGTTTCACAAGCAAGGGAAAGCAGTTTGTCGAGGATGAACTTTAGAATCTGCGCGAAAATGGCGAGAGCAGTGTCGATGATAGCATTTACTAGAGCAAGCAGGAGCCTTGTGGTGAGATCTTGCAAGAAAGCAACAATGCCGGCGCCCTTAGAGAAAGATGGAAGAGTGAGGTCAGCATCCCACTGGCAGATGTCAAGCTCCAAAGTGCTTAGGAAGTTGTCAAGCCTTGGATTCGCCTTGATCGGAGAGTTGATTTTGCAAGGACTGTTCTTTAGGAGCCTCGCAACGATGGGAGCACCTGGGATCCTGTTCATTGTTTGAAGCAGGGAGTCCGCCCCAACCGTGTCAAGGATCACCCTGCGGTAAGCATCGGTAATTTCTTTTTGGATATCTCCAAGGGCCTCGCCATAAGTTCCGCCCGAACCCTGTGACGGGTTTTGTTGGTTGAAAGCAGGTTCGCCTTCCGAGTCCAGGCCGAAGCCACCGACACTTTCACTGTCAAAAACAAAGTTTTTGTTGAACTCTCTTAGTCTTTGTAGTAGATCTTGTTCCGAATCAGTTGTTCTGACGATAGCATAGATTTTCTCACCTTCAAGCTCTATGACACTAAATTCAAAGAACCCTGTCGCTGCAAGCTCTTCTCCTATTCTTTCAGCCTCAAAACCAGTGATTTCGCCATTGTCAATAGCCTCTGCTTGCCTCAACTGTTCTGCCGTTGGCAAAGCGTTGAACCCAGTAGAATTTAACTCTGCAACAGCCTCTTCGTAATCGGCAGTGCCAGGCTGTAACGTCCCGTCTGCTATTTGGTTTGCAAGTTTACGTTCTCTTAGTGAGAATGTGCCGCCTGAATAGTTGCCTGCTTGGTAGCCGATGTCCCATGGGGCAGGAACGTCACCTAATTCTGCTTCGATCCTGTCTGCAATGCGGCGTTGTTCTTCTGGCGGGAGGCCGAGGAAAGACCTTCCAAGATAGTTATCATCCATCGCACCAAAGGCAGCCTTTGCAAGAGCCTTTGTTGAACTCTCCTCTCCGAGACCCTTGGCAACACAGTCGGCTGCGGCTTTGATCAATGCGAGCCAACCACACCAACCGAGGCGGTCGTTGACACGAGCCATAAAACCTTTTTGATTGTCTCGGTAGTAATCCCTAAAACCTCTTCTGATCTCTCTTTTGTTCTTTGGGGTGTTTTCTATTCCGAAAGATTCATTGTTTAGACCTCCGAGTTCTGAAAAGCCATCTTCTGAAAAGAATTGATTTGTGTTGGACCTTGCTGCCTTTGCTGCTGCTCCAATCTCGTCGAGGACAATCGCGAGATAAGGATCGTCTATCGCGAGTTTCCTCTTTGCCTCGGCGATGGAAGCGTTTAGGATCTGCGAAGCGCGTTCAGGTGTCGTTGCAAACGCCTGCCCTGCCTTCTCCAAGGCATCTTCTTCCTTGTTACAGGAAACCGGAGCGCTTCCTTGTGAAAAAGCCTGTAGGAAGGCGTCTGGTGCACCAAGAACAATGTCCTCGATGCCAGACATCAACTGATCAAAATCTTCATCAACACTCGTATTTTTTACGAGGCACTTGTCTATTCTGTTCTGATCATAAATCGTGTTTCCGTTGCTTCCGTAAAGAACTTCCAACGGAGGATAGGTGTAGTCGGTAACGACTTGTAGCCAAGGTGTAGGAGTTCTTGCAGTTAGATCGACATCTATTTCTGGGCCTGAACCGATGTAATAAAGAGTCCTTGAGTCGATCCTCTTTATGGTTGCGTTTAGTTCTCTAAAAAGACCCTTGTAGCGCCCGTTCTTTCCGATCGTAATATCTTCACAGCCAGGCTTATTGAAGACGACTTGTCTTAACTCGATCTCTTCCGGGTTGTTGTTTTTCTTCTTGAACTTGAATGTGATCTTTTCTGGGACGCGGTTTGGTCGCAGAGGGCTGAAAGACATTCCGATTTCTTTCCTGGTGATCCAGTCTTTCACTGCCTCTCTGAAACTGTCTATTTGATCTGCTTCTTTCTCAAGGTTTAGGTAAACACGCTCCCTTGTGTCGGAGTTGTTTGACGATTCAGCGAACGATGTTGCTGTGACAAACCGGCCACCTTCGTAGGTCGCCCACCGCTTTGACTCTCCGTGGTAGACATTGAAAGCCTTGGAGATGCGACGGAGGGTAGGGACAAACTGGTTTCCTTCGTAAGTAACTTCTAACTTGGTCTCGAACTCTGTGTCTGGTTCTTGAACCAGGCGCTCTGGTAAGCGGTCAAAGACCTCAACAGGGATCTTAACAAGAAGCCTTGTGCGCGCTTTTCTCTGGATCGGGACATGGTATTCTGTCGTGGCGAGCGCGACGAGCGAATCAACAACATTTTCTTCACGAACTTCTAGATCATAGCCAGGAACCTTTGGGGGGATCATGAAATCAGCCACACCGCCAATGCCCGCACCGATGACCGCACCAGGGATGCCGCCACCCAAAGCGGCGCCGGCTACTGCGCCAACTGCTGCTCCTCCAAGAATATTGAACTTGTCGACTCTTGGGGGCTTCTCAACATAAGTGTAAACAGTAATGAACTCGGACTTATTGAATAGGTCAAGAGCATATTTTACAGCGCGCTCTTTCTGCTCTTTGATAAACTTTCCGTCTCTCTCAAACTTTTCTATTGGGACACCGCCATCAACCACTGGTGAGCCAAAAGAGTAAACAACACATTGTGTGCAGTCTTTGCCGTCAAAGAATGTTTCGCCTTCGCCCATCATTCGATAGTCGGGCACATAAGCAAACGGGTTTGGGCGACAAATCGGACATGGTTCAGGTTCCTCTAGCCCAGGGCGTGGATCACAAACAAGGAACTTGAAACGCTCGACATCAAGCCCAGCCTCTTCCAGGGCGGCTTCGGTGAGGACAGGGCTGAACGGATCTGGACCCAATGAGCGAGGAGCAGGTGGCGGCTGGACATCGAAGGCGGCGCCCGCTTGTTCGGGAGTCCCAGCACCACCAGCAGCACCAGCAGCACCAGCAGCACCAAAACGAAAATTAGAGTTCCTTAGCCCCTCTAACTCGCCTTCCGTTGCGAACTCTTCATAGGCAGATCTGCCACTTCTGTTTACTCTTATTGTCATTAGTTTGTCCTATTGTGTCGGCTGTTGATGTAAAGCGCGCCGACTGGTTCCAAATAATCAATCTTGTAAGCAAGCATCTCTTGTCTTGTGACCCACAACTTAAACCACTGTTTTAAGGAAAGAAGAACATACTCAAAATAGTTCATAAAGTCAACTGGTGTTGGAACAGTGGTTCCGGGGACAGGGCTTATAACTGTGTCTGGTGTGATGGTATTTTCTGCTATACTCCATGTAATGCGTATTAGCCCAGACAAAATACTGTTTATCAACTGAACATTATCATGCAACTTTGAAAGGTACTCTTGCAGGTTGTCACCCTTTGGGATCGGCTGTAGGTAGTTTATTTCTCTTCCACCGGGGAATTCTGGGTTTCCAAGGGTCAGTCCTTCCAATCCCGTCTTGAAGTCTCTGTTGCCGGCGATTAGGTCGATTCCGTAGACTGTTCCAATCTTTCCATTTAATGAGTTGCGACCTGGGGGGTTCTTTTGTGTTACCAGCTTGATTCCCTTTCTTGCGATGACCCGGATCGAGTCTGCCTTCATGGCAATCGCGGAGTCAGAATAAGATCGGCCGACGAAGCCATCACAAATGTCAAAGTAGTCATCGATGTCGGCTCTTTGGGAAATGTAGATTCGAGCCGCGTCTCCCGGCGAGATGTCTCGGTTGAGTGATCCAAAATTCTTATCTGCTCGCCCAGGGATCCACTCACCCCTCTCTCCGGTCCTACCAGCCTCACCAGGGCTCCAGCCTTGTAGGCCGACCACAATGTCTATTGCGCCTGCTCGCGTGTGCCCCAGGCCACCGTAGCCCGTCTCAGGGCCACCCCAGCGATCTCTTCCGAGGATGATGTGCGTGTTGTTCTGGCCGGATGTTACTGTCTCACTGTCCGAGGCATTGTAGACTGGTAGCTTTTCTTTGAGTTTCTTGTTTTGCAAGCCAGCGTTCTCAAAGGGCTCCAAGCTCCCATCATAAGGATCGAGAGTGTCGCTAGAGCCTACAACGCCGATTCTGGTATCTTGCTCTGGTGGAGGGAGAAGATTCTTGGAAGTTTCGGGAACTGGTAGTTGCTCTTCGGTGTAGACTTCCTGTGAAAAGTCGGCTCTCGCAAAACCTTCTGCTCTGTTTATTTCGTATTGCGTAGGCCCCTGTTCTTCTTCGAGTTGTTCTAGAGCGCGAGAAGCCTCTTCGCGTGTCTCTGTGTATCTTGAGTAACTTCTTGTTCTATTTCCCATTATGAGTTGACCTCGTTCTCTGCTTGTCCATCTTCATCAGGCGGCGTTTCTCCTGGCGATACAACACCTGGGTTCTTTATTTCTAATAAAAAGCATGCGACCATTGTGCAGCAAGGCAGCGGAGTACCTTCAACCCAAGACTGAAACATTGTTGGGCCAAGAAGATTGCTGACCTGTTCATCTGTTATGTTAATGGGCTGAATCCCAATACCATAATTCTTTACATCGCTTTTCCAGTCTTTGTTCGGGGAAACTCTCCACCCATTTGACGTGCTTGATTCATAAATGGTTACACTTCCACTTGAATCCTTGAATGCAAGGTAGGTGTGCCCAGAGGCGCCAGAGCTAGGCACAGTATCATCATCAGGGTTACCGGGCTCGCCGAGACTTATGTTTTTCCATCGTTGTATGACGCTCCAGCCTTGTGGGAGATCTGGTGCTGGGTTTTCTGTATTTACAACATCTTGGTAGATCCTAGCGCCTCCTCCAACAAGGCTCTTGGCGGCGTCAAGAGCAGACCATGGCTGGTTTACGTCTCTAACATTGGCTGGGGCGAAATAGCCTGGATTTAGCTGTTCATATGCAGCAACTGTTGGATCGGGCTCGGTGTAAACTCCATTTCCTGCATTATGTGCGGCGGCGGCGCCACCAACACCAGATTTCTTTAACGCTTCCGACCAGTTTCCCTCTGTTACAAGTTCTGTTACATACCCAAGCCTTCTGTTACTGTCAGTGAAACGAACATTCACCACAGAGCCTTCTTGGCACTCTTCTAGCAAACTTTTGTTGGTCTTGTCTGCTACAGAACTTATCTGGAAGGATGGGAACCGAAGTATGCGCTTTATGTATTCCTGTATATCCCCAGCAAAATAAAGCGGGTTTGTCATTGTGGCGTGAAGCTCTGGTATATAGCATACAAAGAAGGTTGATGAATTAGAGCCCTGGCTGTTAAGGAAAGGAAGCAAACTTCGTAGAGCAGAAAATAAAGAAAACGATTTTCTCCCAATAAAACTTCCATGGTTTGTCCACCCCGAAAGAGATCAAGCATGGAGAGATAGACAAGATGAATTACTAGGTGACCCTAGAATGGCAGCCCAAGAATGTGACTGCGATTTCAGTACATCAGGTGATGTAGTATTTTACCCTGAATACATAGAATTTTATGAGAAAACCTACATTAAAGAACCTCTGGAACGTAGGGGAACTGATCGCAATTTATGGGTTTGGGAACCATGTGACTATTCAAGAACTTATATGGTGGTTGCTGATGTCGCTCGTGGAGATGGGAAAGATCATTCGGCTTTTCATATCATTGATGTGGAAAACAATGTTCAAGTAGCAGAATATAAAGGACAATTAGGCACAAAAGAATATGGACATTT
>Ga0209645_1001056_pt1 | contig 13964 bp, 9 predicted proteins | sample ETNvirenome_6_30_FD_184070 | JGI IMG/M metagenome (GOLD analysis project Ga0209645, IMG submission 184070) | Marine viral communities from the Pacific Ocean - ETNP_6_30 (SPAdes) (version 2) | ecosystem: Environmental > Aquatic > Marine > Oceanic | place: Pacific Ocean | collected 2013-06-19
ATCAAGTCTCGATAATGGCATCTTCTTCGCACACTATATCTATTATGACTTATTTATCAATGCATAGGAATGGGGGGACTTGAACCCCCACGACCTTAATGGTCAACAGATTTTAAGTCTGGTGTGTCTACCGATTCCACCACATTCCCAAGGAATCAACCCTCCCAAGTGGAAGGATTGAGACGACAATATTCGTTAAAGGTGATCTTCATCTCCTTATCAGTCAGATTGCAATTCCTCGCCGCTCTGGGTAAATTCCACTTCGCCGCGAATAACATTTCCATAGATTGTCTGGTTTCTGGTCTCATACTCATAACACTCCAGGATTTCGTTGTAAAAAGAGGGTGGATAGGTAATCATAAAAAAGTAAAGGGGGTCAAAAATACCCCAGATTTTTTATTCAACATTTTTTGAAATCAAAGTTGAAATAATATACGGGGGTCAAGCCGCAACCACTGGTTCAGAGTAGTGTACGATGTCGGGGTCACATACACAACGGACCACCTCCAAGACATCCATGAACTGGTCAGCGGTATCTACAGCGACCTCTCGGGTGTCACCCTCGTTAGAGTACATATAGAAGGTACGAGAACAGGTATCGACGACAACACGGGTCAGATACTCGTCGTTTTCATTGTCGATGGAGTAGTCGGAGGGGTCGTACTGGTTCATAGTGGTCTGTCTTGTACTCTCTTATAATAGGGTATGGGAGGTCCTCCGTCAAGAGGGGGTGTGACACTTGATCAACTGTTCATGAGGTCTTGGAATTTAGAATTCTTAACTGTGGTTCTAAAACTATCAGTATCAGATTGTTTTTCTTTAGCCTTACCAATTTGCATTCGATATGCCCAGGTCCTCAAGTTAAATTCCTCATTGACCTTCGATTTAATTTTATTTGATAAACTTATCTTCTCATGAAAATCACTATCACTAGACAACTCACTTTCAGCCGTGTTTCTAGCTGAGATTGCTGCATTTAATGCAGTATCATCACATGTCGGAAGAGCTTGATATAGATTTACGATTCCAAGAGAAGTCTCACTAACTGAGATGGTATCACCCTCTGATGCATCACTACTACCTGGATACATAATCGGTTTATCAGGAAATCCAATTCTGTAATAAACCCTGTCAGCACCAAGAGCTGGTTCTGATATTGTTGTATCTTCTCCATCATCATCAAGATCAACATTAGGGTCTGTAAGGCCATCCATAAATTGATTCCATGACCTTGTCCCACTAGAAATTCCACTATTATCATATACAATCTTGACTCCAGATCCAGACTGATTATAACTCATTATTTCTATTGACTGTTCAACATATGGATTTTGATCCATTCCAACAGATAGACTATCACTCAATGTATCTGGGTCTTGAGTAAATGTCATATTAATATACGTCCCATCATTTAGGGGAGCAGGAATTGGGGCAATGGGAAGTGCATCGACAGTGATATAAGGAACATTAATCAACTGTGAGGTAGTAATGCCAGAAAATGAATATAAACTCAAATCAACAGAAGTAGTTCCAATTCCAGTCACTGTGACAAACTGAGTAGCGAAGTACCCTGTTTTGGAAGGAGTCATCAGTTGACCAACCTTAATTGGCGTTTGATCAGATGGAGCCAGAATTGTAATTCGATTTGTAGTTGCTGCAGTTCCAACACTAGCAGTTGCAATTCCTGATGCACGAAATGTATCCAATACATCTCTAGCATATGGTTCATTATAAAGTTTGAGACCATGTAAATTATCTGGTAGATAATAAGTATTATTAAGAGTAGAACCAATACCATTTAATCTGTCACCCTCTTCTGACAAATTGTATTTGGTAAAATCTGAACCATCATAGTATGAGACGGTATTAGTTGATAATCCAGCAGTACTGGCAGCGCCTGCGGTCGAAGAATTAATACCAGCTAAACTTGCCTTTTCATATGTACTGCCTAACTTGGTGCAAGTAAATGTATATAAATCTGGACCACGACCACCCATACTAGAGGTACTAGTGATACCAGTCAGTCTCCAAAACAAGTCAGTCCTACACCCTTGAACATCTATTCTTTCATCATATGCATCTCTAGTAGTATAGATGGTGTTATTGACAGATGTTAGTTGATCATGAAGATTTTGATCTATATTTTTGGTAGCATTAACATACGCACCTTTGGCTTGGTCTAAAACCGATATCTTTGCCTTACATTCATCTACGATACTGACTGTCTCACTGTCGATGGTCTTGAAGACATCGAGCATATCAGAAGTATTGGACATCTTATCAAACTTTTTGATTATTTATCTACCCAATCTGTAGAATAACACCACTTGGTTTCTCCCTGAAGATCTGTGTATGTCATACAAACCATACCCTGTTTCAGTTCACGAAGAGTGACAACATAAAAAAGAGATTCGTATATACCTTCTCTCTGAAGTTTAGCAATACGATGGACCCCATCCTCAATCGCATATCCTTTTGGATATGCAACTACGATACCTGGATATGTGATATCAACTTCGTCAATAAGATCTGGATGGGGTGGTGGGTAACATATCTCAGAATGTTTGATAAGTTTTGGTAACCTATCATCATAGATCCACTTATATGTACTCATATCTCTAACCACTGTGAGGGGTGGGTACAACCCTGGTGGTGCCTAAAGTGTTCTGGTTTCAGTGTCACCCTAATATCTCCAGCTATGACTATTCTCTCACCTCTCCTCTCTCCAATCTTCTGAGTACCGTGTCGTAGATCACTAGGAAAAAGGAGAACTGACCCCTCTATGGGACTTATATTATAATGATTACAATTATATCGGTTAAATCCAAGCAGAGTATTGAACTTATCAGCAGTCTCAAACAAACCACCAGATACTTCATTCCTGTTTGATTCTTGACTTACACAGAACTTATCAGAACTCTCATCAGTCTTCAAATAATATACAAAACTGATATTGGATTCATTATGAAAGTGTGATGGTATTGATGGAGTATCATCGTCTTTATGATATCCCACCCATGATTTCACCACATGAAAATCAAAGAGAGTATGATTGACTTTCAAATGATTAAAATATTCTATGATACACTTCTTGAGTGACTCATAAAACACAGAGTAGTCATCATTCAAATGAGAAAAAATATTACCAGACACTTCTGGACTTTCGTTCTCATATCCATTGAACCAATAGTCACGAAGAGTTTCTAGATTATGTTCCTTGAACTCTTCATGACAATCAATTGTTCCTTGATAAACTATGAGTGGGAAGATCTCATGAACTTTATTCACTTACCATCATTGACAAGATAATCACCATTATCCCCTGGATAGTCCGCTGGTGTCAAGCCTTGATATTCTGGAATATTCTTTGGTGTATCTTTTCTTTCAGCAAATACTGTGTAAGAACAGTTAACTGGACCACCAGCAGCATTCATCACCTTGATGGTGCTGCACCACTCTACCTCCTCGTAGAAGAGTTCTTGGAACGTTCCAATGGGTGTCAGGGTCACAGTGATAGAATCATGGTCTACAAGACCCTTCCAGTACTCAGGGAGGTCGATTACATTCTTATCCTTCAACTTACCTCTAACATATACCTCAGCCGAAGGACCCTCAAGACAAACATATCTCAGACGATGGTTATCCTTGGTTGGATGAGATATATCAAAAGATTTCTTACTGACAGCAACCTTGTAGGTTTTATTCAGTGAAGCAGCTGGACTAGCAACCACATAGTCAGGGTAAGGTCCTGCGAAAATATCACCAGAAATATTAGATAAGTTAAATGCAGCTGCTAAGTTAGAGTCAACACCAAGTTCAGTTTTTGCTCCAGCAAAAACTTTAGCCCCAACATCACTCTTGAGAGCTGATACCAAATCAGCAATACCAGCTACTTCGGTATGTTTAATCGTAACCAAACTGATAGCTGAGGCTTCAACTGTAAAGAAAGATAGTCCACAGTACACAGTCACACCAACAGGTCCTGATGGGTCACCGATGATAACATCCTGAGGTGTTTCAGTTCCAGGAAAGAGATTTCTGATTCTAAAGAGACCAGGAATAAGAGATGCAGCATCAAGATTGGTACACCTACCAATCATCATGGTGGCTTCGGGAAGTGGGAACTTACTATCATCACCAACAATCATTGGTGCTTCAATATAAGCAGTACCCCTAAGGTCTGCTGGTGGTCTACCAATACCTGTCAGGGTACTACTAGGGTCACCAACAATTAACTTTTTTCCTACAAATAAATCTCCTACCTTCATGATTCTACGTCGTTTCTTTCTGCAAATACATGATAATAACAATCAATCGGGATGACCGACTTTGATTGAATGGTAATCCTATTTCCTTGAATACCTCTCACAACAAGTTCTTGATGACTACCAATAGGAGTCAAAGATATTGTAATTGTACTCATGTTTACAAAATCTGTCCAGTCTTCTGGTAAATCAATATGTTTTTGTTGTTGGAGTCTCCCACCATAGAAGACAACATTCTCTAATCCGTTTTTAAAAGTCATGCTAAAGCTCCAAATGTACCAGTTAAAAGATTACCAGCTAATGAGTTGTTGAACTCATTGTTTTGTCCTGTCAATGCACCCAAACCAGACATAGCTGTTTGAATAGCTCCACTGACAGCAATACCACCTATACCACTAACAGCTCCACCAGTTACTTTAAGTGGATTTGGTATTCCTGTTTTACTAAAACTACGGTCAGTGGGACTTGCGATTCCAAGTGAGGAACCTCCATCAGCACAGTCCATAACATTTCCATATAAATTTAGAATTGTTTTTCCAATTATATCAACTTGTTTATCAGAAGCAATCTTTACAGAAGCATTACCACTGATATCTACACCCTCACCTTTACCCTTTATCTTAATACTGTTGTTACCTTCTACAGTAACATGACCAGATTCATCATTATCACCAGTAGCCTTAATCAAGATATTTCTAGCGTCAAGGATGAGGTTTCCACTTGGTGCAGAGATGTGAATGTTACCATTCTCAGCTTTAATAAAGACACCAGTATCTGAATTTTGTACCTTTGTTCCAGCACTTACTTGAAAAGAACCTGGTGATTTGAAGGTTGTTCCACCCCTTCTATGACTATCTCCTGTAGCACCAAAAGCCATGTAGTGGTCATGGAAATAACCACTTCTTAAATGGACGGCATCAATTTCATTATCAGCTGTGACATGTCCAAACTTAATCTCAGCATCAGATGTTTGCTTTCGATAAGTATACGGATTCTTCTTAACTGACATCAGTATGCCCCCACAACATCGTTAACTTGAATGACTTTGTCACTGACACCTGGTTCTTTTAATTTTTCTTTATCAACAGTATCTATGCCAAGTTGAGGAGACAATTTAGCACCAATACCATCTTTTGTTTTAATATAAGCAGTTGGTTTAACTTTAAATCCTTCTCCCTTCTTCGTCACTCTGATAGATGTAATAGCTCCTTGCTCATTGACAGTGATTGAGGCTTCTGCTCCTTCACTGGGAGTAAGTACAACTTCATCTGATGCCGAATATCCAGTACCTGGGTCTTGAACATATATGGATGCAAGATGGGTTATAACTGGATAAGTTCCATCAGCACTCACTGGGTAATCACCTTCCTCATCATCAGAACTCTTAGATTTCTTTGGTGCAGTAATTGTACCAGATTTTGCTACTTTGTGAGCTTTTCCACCAATAATTGTTTCACCACCACCTGTACCATCATCAAGTGGTTCACTAACAACTTTAGTTCCAGAAGGTAAAGTTATAGTATCACCTTTTTCAATTGTTGATAAAATACCAGGATTCATTGGAAGTTTATAGGTTCCATCTTTCTTTTTGATTGTAGTCTGTTCATCTGTAGCCCAAACTCTACCCATACCACCAGATGAACCATTTGGTCTCTTCAAATAACCAGCACCACCATCAAGAATAATAATTCCAGAAATACCAAGAGTTCCATCAGTCACTTCCGTATTAATTCCTGTAGCGACTGTGGTAGTGGCAGGAGCGGGAGTTTCTGATATCAATCTATCAATATTACTAGTACCACCAGTGTTAGATACAAGTTGAGTGTAATCAACATTGTCTACTTGAACTCCAGCTGCTATTCCTATATTAACTGGATCACCTGAGGCTCCAGTAAAACTAGTTGACATAAATGTGGAAGTGTTTCCTAATCCTGGGATTCCTGAAAATCTTTCATTAGTAAGTAGACCTGAGAAAGTTGAATCAGACAAATTATCAAGTATCTCAGAATTAAGAACAATAGTTGTCTGACCAGCACTTACATTTGTTGTAGTTCCAACTCTTGGTCTTACGACAGTAGGAGTAAGTCTATTACTCTTAATGAGACCACTGAATCCTGTCCCATCAATTTGTGCAACATTTGATTCCGTATCAGAAGATTGTGATGCAAATAATTCAGCTCTTCTGTCTTGCCAATAAGAGTCTAATACACCTCTCTGTCCATCACCGAGAAGATTATTACCATAAACACCTCTTCTATTATTACCATTTCCAAAACCAAGAATATCACTTAAATTTGTTCCCAGGATTGGGAAAATGACACCACCATTTCCATTACCACAAGCATCAACAACCTTTGCAGTGACTGAACCACCTTTACTGTAACCTCTACCCATAGAAATGATATCAACAGCAATAATTGAACCATTTGCATCAAGTACAGGATTAGCTGCGAATCCAGCACCAGTTCCACCAAAAATTGATATAGATGGAGGACCACAGAAGATGGGTCCAATATTACAAGTGGAGATGTCAAAGACAGATTTAAGTTGTTGTTGAAGAGTGTCTCCAAAAGTCTTAACTATACTACCAACACCACTGACAATGTCTGAGAAATCATAAACAACACTACCGACCTGGTTAGTTACATCTGTGACTCCTTGAAGGAGGTCATCAATACTTTGGGTGTCTTGATTTCCACCTGTTAAAATATTCCACTGGTCAACATAATATGCTTCACACTCTTTGTCAGAAGTACAAGTAAGGAAAGAAATAACATCTAGAATAATATTAAATGCCCCTTCTGCCAATTCTAAACCTTTATCTACAACACCAAAGGCTCCTGTGATAAAATTTGTAAGAGTATCAGTGAAATGACTGAGAAGTGAATTGATTAATCCATTGATAGTTCCCAAGACAGCTGAAATAAAATTATTAACAAAACATTTCGCTACATTAATTACTTTATCAATAATGTCATCCAATGCCTGGGTAACATAAGTTGCAATCGCACTGAATACTTTTTTAAGAAGACAAATAATATTTTCAACTATGGCATTAACTGATGTTGATATGGCATAAGATTCATTTGGTTGTAAGAGAGCCATTGCTTTCTTGATAATCTTATTCATGACATCCTCAGCATATATCCCCGCTTCATTCATTGCTGATTTTATAGTTCCCATGATAAGTTTCGAGACTTGTTCTTTCTTGGCATCAATTTCTGCAGCTACATCAACTACACCTCTTGTTGCAGCATACTTGTAATCTGATACAGTCTTTCTTGTTTTCTCAATGTCTTTGATAAAATTGGAAATGTTAGTTGCAGTTCCAACCAGTGGAATTGGGTCACACTTAGATGGTCTTGGTATTGGAGTAGATGTTTGTGTTCCTTCACCTTCAACTTCGTCAGATGCACTTTTTATCTCAGTGGCAGACTCAGTACTATTGATAACGGTAGCATTCAATAGACCCGATTGATCTTGACTAGAGTCAGCTGTTTCTCCTTGTGCTGTCGGTACTGCTGCTCTCGATGGAGTTGGAGCCACTTCACCAGCATCTGGTACAACTGTTCTCGAATAAGTCGCAACATTCTGTCCCCTTGATGGATTCAAACCATTGAAAGGAACGAACTTAGCATCAGGGACTTCTGCCATGATGGCAGTGTAGTTATTGTAACCAATCACACCCATGATGACTGGTTGTTGTCCGTCTTCTCCATCCATGAAGAAACCAAAGACGAACATACCTTGTCTCAGGTTTGCAGTCTCAGATGTTGAAGCAGTTCCACCACCAGCTGTGACGGGATACATGACCGTCGCCCATGGTAAGTGGTCATCAGGTAGTTCTGATGGAACCGCAGTATGGTATCCCATAATACGGACTTTATATCTTTGACCGAAACCAGGAGTATCTTTGTTGGTTTCAGTTGGAGTACCTGATAAATTGTCTACCCATGAAGATTCTTCTGCAATCTGACCTATCCACCAGTAGAATCCGTCTCTACCTACAAAATATTTTTTAAACAGTCCTTGATCTATCATGGATTCGTAAACCCTGTGTTTTTACCGAATGAATCTCTGACAAGTGTGAGGCTACTAAACGAATCCTCTGGTGTCACGCGGTGACAAACATGTGCTACCATATATATGCCACTACTCTCACTATTTGATTCTTTATTTCCCCCACCTTTGAGTTGTGGGAATTCACAATAAATCAAATCACCAGCTTTAATACTCAGGTCAAGTGCGATAGTAATATTAGTCTGAATAGAGAACAACTGATTATATCTCATCACAGACTGAACCATACTTCTCTCAGCGTCATAGTTGGAGGATGTTTGATTTTCGTTCCAGTTCTTCAACTGAGCATCAGAAGTAGTTCCTCTGGGGATAGTTCCAACATCTAGAACATGACTGAATAATCGTGTAGGTGACTGAGTGAATTCTCTTGCTACTTGTGTTGATGCAAACTTCTTACCAGCAGTTGATAACTTATCCTTCTGATCTCCAATATCATAATTAACAACCTTGTAGTTCATTGAGAACATGTCAAAAAATATTGACCTGTTGTTGTAGGTCCCAAGAGACATGTTCTCTTTCATATCTACATCTCTATCAATATTATAAGATAGAATCTTCGCATCATATCCACTAGATGCAGGTTGAGATATGTTATTGTATAAGAACTTCTTAGTCGGCGTCTGTTCAAATATTTTGTCAATTGATTTGAAATGAAACCCGTCTCTTGTCTGGTAGAATAAGTATCCTGCCGCACCACCCACACTGTTTCCTGTACCACTACTAGTTCCTATTGGTACAGACTTGGAAGCTAACCAAGTACAAACATACAGAGGTTTTCTATCATTACCAATGAAGTTATATTCAATTGCTGTTGAATCAATATTCAGTGTTTTGATGTCGGTCTTTAATACCTCCTTCAAAATCTTTGTTATATTGTCAGATATTTTTCCTTCATATCTCTGAACTACTCTAGACTGTTCATTTGCAAAGTGTTCTTTGGAACATAGGTCCAACATATAAAAATCACTTTGTGTTCCTGGTTGAGCGTTTCTTATTCTATTGACATACATACCCTCTTTCAGAGTCAAAGTATTGCCATAGTTGTCTTCAATGGAGATATCAACTCTTTCACCACCTCTAATTGGGAGACCATCAAGAAGACCCTGAGATGCAATATTATCATTACCACTCATTGAATAACCAGTCTCGGTCAATACCATTGAACAAGTAGTGACATTAGACAATACACTCTCGTAATATCTGAAGTCAGGAGTAATTACAGAGACATCTGCACTAGAATTACTCTGACCTGAAGAAATCAGAAGTTCCTTGATATTAGCTGCTTGTGCTGGTGAATTTGCCATTAACCTTTATATAATGTGCCCATTACTGTTGACTTATGGTAACTATTTACCACATCACCAGAACCCAACATTACAGAAGTTCCCTTTCCAGCAGAAGCAACCGTAGGTGGTTGTTGTTCAGGAGTCTGCATCAGGACTACTGTACTTCCAGTTTCTTCATATGAGAGTTGTTGTGATAAACCATCAATACTACTTGACATTTCTGATTGAGAATCATTTGATGGTGACACTTGAGCTAGTGTAGGTTCATGTCCTGAGATTGGACGACCAGTGCTCATATCATAAGTGATACCAGACACTGTGTATGTTTTTGGTAAGGCCACTGGTTCTCCTTCACTATTGTTTACTTTTGGTTTGGTTCCACTCAAATATGGTTTCAATGTTTCTGCAAGTTTGTCAGTGAATTTAGTTCCCTTAGTTCCAAATCCATCTACTGAACTAATCACTCCTGTCTTCAACCAGTCAGTGGCAAAAGCATGACCTTGGTTGTGTGCATACCCAAGATACTGAAGTTTCTGGACATTATTTGCGTCATCAAACTGAGAACTAGCACCACTCATGTAAGTGTAATTCTTGTATGTGTATGCCAAGAACATGTCTTCTTGAAGTTGAGCATTATTTCTCAATTCTTCTCTAGATGGTGTTGGAATACCTAAAGCTTGAGCAGCATCCATCCTTGCCAATCTACCCATCTGATACCTACCATCATATGCACCACCACTACCACCAATGGCTTTATAACTATCAGCCAGACTGAAACCTCTGGTTTCAATTGATGCGATAGTATCCTTATAGGTCTTCCACATCTGTTCATTGATACCCATCGCCTTATAGAACTCAGTTGCCTTAGATTGTGGCATCAGGGATGAGACATATCCCTCAGGACTAGAGGCAGAAACTTCGGTGTTGGTGTCTGTTGGAGATGTAGATTTATCATTTTTTTGTTTCCATTTTGCATAAGCTTCTTTATACATTTTCGTTCCCTTTGTGCCTTTAGGGAAGTTAGACCTTAGTGGTTTCTTTTTATCTTTATCTCCAAAAAAGAAGTTACTAATAGGATCCAACAAATCTTCTCGTAGTTTCGCGTTTACTGCAGCAAGTCCACCCTCTTCACCATCCTTTGTCAAAACATAAATCAAGTCACCAACATATTCACCGATGATTTCACCGATCAGTGTTCCAACCACTGGAATGGGAATAAATGAACCAAGGAGTCCACCAATTGCTGCACCACCAACCTTGAATAAGGTTTGATCTGGTGGATCACCAGACAATATAGAGACAATACCAGTAATCAGACTACCAATAACTGGTATTCTACCAATAAGACCCTTAAGAGCTTTGGTCATTTTGAGAGCATTCTTACCGCCAACTTTAAGAATAAGTCTGTTGGTAGAACGTCCAACACCATCCCTAAAAATTGTACTACCTGGAGGTTTAGGTGGTTTGGGGGGTTTAGGTGATTTGGGGGGTTTAGGTGGTTTGGGGGGTTTAGGAGGTTTAGCTGGTTTGGCTAAAGTCGCTAAACCTTTACCAAGACCCCTAATCCTACTCAATATCCCTTTTGCAAAATTCTTTAGAGATTTACCAATCCTCCCAAAGGCACTCCCCAATTTCTTACCGATACCTCGGAGAACAGTACCTATACCTTTACCAAGTTTGGTAATTGGTGAGGCAACTTTACCAATTAACCTAACTCCTCCCCTAATTGATTTCCCTAAAAATCTAAGTCCAGCATTGATTATCTTACCAAGATTATTGAAAGCTGCAAGAGTAGCTTTTAGAGGAGCAATTATCTTACTTCCATTTTCTTGTATCCAATTGAAAAGATTTCCAAGGCCAATCATAGCGAAGAACTTGAGTGGGTCAAATCCTTCTGAACCCTTACTAGGACCACCACCTTTTGCAAGTGATTTACCCTTATCCTTTTCCAGTTTTCTTTCTCTTTGTCTCTTCTTAGCTATCTCAGCAGCTTTACGTTCAGCGTTTCTTTTATTTTCAGCGTTCTTCAGTTTAGCTACTGAAGATTTCTTCAGAACATTTGTCAGACCAATAATGCTGTCAAGTTGATTATTGATAGAATCATAACTGACCTCAGATGGATTCCCAATCTCTTTTGGTTTATCTGGTACTGTCTCTACTTTGTAACCACCAACTATTGGTGTAACTGGGACAATCGCACCACCCCTACCATCGTCAAACGTTTCTTCAACACCTTTTCCAGATTTTACTAAAGCACCTTTTTTATCTTTCTTACCCGAAACAAAATTCTTAGCAGCACCTGCAACTGCTTTTTTCCCCGTACCTGAGGCTAAAGCTTTAATTGCTGGACCTATAAGTGCTTGTGCTGCCATTATCCTACAATGTTATAGATGGATTTGATAACAATAAACTCAGTGTTACCCAAGTCCCTTGAAGAAAATGATGGAACATCCTTTTGACCAACCGTTACTGTACTGGTTGGTGGTTTTTGAGTAGGTGCTGGAATAGGTAAGACAGGTGCCTGTTTACTCTTTTGGGGTGGTGGTGAAATAGATGGTGTTGATTTTGATGATGGTTTCACCGTAGCAATCTTTCTACCTCTTTTATTGAATAGAGGTTTACCTTCTTCTGGTGAAGGTTCCACCTCAGCCACATCAGTTCCACTTCCAGGTTTAATTAAACCATTCAAAACATCAAGAGGGTTAACTACCTTTTTATCCTTATATGTTTGAAGATGTAAATGTGTTTGATCACCTAGATCAATTAATTTTCCAAGTTTCTCACCTCTCTTCACAGGAGTCCCCACTTTCTTAGCTGGCTTCATATGAAGATATGTCGCCATCAATCCATTACCATGATCGACAGATAAATTTGATGTATATCCAGAAGATTGATATGGATAGTGTGGACTACTTGATACAACCTTACCATCTGCCATAGAAACAACAGGTATTTTAGGATCGGCACCATATGGTGGATTCTCTGTTATATCAATACCAGCATGTCCACCATAGCTTCTTGGATCACCATATCTTTGACCAGATTGTCCTTTGTAAGAACCATTTGGAACTGGTTTAACAACTCCACCACCTGAGAATCCTTGAATAACACCCTCGGTCGGAACATTAGTTCCACCAGCATTCTTATTCATAGCCAGAAGGTTGTTAAGACCATAGGCATCAACCGCCTTCTTACTCATCACAACCTCACCTGGTTCAGCTGCAATCAGTTGAGTATCACGTCCCATACCGCTGATAGTTTCACCAGTATTGATGTTGATGACTCCACCACCAGTCATACCTTCTACTTTTGTTTCTTCTTTTTCTCTTTCAGCCTTCGGTTTGAACTCATCTATAAGTTTAAACTGGGGAATCTTTGTCTCTTTGATTCTAGGAAGTGTTGTCTTATCTTCTTCCTTAAGTCCCTCTTCCCCAGCAAACAAACCAAAGACACCATTGACAGCATTCTCAAGAGTTTCGATTCCACTATTAATAGGATTAACCATCTTATTGAGATTTTCAACAATTCCACCAAACAAAAATTCAAGAATACTATTAACCACACCGATCACACCATTTACCATATCGATAATTGGATTGAGCGCCAACAATGGGTCATCAAGGATCTCAATGATTCCCTTAATAGCATTACCCAAGAAAATATTCTTAAAGAAATCTACGATCGAATCAAACATACCCTTTATGGGTTTGGTGACTTTATCAGTTACTTTCTTTCCAAATCCCTTAACACCTTTCTCTAAACTACTTTCCCTATCTCTACTCTTAGCCTTCTGTGCAGCAACTCTATCATTATCTGACTCTTTCTTCTGAAGTGCAATTTCTTGAGCTTCAATGTCTAACATGTCACTGAGATTACTTTCAATCTCAGCTAACTTACCTGAAATATCACCTAAAAATTTCTGTATTCCCCCCGTTGCAGGATCCTGTCCAATCTCAGGTTCTGCAGTTCCTGGAAGAGCAAGTAAAGATGATTGAGGTCTTGTCCTCTCTGATGTCTTTACATTGGCAACAAAAGAATCAAATTTAATCCTCTCTTTCTTTACTTTAAATCTACCTGTATTTCCCTTTACTCTCTTAAATTCTTCAGTTAATATTTCAGTCTCTTCGGTTGGCATCTTACTATCTGCCATCCTACCTTCCATCATCCTCTCCTTGAGAAGAGTCTTGTAGGTTGCGTAGTCAATGTCAATCGCATCTTCCAAACCCAAAAGGGTTAGGATTCTTTCATCAATTTGTTCAGAGACCAGATCTTCTTCTCTCTCATCTGGTACATAAACAGCCAATGCACCCGATTTGTTCCCTCCAGATTTTCC
>Ga0209645_1001058_pt1 | contig 13950 bp, 8 predicted proteins | sample ETNvirenome_6_30_FD_184070 | JGI IMG/M metagenome (GOLD analysis project Ga0209645, IMG submission 184070) | Marine viral communities from the Pacific Ocean - ETNP_6_30 (SPAdes) (version 2) | ecosystem: Environmental > Aquatic > Marine > Oceanic | place: Pacific Ocean | collected 2013-06-19
TCTTCTTTAGTTTTACCTTGGTCTTTTAAAGACTGTATATATTCTAATCTTTTTGACATAATTTAAATTTAATCAATATCGTAAATAGCGTTTATATCGTCATCTTCAGCAACTTCTTCTTCTGATGCGGTAGTTGATGCTTGAGATTGTGTACTTGATTGATCTGCAGCTGCAGCTTGAGTTCCATCGCCTTCACCTTCAGGATCCCAAGGCCAGTCTATAGTATTACTATGCAATGGTTTTTCAGCGCCTTCAATTTTTTTCATGTATTCTTCATAAGTAAGACCACCTTTTGTATCAGTATTAGTTATTCTAACACTTTCTTTTTCAGCTCCGTTGTATTTTCCTTCAACTTTACCACCGAACTCTTCTGAGTTATAAAATCCGTCAACGTGTCTTCTGTCTGTAGTACCTTGAAAATTTCCTTTCATTAAGCCTAACTCTAGTTTTCTTCTTGCTTCAGTATTATTTAGTGTAAAATAACCTTCTTCTGGTTTTATCTTATTACCGTCTTTCATTACCAAAACCATGTTAGATGAATTTGGTGTTGCAGGCTCCATATAATCTATAGTAAAAGTTTTACCACCTTGGCTATACGGTCTGTTTTGTATGTAACGATTAAACTCAGCTAGTTGTTCTGTATCATTAGGTAATGTAGGTAATAGCTTGCCAACTTCTCCATGTACTTCTTCGTAAAAACCTCTAACAACTTTAGAGCTAGTATCTTTAGTATATTGTCTACTTCTAGTCTCTTTGTTAGGAGATAACATATCTTTATCACCATCTGATATTAATGGATCTAAATCCTCGTATAATCTAGTTTTTAGCTTTAACATAGCTTGATCATAGCCTTCTTCACCTGGTTCAGGAAACTGAGCAGCTACATCTGCTCCATAGTAAGCTTGTACAGCAGCTGTAATACCACCATGTTTCTCTATCATAGCATCTATAGTAATAGCAGATCCTTTACCTGTTATAAAATAATCCTGTGTTTTCTTTTTGTTAAGAACTTTCATTTTAATAGGATTACCATTTTCATCTTCAGTGTTATATAAATCAAAAAGATTAACAGCTTTATTATCTTGCAAGGTTTTTATTGGAGTCCTCATATCTTCAGTTACATCACTTTTCTTTTTAATAGTTTGAAAATAAGCGTCTTGATTACCGTTAACATAGTTTTGCTTTGCTACACTCAAATCTATAACTTCTGTATCTGGATCAGCTATACCAAAACCTTCTTCACCTTCTGATTGAGCATCGAAATATATAGTAGTGCCTCCAGTTAAACTACCACTTAACTTCATTTTACTCCATTGAATATCACTTTGTCCTTCTGCATCTCCAGTCATAGAAAGAAATATATTACTAAATTCACTGCCAATAACAACGCTACCAGCGTTTTTGCCGTCAGTACCATCTCCAGCTTTTATACCTTTAGCATGTTCATTAGCCATTGCTTCAAAAGCTACAAGAGACTCACCAAGATCATTAGCAGCATCTATTTGGCTTTGAACAAAAGCATTTATTTGGCTTTCAGTAGGGTTTTTTATTGGCTCTGCGCCTTCTTTAGGTATGTATTCACCTCTTACAAAAGCTTGTATATTGTCATAACCTTCATCAAATCTACTAGCTATTTGATCACTAAACTCTCTTTTGGCATCTTTAGCCATGTCAGGTCTAGTACGAGCAAATTTTCTAGAAGAAGCTCTAGAGTCTTTAACAGCTTTATTGTATATATCTCCATAGTTTCCATACTTTTTAGCTTGAGCAGCTTTTCTAGCTTGTTTTCTTTTAGCAATTAAAGCTAAATTATTATCTACGTTTTTATAAAGCTTATCTAATTCTCCTCTGACTTTTTCAAATCGTTTATCTATTATCATTTGAGGATCTGCGTACCTTCCCATATTTATTTATTTTTTATTGACCACTTAATGCTCCTGCAACACCTGTTAATGTTCCTGCTGCGCCAGCAAAACCTTGTGCTACAGCTGCCATAGCGTCTCCTCTATACTGATCTTCTCTTGCTATGTCTCTATCAATTAAACCTGCTGTTCTATCTAGTTTTTGCATTTCTCTTTGCTCTCTAACTTGAAAAGCAAATTGTTCTCCTTGAGCTTTTAATTTTTCATTTTGTACAAGTTGCTGTTCTATGTTAGCAGAAACTTGTTGTTTTGATTTCATAGCAGCTTGTGCTAAAGCGGTAGCCCCGCCAGCGCCAGCTCCTGTAGCTGCTAATGTATCTAAAGTATTTGCTAAAGCTTTATCTGTTTCTTGCACTTGCATTTCAGCTGCTTGGGTAGCAACTGCTATATTTTCATAAGGATTTATAATATCTTGTCTACTGTTTTCTAACTCACTAAGTAAAGCTTCGTTTTCAAGTCTTCTTGTTTCAGCTTCGTTAGCTAGTTTATTAGCTTTTGCCTGCTGTATAAACCCCATAGTGATTTGTCCAGCCATTAAAACTCCTCCAGTTATACCTAGAGCTGTGTTCATTTTATCGCTCATATTTCCTGATTTATTTTTTTGTGTAGAGCTAGAGCTGCTACCAAAATCTTTTTCTATTTCTAAGTCTATATCTTCGTAAGGTCCCATTATATTACATTTGAACCAACACTAAATAATTCTTTTATATTGTTAGTATTAACGCTGTCTGTAGTCATACTAACTTTAGCTACAAAACCTTTAACACCTGTCATTGATTTACCAAACAAAACTTCATCAGGTCTTTGTAAACTATCATTAACTATATTAGCATAATATTTATTTTCTTTAGGTCTAAAGCCAGCATAATATTTTATACCTCCATCAGTATATTCTCCTTCTGCATAGCTTAGTATAGTTTTAGCTTTATCACCGTTTGTAGCACCTTCAGTTTTTGATTTGTCATCTGTTCTTATCCAGTCAACTTGCCATCCGTCACTACCTTCGTAATTTATAGTTGTAAAAGTTTTTACTTTGCTAGGGCTTTGGTTAAATACAAATATAATGTTAGACTTAGTAAACACACCATAAAAAGTTCCCATATCACATGGCGTTATTTTTTGAAATACATTTTCGCCTAAAAATCCACCTTCATAATGCTCGTATAGTTTACCATTTTTAGTACTAAAGTATCTACTTTTCATGCTAAAAGCAGTTTCTGGTCTATAAGTATAAAAGCTAACCCAACCCCTTACTTTTTCATCATAATGAAGCGTATTATAATAATCACTTGTTTCTGCTATTGTTTTACTCTCTGCGCTTCTTTGTATAGAAATTACATAGTTATCTTGGTAAGAGTCATAAGCTCCTACTATTCTATCTTTTACTTTACTAACAAATCTAGCTTTACCGGCGTTCTCACCAGCAGGTATAAAATTAGCAAAGCCAGCTTCAGAAACAAATATTAAATTATTAGTTGTATCTATACCAGTAACAACAGCATTTGTTGTAATAAAATCACCTGTTGAAGTAGTATCTTCAAACTCTAGTATAGAACCTATTTCTGGAGCATTAGCAGTAGTTAAGCTACTAGAAGTTTCTAAGAAAGGTCCTAATTCATTAATAGCTATACTACTACCAATAGTTACAGGCGGCATTTGACCTGATATATTTATAACACTACTAGTAGTAGTTTTTATAGTATCTTTAACTTCAGTTAATCTGTCTCTAAAAAAGTCTTTCATACCATACTCAGATATTTCAGTAATACCGTCTCTAGATAATCTTAATACAGCATTTCTATATTTATCTGCAAAATACCTTCTAAAACCATATTTAGCAAATGACTCTGGATTTCTACTTATACCATAGTCACCTACATAAGGAGTTATTTGTCCTATAACTACTTTACCAGCTGTAGTTAACGCTTGACCTTCAGCAGTAAATATAGCGTCCTTATCTATCAATGCTCTATTAACTTTATTCTCTTGAATAATAGTTAAGTCATTATCCATAGCATCTAAAAGTTGAACACTACCATAACCAGGATCAACTGCTCTTGTTATTTCTTCACCAACACTAAAAACATTTGTTTCGTTAAATTGAGTTCTAGAATTATATATACCTGAGTAAACTAAAGCATTAGATCTATATTTAGATTTATTACTATCTTCTCTTAAAAAAGCTCTAACACCTAGTTCTACAGGTTTATTATTAAAACCTCCTCTTATTCTAGACTCTTCTATTACAAAATTACTACCACCAGTTGAACTAAAAATAATACTACCTGGGTTAACATTACTTTTAGGCTTTGTAACACTAGAGCTATTAGTAAAGTTTATACTTCCATCGTACTCTATTAAATCTGTACTAGTTCCACTCCAACCTTTATAAGGTAATCCTGGAAAGACAGCATGAAAAAATTGAGCATCAATACTTGAAGTTGGGTTATTATTACCCATAGCAGTAGTAGTAACTTGCTTGAGCCAAAACGTGTTGTAATATACTATTTCTTGATTAAATGATGCCATTATCTATGTATTATAAAGTGAAATTTAAAATCATCTGATCTTTTTGCGCCAGCTCCAAAACCTGTCGAACCATCAAAAGCATCTTCCAAGTATGTTGTTATTTCGTAAAGCCAAGAAGCTTTTTCGCTAGTAGATACATTATTACCTAACTCTGATTTAGTTACTTTTCTTTGTCCTGGTGGCATCCATTTTAGCTCGTATAAGGTTTGACTATTATTTGTGTTAGTCTTTACTATTTGAAACTCAAATGTTTTATCAGCTCCAGAATTTATACTAGTGCTAAAACGCTCGTAATTAGGGAAATAATACTTTTCAAAATCAGCGTCATTATCATCAGTTTCAAATATAGCTGAAAATCTTTTAACTGATTTTAATACAGGCTTTAAACCTCGTATTCTTTTTGTAGTAGAGTTAAGAGAGTTATTTTCATTTAAACTAGTGTTAGCATCGAAAGTAGTTACTGCGTCAAAACCGTTAGTTACAAAAGAAAAATAACCAATTGTAACTTCTCTATTTCCACTATTGGTATTAGCAAAAATGCCTTGATTAACGTCATCCCTTGAAATATACATAACCTTAGTAGTCTCAGCATAACCAGTTCCAGTATGAGAAACGCTTAGCTTGTTGCTAACGCCGTATTCACCATAAGGACTACTATCAAGTGTAACTCCAACATCTATTATTCTAGTATCGTCAACCCCATTTGTACTATTTAACGCGTTAAAATCAGGTTGTGAAGGAGGACCTGTCAAAGAATATAATATAGGCTTTTTGTTTGTTACTCTAAAGTTTTTATAAGTGAAAAGTTTACTAATTTGAGTTCCTTCACTATCAGGACAACTAGCTCTTAACACGAAAGTAAACTTACAATTACCATCGTAACTTCCATCAGTAAAAAGAAATCTTTGTTTATTTCTTATTTTAAAAGTAGGAGATGTACCAGAACCACCTGCAGTTGCTTGAACAACTTCAAATTTACTTGTAACAACAGTACCAGTTCCGTCAGTTACACTTACTAAATTTATTTTAGAAAGTTGATTAGCAATTTTTTGAGTAGCGCCAACTCCTTTCATAACTTCAAAAGTATTACTAGCGTCTGAGTCTACAGCATCTCCTTCTTGCAAAGTAAATGTTATTGGCGATATACCTGTTAAAACACCTGTTGGCTCTGCAGTTCTTATACTTGTATTTAAATCTGATATTAAACCCGATGTAGTAGTTTCATAGAATATTTCTAATGCACTTTCAACTGGAGAAGTTTCAAACACGTGTAAATTTTCTGAAAATTGAGGCTCTGTAGCAAGATCACTAGGTCTTTGCAAGTCAACAGAATAACCTAACTTAGTCTTAGTAGATAATTTAGCTACATAAGGATTTTTATTAGATCCTAAATATAGTGGATCTATTTCACCTGTTACACCTGGATATATAAAAGTAGCAGAAGAATATTGACCACCATTTAAATCTAAATGATTTAAATCTACTCCTTTATACATAGTCCAATCACCTAAGTTTCTAAAAGTTTTTATTTCTTCTACTTGTATTCTTTTTGGATCTAATAACTGTTGAGATATTTTTATTTCTTGAGAAGCTGAAGGAGCGTATGTATTTCCTGTTGCAATAGAAGGTTCACCAACTACGCAAAACAAAGAAGTTTCAGAGCCAAATTGCTGATCATTACCACCAACTTCTTTTAATTCTCTAGGTATCTTATTTATATTATCACCTGATAAAACTATATGAGAAGTTCCGCCTGCATCTTCATATGTTAAATTGTTGTGATTACCTAAACCTTTAAATACTATATTGCCACTTAAACTACCCGGCACATAAACATTGTAATAGTCTTGTTCTTTTTGTTTTACAACTATTTGATAGCTATACCAGCCTAAAGGGTTAGTTTTTTCATTGTAAAGTCCAGGCCAATCTTCAGGCCCATCATCTGGTATTTCTCTGTTCCATTTTATTTTTAATGTTTTACCAAAATATTCTAAAGGATCTGATCCACCAGCTGTATAAGGAACGTATATTGTACTTGACTTTTCGTCTATATCATCATTTAATATAACATTACTTAATCTTCCATATTTATCTCTTAATACTACGCCTACTTGGTAAGTTCTACCTTGCTTTACTGTATGATTAGGATGTTCTTTTATTTGTTGATTAGTAGAAGATAATACATTTTTATCTGATATTTCTATGTCATAATCTAATTTTTCTATATTTCCGTATTTTTGCAAAAAGTTTCCATAAACAACTCTATTACCTACTACAGCTTGAGCTAAAGCTTTTATAGGTACAATATCTGAAACTCTAGTTACTTCTTTTTCTGGTAATACTTTTATAGGCTGTTGAGAGTTATAGTTGTATTCTATGTAATCTCTTAAAGATGTAATAATAAATTTAGCAGTACTATGATTTTCAGTTACTGGATCTGAGTGTGAAGCAGAAATACTTATTATGTCACCTATTTTATAATTTTTACCTGGTTCTATTATCTCCAAAAAATTACTATCTAAAGCTCCGTAGTCATCAGCAGTTCCATCACCTGTTCTTTTAACTCTTACTCTCAACCCAGTGCCTGATCCACCCTGAGTATCTGACTCAAAAGTTGTAGGAGAATAACCTGAACCTACGCTAGTTCCAGTTCCACTAAAAGCACCTGCATCAACTAGTCCATCGAAATTATCTACACTTAAATCTGTAATAACTTTTATATTTTGATCACCAGAAGCTTTACTTAATATTTGTACTTCATCTACTTTATATTCAGTTATTAAATTATCTACACTAGTAGATGGTACTGGTATATTTAAAGTTACATTTGTAACTTGATTTTCCATAAAATTTACTACACCTTTTCTGCCAGTTAGCTTAGCATCTCTACCAACAAAATATCCATGTTGTTTAGGTATAAAAGCAGCTTGAGTAAATGGAGCCATTAAAGAATATTCGCCATCGTCAAATTTAAATCTATAACTAAATTTTACAAATTTATCTTCTAAATATCTAGACTCTCCACTATTAGTAAACGATGCATCATAATCTGGGTTAGGCCAGCTAAAACCAAAAACATGACCAGTAGACCAAGTAGGTAAAGAGGTTGCTATAGTACTAATAGCAGCACCATTTTCTGTCTCTAATTTAATTTCACAATTTTTAGGAGAAGCAGCGTCCATATTTATTGATATAACATAAGCTTCTTCAGCTCCTTCTACACTTAAATTAGTTACTTTAATTCTTTTATTAAGTCCAGCTACAATAGACTGGCCATCAGCGCTTATATCAAGCTCTTCTGTTCCATGTGGCTGCATAGCAGCAAATAAGTTTATTTGATTTTCATTTAACCCATTTTTTAATATTAATAAATCAGGATTAGAAGGATCATACACAATTCCAGCAGCTGCGAAAGATGGAGGTAAATATTTATCTTGTTTATTAACTAAGCCTAGCTTTTTATAACCTGTGGGAGAAGTTATAAAAGATATTGGTTCGTAAGGATAATATTTAGCTACTGATATTTGATCTTCAGAAGTGTAATAAGTGTTATCAGCTATAGCAGATTTTATGTTTATTTTTCTAGGTTGATTTAAGTTATCCGTAAAGAATAATAAATCTTCTAGTATGTTTGCTGATACTGGAAATAATTTTGAGAATTTTAAAAAAGAACCTTCTACTATTATGCCTATAAATTCAGGAGACATAACACATATATAGTTCTTAGAAGTAGTTTTTGTAGCGCTAGCTATAGTATTACCACTTGATAATGTTACTTGTCCTGTTGAATCTTCTTCAGTTCTATCGTCTGAAACAGAGTTAGTTATAAATACAATTATTAAATCTTTAGACATATCAACAACTTGACCTATTACTTCTAAGTTGCTTATAGTGTCTGGTATGCCAAAATCAGTTAATTCAAAATTACCTAGCACTGTTTGTAAAGTACCAACATCATCAGACTCTGAGTTACTAACCTGTATGTTTGTTCCGCTTCTATAAGATCCATTAGGAATTAAACGATCGTCTAAATCCTGGTTCATTTTAGAGCCTTGAAAACTATTTTTAATTTCTGCCATACTTAGTGCTTAATCCACTTATTTCTATTTCTAAATACTTGAGCTATCTCTTCTATTTTAATGTTGCTTAATCTTAGCTTGGCATTTCTAAGAGCTGCTCTTCTTTCTAGTTTGTATCTTTGTACTATATATTCTGGTACTTTTGACCTTGTAGATAATATAGCATAAGCTATTTGCTTGTACATAGCTTCTTCAGCTAGCTTAGGAACTCTCATGTCTTCAGTTACAGCTAAACCATCTGATATATATTCTAATATTATTAATTTATTAACTAATCCACTTGAAAAGCTAAACGTACCTTCTCTTTCGTTTATAGTAAACTTACCATTTATTTGAGCTTCTTCAGGTTGTATACCAAATCTAGCTCCTAAAAGTTGAGCGTCTTTAGGGTATCTATAGTCATCTGGAGAAGTGCTAACAGGATCTATATTCATAGCAGCATACCTAGAATCAGTAGTAGAACTAGCAGCTATGTTATTTCCAAAGTCATCTTGAGTTGCTTCTCCATCACTATCTTGAGTGTATATTTCTGTAGGATTACTAGTTACTCTAGTAGGATATATAATATGCTTAGCACCAACATTATCTATCCAAGAAACTTTTACATAGTTAACATAGTCTTTTGGGAAGGGTAAACTTAAACTAGCAGGTATAGTAAGTTCTTGAGATTTAATTACTTTTAAAGTATCGTAACTAAACTCTTGCATTGCTCTTCTAGCGTGAAACAAAATATCAGTTCTTTTGCAATTTGATATTATTTTATCTGCACCTACATAAGCAACTATAAAGTTATTTATAATATCATTTAGTTTTATATATTGATACTCTCCGTAATTATAAGCTTTAGCAGCAGACTTTAATTGTACATAATAATCACCAGCTGGTATTGCACCACCTGATATTACAGTAGTTCCATCTGCATAAGTTAAACCTGTAAAACGTATTGTAATAACATTACTAGATACACTTAAATTATTTTCTTTTAATTTTTTATAAGTATTAGTACCTGTTCTAAAATAAACCTCAAAGTTACTTTGCGATCCTATTTGAACAGCACTAGAATCATAAGCAGATACTAAGTCTGTATTATATGTAGTTGCAGGAAGAATTTTATTAGCACCTGATGATGCAGCAAGTTGACCAGTGAAATATTGTTGACCTGCATAGTATTGTCCGTCGTCTTCGTTTAGTAGAAAGTTAGTCGCCATTTATTATGATTTATCTAATTGTTTATCTTTAGCCAGTTCAGACGACATAGTCTGTAGCACTACAGGATCTTTAACTACAACACCTGCGTATAATAATATTCTCTTAATTACTTCATGTTTTTCGGAAACGTGTAAGTCAAAATGTTTTACACCTGTAGTTGGGGTTACAGTAGAACCTGTTGTAGTACCAGCGTATATATAACCACCAGTTGTATCATCAACAGTATATGCCCAAGTAGGATCATCAACATTGCCGTCTCCTCCTCCAGGTTTTCTAACGTAATTAATAATAATTCTATTTGTTAGTAAGCCGTCACTCTCTTCAGGCGTTACTATTATTTTAGTAGGAGTATCTCTTGTATTATCCTCCTGTAAAAATATAGGAAAATCAAGTGAAGGTTTAGCTAATTTAGAGTTTTTTATATTATAAAATTCTTTTCTACCTACTTTTTGAACTTCTTTTTCTATAACTCCATCATTATAAACAACAGATCCTAACCTGTATAAATCATCTGGAAGAGTAAATGTACCTCCTGAAACATGAGTAGCTGAAGCTGTCTTTTTAAATTCAGATATTTTTTCATCAGTATATTCAGCTCTATCGGAATAATCGTAATCAGTTTGAGGTTGTCTTAAATATTGATTTATATCGTTGAAATATCCTTCAAATATTTCATTTTGTACTTGAGCACCTATTTTATTAAATTCATCAGGCGTCATATAACCTCTTTGCTCTTTATTTAAAATAAGTAGTACAGTTTTATATACGTCATCAACATTTATCATCTTAAATATTTTAAAAAGAGGCCGCCAACCGCGACCTCATAGTAATTATAATCACTTGTTATTTCAGCTTTTTAGTGATTGTTTTATAAACTTCAACTCCTTCGTCAGTTTTAAACCAAGCAGCTAAAGCTGAATATGGGTTTTCATCAAATGGTATAGTCATTAATTTTCTACCACTTGACTTCCAATTGAATGTTCTTTGATCTTGAGATAATCCTATTAAGTTTTCTTCTACAGCTTTTATACCAAAGTTTCTAAGCTCTACGTTTTCATCTTCTAATAGTTCTAAAAATCCAGCAGGATTTCGCCTAGCCATAACTAAAAGATCTCTCTTTAATTCTTTAGAACTCATATCTCTAACAGCAGATCCTATTTCAACTCTTAATATAGCTTCAGCTTTATCTATATCTATATCTCTAGCTGCATTCATAGCGTCTAGCTCCATGTTGATATAATCAACTTGATCAGCTGCTTGTTCTTCCGGTTTTTCTTCTTCGTAATACTTATTAAGACCAGAGTGGTATATACTTAATATTTTTTGTAATACAACATCTTCTCTTTTAACAGAAAGAGCACCATCTCTAAAAACTATTTGACCTAGTATAGCTGGATCAGATTGTTCTTCTTGAAATGGTGATTTTTGGTTAGTGCAGTACCTAATATTTCTCATCTCTTTATTTTCTTCGTCCCACCATTGACATTTACTAGGTATTCTAAACGTTAAAGGAGTTGCTTCACCTTTTAGTGTGTATAATCTATTTTTATACTCCCAAGTATCTTTTTTAGTTTCTTTTACTGCAGGCTTTGCCGCAGGTTTTTTTACTTTTGTTTCCATAATATAATATAATAAAAAATATAAAATAGAGGTGGCCGAAGCCACCTCATGTAGCTATTAATTTACAGCATTTTTAAATAATACAAAGTTATTAGCACCTTGTACTACTAAACATCTCTCAGATAAGAAGTGAACTTCCATCACATCATTAGATGATGTAGCGGCTCCACCTACAGATCCTAAGATCCAAGACTTCATTCGTCTATCTTCTGTTTCAGAAGCTCTATATCTTACATGTAAGAAAGGACGTCTGATGTTAGATCCTAACATTTGATCATAAACAGTTGATGTTCCAGCAGGAACTAATAAACCATCTATGTCGTCTAATAAACCTCTAGTAGTTGGATCATTTAAGTATTTCCAATCAGTTTTATAGAAGTCATAAGAACCTCTTCTAAAACCTGAAAATCCTAAGTTAAGAGCCATATTCTCATCGTTATCAAATAAACCATAAGAAGTACCACCAGAATAATAAGCATTAAGACCAGCTAACATATCGTCAATCTCAAGGTTGTGAGTTCTGTCCATGAATAACATGTTTTCCTCAATAGCACCTTGTGAGTCTAATTCAGCTAAGATATTATCAAAATCAGATTTGTCTAATGTATCACCACCAGCGCCTGATTGATAGATATTACCTCCGTTTTCTACTTGGTAGAATAAACCTTCAGTACCAGCTAAATCATGACTAGCATGACCAGTTGTGTTTGTTCCAGGAACAGACTCAACCATAGTCATTTCTAAGTAATCTTCAAATCTTAGTCTGGTTTCAGACTCAGCTTTTAGATACCATAAGTAACCTGATGTTCCATCTTCAGTAGCAACTTCAACCCATCCAATTTGTGAAGCATCAGAACCACTAACTTCGTAGTAATCTTTAATGATAATTGGATTATTTGTTTTAGTAGTGAACTCAGGCTGTAAAGCTTTGTCTCTACCAGCTGTACCTTTTTTAAACTCAGAACCAAATACAAATATTGACACATCGTCGTTATCAGCCCATTGAGCAGATCCACCAGAAGGTGTACAACTTAAATCTGAAAAGTTATAAGGTTCAACAGTAATAGTAGTAAAAGCAGTAGCTCCAGATCCACCAGTAGCAGCAGCAGCATTAACAACTACAGCTTTAACAGTGACTCCAGTTGCTGGTTCACTAATAGCAACTAAATCATCTTTTCTAATAGCAAAATTAGAAGTACCGTGTACTATTTTTACTTGGTTAGCAGATACATCAACAGCAGTAGCTTTTGTATTATCATAACCAATATGTAATCTATTTTGTTCAGACCAAATTACTTGATCAGATGTCATCGGCATCTCAGCACCGACCATTCTTAAAAACCCATTAAGAGTTCTGTTTCCATATCGCTCTACTTCTTCTTCATAAAGTTCTGGTAAGAATTGTTTGTTCCAACCTTCACCGTTAGCTTGAAAATCTAAGTAGTTACTAGAAGTAAGTACTTGTGATTGTTCAGGCATAATAGCCGTAGAGTCATGGGTAGTATTAAATGAATACGCCATTTTTCTATGTTTTAATTATTGTTATCGTTTTATTTTTAATTTTGAACTAGAATAACCTGATGGTACAACACGCATTTTAGCACCGCCAACATTTATATCAGGTGAAGTCCTAGGACTGTTTGATAAGTTTTTTGACTTAGCCATTACGTCTTTTACCGCATCAGCTTTTCCTTGTTCATAAAAATGCTTAGCAATAGCATCAGCATTTTCTCCTGCAAAAATAGCTTTATGATAACCATTATAATCTTTAACATTACCCTCACCATCCAGAAACTTCTGAACAAAGTTTGTTAAATTCGATTGTTTATCAGCAACATCGTTAGTGTTATTAACGCCATATCTAAACTTCTTTTCACCTAAGTTAAATTCAAAACCTTTGAACTCTTTATTAAAAAAGTTTTTAGTTTGAGTTTGAAACCTATCGTGTTGTTGTTTAGCTATTTCTTGCTCTTTGTTGTATCTGTTGAAAAACTCAGTAGCTTTTTGTTGATCTTGAGTTACGCCGGGTCTCAACTTGATTTCGTCGTAATACTTACTCTTTGTTTGTTCCAAAAAACTTTTAGCTTTAGCAACTTCTTCTTTGTACTCTAATTTTTTCTTTCTAATCTCTCTGTCTTCAGCATTTTCTTTATCATAAGAAAATTTATCTTCTAACAAAAAGTTTATCTCTTCAGAGTCCAAATGCGGTTTAGTAGCTTTGTAATACTCTACTAATAAAGTATCATTATCTACGCTAGAATAATCTCTATTTAATCTAACGTAGTCTTCTACTGTTCCACCTGTTTCTTCCATAAAATTAACTAACTTTTCTATATTCTCAGGCAAGTTAGGTTTTACTACTTCAGGTTCAGGTGTGTTAATTTCTTCTTTAGCTTCTTTAGCTTCTACAACTTCATCAATAACCTCTATTAAAGGAGAGTCATTTTGTTGTACAACTTCTTGTACAACTTCTTCTTTAACTTCTTTAACTTCTTCAACTTTTTCAGTTTCTTCTTTTTTAGTTTCAGCTTTAGCAGCTTCAACTTCTTCAACTGTTTTAGCTTTAATTACATTAGGCTTGTTGTCTACTA
>Ga0209645_1001059_pt1 | contig 13940 bp, 2 predicted proteins | sample ETNvirenome_6_30_FD_184070 | JGI IMG/M metagenome (GOLD analysis project Ga0209645, IMG submission 184070) | Marine viral communities from the Pacific Ocean - ETNP_6_30 (SPAdes) (version 2) | ecosystem: Environmental > Aquatic > Marine > Oceanic | place: Pacific Ocean | collected 2013-06-19
CATCCGCTACATCAGCTGATACGGTTAAAACAGTCACAGATAGCACTAACGCAACTCAATACCTTACGTTTGTTGCTGATAACAATGGTTCAGCAACAGCAGAGGCAATCAGAACTAATACTGGTATCACATTCAATCCTGATAGTAACTTATTGGCTGTTGCTGGTGGTCTCAATGTAACAGGAGTGACCACTGCATCTGGTTTTGTTGGCAATGTTACAACCAACTCCCTCACAGTAACAGGTACAGCTGTCACAGCCATCCTTGATGAGGATAACATGGATTCAAACAGAGCAGATGCTCTGGCCACTCAACAATCTATCAAGGCATATGTAGATTCACAGGTTACTGGTGTTGCTGTTACCTTTGGTATTGAGGGTGACACTGGTGCAGGAATTGTTACCACAGGCACCACATTAAGTATTGATGGCACATCAAATGAAGTTGAGACTTCAGTTGTTGGCAACACAGTTACAATTGGTCTTCCAAATAGTGTTACCATCACAACTGAACTCGAAGTTCCTACAGTAGAGACTGGAGCAATCCAGGCGAATGATGGAACATCTTCAATGACAATTGCCGATTCCACCGGTAAGGTCACTTCCACAGCTGATGTTGAAGTACAAGGAACCTTCACAGCAACATCTTCAGCTGTATTCCAAGGCAATACTGATATTGGTAATGCTGTTTCAGACACCCTGACACTGACCGCAAGACTTGACTCCGATGTCATTCCTTCAACAGATGATGTTAGAGACCTTGGTGCTTCTTCACTGGCATTCAATGAGGGTCACATCAATAGAATTGATGGTGTAAGTGTTAATCTTTCTGGTGTAGCAACCGCTGCCTCATATAAGGGCACTTCGATTGATTTGACCGGAAATGGTACATTTGGTGGTAACGTTGAAATTACCGGTAACCTTTCAATTGGTGGTTCTGTAACCAACATCGACGTTGAAGACTTGAGAATTGTATCACCAGTTATTGAACTTGGACTTCAGAGACTGGTTGATGGTTCTCTTCAACCACCAGCAGGAGTCACCACTAAGAATAGTGGTGTTGTAATGTATTACAATCACGTTGGTATTAACTCCACCAACGCTAAGATCGCGGCTATGTTCGCCAAGATCGCCAATGGTCAGGACATGAGAATTGGCTTCGCAACTGATGTTACTATCACCACAGTTGGAGCTGGTGATTCAGTAGCATCTGTAGCAGCCTGGGCAGACATTGAAGCCAAGGGTCTTTGGATTAATGATTGTGCTGGAGTATCACAGGTTATCTCCTGTTCTGGTTCTACTAGAAACCTTGAGAACATTACAATCGATGGTGGATCCTTCTCCTGATAATTTCTTACAACCTAATAAATAAGGGAGTGTAACAACTCCCTTTTTTAATGTCTGAATCTGATTATTTCCTACAAGTGCTCCAAAAAAGAATTGGTGAATACTTTAATCAAAGTTTGGTATATGAGGCTAGATTCCAACAACAGAATGATATCATCACTGCTCAGAATGAGAAGATAGAAGAACTCAATAAAACAATTGATGAATACCAATCTCAAATCATTCACTTTGATGAAACCTCAAAGAAACATACTTCTAAACCCACACGTAAAAAGACAACTTCTGCATCTGACGGTGGTACCTTCTGATAAATAAAGTGTCTGTCATATACAGACACTAAGGTATATACCGCTAAACATAATGGCAAATCCAAAGATTAAGTTTAAGCGATCTGCTGTCGCTTCAAAAAGGCCGTCGCTTGATAATTTAGAGCTAGGCGAATTAGCTCTTAATACATATGATGGTGATATTTTTGCAAGAGTAGATACTAGTGGTGTAGGTATTGCCACTACAGTTTCCAACTTAACTCCTTGGACTGAGAATTACGGTGCGGAATCAATTACCTATTCAGGTATTCAAACCACTGGTGGTGGAGTTACAACAGACTTCTCATCTTTAACGCTTTCTGGTCTATCACCAGCGGGATTCAATACAACTTATACCAGACAATCCACAGGATTTGTTCTTGATACAGGAACCGTTGGAAGCGGCAACGCCCTGTTCGATACTGATAGTAGTTACTATTATTACGTTGATTCTGGTTCCAACTCCAGAATGCTGATCTTTAGTGAATCAGATAACAGTTGGATGGGTGTTGTATCCACCGCTTCAACAGACTATTCAGAGGTAACACTATCTGGTTTATCGCCATCTTCCTTCAACCAAACTTATACCAGACAATCCACAGGATTTGTTCTTGATACTGGAACAGTATCTTCTGGTAATGCTGTTTTCAAATCTGATAGTAATTACTATTATTATGTGGCATCGACAGGTTCGATGCCCGATTCTAGGATGTTAATCTTCAGTGAAGAAGATAACAGTTGGATGACTGTTTTTGACTTTAATGGAACTGATTTCTCTGAAGGGAATGTATCAAATGATCAAGCAATTGGTTTCTCTGGTATCTTTGATGCTACGGTAACAGCAAATAGTACCACAGCTGATGGAAGGAATGTACCAACTGCTAGTGGTAGTATTGTTTACGCTGGAGGTAGTGGAACAAATTATAGTGAAGGTAATATATCAAACAACCAGGCACTTGGTTCCTCTGGTATTACTTCTGTTACAGTAACCTCAGGCAAAACTACAGCGGATTCAAGATTTGTTCCAACTGCTAGTGGTAGTATTGTCTATGGTACCACTGGAACTGGTATCACTACCAGTAGAGTTGGTGTTGTTACTATCACCACAGGTGGTGATGCTAATTTTGCTGGTGTAGTAACTGCCTCAAGTTTTGTTGGTGATGTAACTGGTACTGCTAGCACTGCAAGTGTAGCAAATCAAGTTCTTACGCGAAGGAATGAAACTAACGGCAATTTCTTCTTCACGTTTGTTGACGATAACGGCGTTGCTGCTTCTGCAAACGAACTTTATACTGATACTACGCTTAATGTAAATCCATTTACCAATATCGTCTCAGGCGGTGGTATGGATATGGTCTCATACTTTATCAACAGTGTTGAGATTACAGCAACTGCTACTGAACTGAATGTTCTTGATGGTATTCCAGGAACACTGACAGCAACTGAACTGGGTTATGTTGATGGTGTTTCTAGTTCAATTCAAACACAACTTGATGCTAAGGGGACACTTACTAATCAAAACGCTCTAGTAACTCTGAGTGGTGTAAGTGCTGGTTCCACAACTCTTGGAACTTTCACTGGATCTACTATCAGTGACAATAAGGATATCAAAGTTGCTCTCCAGGAGCTAGAAACTTCACTTGATAATGTGATTGGTGGTGGTACTGTTGCAGTATCTGTATCTGTTGGTTCTACAGATACAAACGCCACTTTCTTCCCCACCTTTGTTGCTGATAATAACGCAAGTCCTACACAAGAAACATTCAAGACAGATGCAGGGATTTCCTACAATCCATCAACCAACACCATGGCCATTGGTGGTGGTCTTAATGTAACAGGAGTAACCACCGCATCTGGTTTTGTTGGTGATCTGACGGGTAATGCAGATACAGCCACTCAAGTCAAAACTCAGTCTGACAATACAAATTCTGACCTCAACATCACATTTGTTCAAGGCAACAACGGTTCTCCAACAGCCGAGGATGTCTTCACTGATTCAGCTTTAACTTTCAACCCCTCATCAAATGTTCTGAAAGTTGGTGGAAGTGGTCATATTGAAGCCAACGTCATTGGTGACATCATCGGTGATTTGGTTGGTACTGCCGACATGGCTACCAATCTTAGTGTTACTAATATCTCAACCACTAACACTGATTTTACACTCACCATGACGGATGGTTCTAACACCTCCACTGGTAGAGCTTTTGGAATTGACTCTGATCTTACCTACAATCCAGCAACTAACAACATGGCCATTGGTGGTGGTCTCAATGTAACAGGAGTAACCACCGCATCTGGTTTTGTTGGTGATCTGACTGGCAATGTCACTGGAAATACGTCAGGAACCGCTGGTGGACTGAGTGGCTCTCCAAGTATCACTGTTACAGATATCACGGCAACTGGAAATATTTCTGTTGCTGGAACACTGACTTATGAAGATGTAACTAATGTTGATTCACTTGGTATTATTACAGCCCGAAATGGAGTAAGAGTCACATCTGGTGGTGTAAATGTTTCTGGTGTTTCTACATTTTCTGATGAGGTATCTTTTGGTTCTACTGCAACCTTTGGTAGTGCTACTCAATATATTGAAATTTATAATGGCAATACTATTAGAGAAACTGGAACTTCAAATCTTAAGATTCTTGGTAATAAGTTAGTATTAAAAAATACTGCTGATACCAAAACATATGCTGAATTCTTTAACGGTGGTGCAGCAAATATTCGTTATAACGACGATAACAAATTGGAAACCACAGGCACTGGTGTAACCGTCTTTGGAACTACAGAAACTCAACATTTAAATGTCACTGGTGTATCAACCTTCACTGGTATTTCTACATTTTCTGATGAGGTATCTTTTGGTTCTACTGTAACCTTTGGTACTGCTTCTCAAAATATTAAAATTTATACTAATAGTACTGGACAAAGTACCATCCAAGAAACTGGAAGTGGGAATCTTAAGATTCTTGGTAACAAGATGGTACTCAAAAATTCTGATGATAATAGAGTATTTGCTGAATTTTTTAACAATGATACAGCAAGAATTTATTATAACGGATCCAAGAAATTTGAAACCACAGGCACTGGTGTAACCGTCTTTGGAACTACAGAAACTCAACATTTAAATGTCACTGGTGTATCAACCTTCACTGGTATTGGTACATTTGGTAGTGATGTATTTGTTGATGGTAACTTGAATGTTACTGGTGACCTGGTATTTGATGAACTAACTGCAACTCATGCTAATATTACTGGTGTTGCCACCGTTGGTACAGGGTTAGATGTAAATGGAACTCTGGATGTTGATGGTGATACTCAACTTGATGACCTCAATGTATCAGGTGTTTCTACATTCAGTTCACTTGTAGATGTTAATAATAGAATCGATGTTGTAGGTGGTGCTAATGTTGATCAGGTAAATGTCACTGGTGTTTCTACTATTAATGTTTCTTCCACTGAACCAGCTCTTAGAATCACTCAAACTGGAACGGGTGAAGCATTACTTGTTGAAGACGCTGCAAATCCAGATGCAACACCATTTGTTGTAAGATCCAATGGCAACGTAGGTATTGGTTCATCTGTCCCTGTTACTAAGTTATGGGTTAAAGGTGGTGCGATTTTTGAATCAGATTCAGGCAATAGCGTACAAATAATATCAAAAGTCAATAATGGCAATGATCCTCATCTTATTTTTAGAAAAGCTAGGGGTGGGTCAGGTGCCGCTACTACTACACAGAGTGGGGACGACACTGGTACAATCTCATTCCAGGGACATAGTGGTACCGATTATTATGAAATTTTTAGGATAAGATCTGATCAATCCGGAGAGGTGAGTGCAGGTGGTACCCTCACTGGTCGTTTGTTCATGCAATCAAGGCAACAAGGTGGTGGATTTAAAACTTTATTACAAGTTAAATCAGATAACAATATAATAATCAGTGATGATCTAAGCGTTACAGGTGTTATTACTTCAACTGGTGGTTTTGTTGGAGATCTTACTGGAAATGCTGACACTGCTAGCAATTTGACTGGTAATCCAAGTATTACAGTCACAGATATCACAGCACTAGGCAATGTCTCTATAAGTGGTGTTACGACATTTGCTGGTACCTTAGACCTTGATGGGGATGTTGATATTGATGGACACCTTGAAGTAGATAATCTGAATGTATCTGGTGTATCAACGTTTGCTGGAGCTGCTGACTTCAATAGTGATGTTGATATTGATGGACACCTTGAAGTAGATAATCTAAATTCATCAGGACTTTCTACATTCCAAAATGGTATTGATGTTAAAGGAGGTATTTTAAACCTACAACATAGTTCTCCAAAAATCAACCTTGTAGATACTGATGGAACTCTTCAAAGTTCATCATTATTCCAAACTGGTGGAACCCTATTCTTAGATACACGTAATGATACTGCTAATGGATCATTCGTCATGCGTGGTCAGGGTGGTGGATTAGGAACAGAGAAACTACGGGTAGATGGCCAAGGTAGAGTTGGCATCGGAACTAATAGTCCAGAAACAGTATTGGATATAAGAAATACCTCCCCAATGATGAGATTGTGGGATACTGATGCTACAAATGCTTACACCTCCATTACTAATCTGAATGGTAATATGTATTTGGGTGCTAGAAATGATTCTAGTGATGGTGTTCTATTGTTTGGTGGTTATGGTGGAGGCAGCTTTACCGAATTCTTTAGGGCAAGCTCCACTGTATTTTCAGTTGATACCAATGGTACTGAAAGACTTCGTATAACATCTGGTGGTGATGTTGGCATCGGAACTGATAATCCTATTGCCCCACTAGAAATTAATGGAACTGCTCCTCAAGTAAATATAAAAAATCCTGCTAGTTCGTCATTCGATAGTAATTCTTGGTTAAATTTTTCAAGTATTGAGGGTCATACTGGTGCTTTAATTTTTACCAGACCAGCTGGTGGAGTTAATTCTGATGCTTATTTTTCGATTAGAACTGGTGGTAATGGTTCTACTAAAGAAAAATTCCGTATAACTTCTGATGGCAAAGTTGGTATTGGTTCTACTGTTCCATCAGAGCTATTAGATGTCGCTGGTACCACTAAAACTCAACAATTAAATGTCACTGGTGTTTCTACATTTAATGATAATATTATTGCTACATCAACATTTACCGTTGGAGAGTCTGGTAGTATTACTGGTGGAGCACCAATTGATCAAGGTGTTCTTGGGGTTTATGGAACGGGCAGAAACATGCTCACCATACAAACAAATGATAATGCAGAAGATCGTGGTATAGCATTTAGAAATAATGGTGACAAGTATTCTGGTTATATCGCTGTGACGGATGTTGGAAGCAATAGAGCTGATATGGTATTCGGTCTTGCTCCCAATTCTACAGCCACTTACAATGACGTAGATAATATACCTGAACTACTTCGTTTAACTAGATCAGGTAATCTTGGTATTAGTTCTAGTGTTCCATCAGAATTGTTAGATGTCGCTGGTACCACTAAAACTCAACAATTAATTGTCACTGGTGTTGCAACCTTCAGTGGAAATGTTTCTATTGCAGGAACTCTTACCTATGAAGATGTGACCAATGTAGATTCAATTGGGGTTATCACAGCACGTTCTGGTATAGAAATAACCAGTGGTGACTTAACTATCCCCGATGCCATTGTTCATAGTGGTGATACTGATACAAAAATAAGATTCCCCGAGGCTGATAATGTTTCAATAGAAACTGCTGGCACGGAGGTATTCCGTGTTGATGAAAATCAGAGGATAGGTATTGGACTTGCAAATCCCAGTGTCAAACTTCACATCAAATCAACTGGTTCTCCTGGTGTTAGAATTCAAGATGGGGATGGAACAAATCAATATGCAACAATTATAGAAAATAATGGACAGTTTTTTATTAATTCACGTAATGACACTTCTAGAGGATCATTTGCTTTCCGTGGTGAAAATGATACTGATACCGTTGAGTTCCTTCGTATAAAATCTGATGGTACTGTTGGAATCGGAACTAATAATCCAATTAGTAGTTCAAAATTACACCTTTATTCTGGTGATGGAGATTGTGATTTAACGCTCACTGGTGCAGATACAAGTGCAGTTGATATTAATCTTGGTGATGTAAGTGATATTGACAATGGAAGAATTCGTTATAATAATACCAATAATTCAATGTCATTCAGAACGAATGGATTGGAGAGAGCTCGTATTACTGCTGGTGGTAATGTTGGTATTGGAACTCTTGACCCACAACAACTTTTGCATGTAAACCATAGCAGCACCAATGCAATTATTCAAATTACATCTTCAGACACTCATAAAGCAAGAGTTAGATTTGGAGATCAAACATCTGATTTACGAGGAGAAATACAATATGATAATTCTGACGACTCTCTTGCATTTAAGACAAATGGTTTGCTGGAAAGGCTTCGTATAACTTCTAATGGTAATGTTGGTATCGGTCTGACAAATCCAAGTTCAATATTACATATTGCAAGTGTTAATCCAGCATTTAGAATTACTGATGAAAATCAGGCTGCTGATAATAAATCTTGGAATATCTCTGCTGGAACTTCTAATAGATTAAGAATTCAAGCACTTAATGATTCAAATTCTGGTGGTGCATCTTTCTTTGATTTCTATAGAACTGATGCATCTGTAGATGAATTTCGAGGTGTAAAATCTTCAAATACCTGGTTTGTAATTAGCAATGCAAACCGAAGAGTTGGTATTGGAAGTACATCACCAGATGAACCACTAGATGTTGCTGGTACTACAAGAACAGAACAATTAAATGTCACTGGTGTTTCTACATTTTCTGATGAGGTATCTTTTGGTTCTACTGCAACCTTTGGTACTGCTTCTCAATATATTGAAATTTATGATGGCAATACTATCAAAGAAACTGGAAGTGGAAATTTTAGGATTCTTGGTAACAAGATGGTACTCAAAAATTCTGCTGATACTAAAATATTTGCCGAATTCGTTAATGGTGGTTCAGCATTGCTTTATTTTAATAATTTTGAGAGGTTTAGAACCACAGGCACTGGTGTAACCGTCTCTGGAACTACAAGAACAGATCATTTAGATGTCACTGGAGTATCAACCTTCACTGGCATTGGTACATTTGGTAGTGATCTATATGTAGCAGGTAACTTGAATGTTACTGGAGATATTGTGTATGATGAAATCTCAGGTAAGAATATCAATATCACAGGTGTTGCCACAATTTCCAATTTAGATGTCAATGGTCCTATGGACGTTGATGGAGACACTCAACTGGATGACTTGAATGTTGCTGGTGTAGCAACTTTCTCACAACTCATAGATGCCAACAATAGATTAGATGTAGTTGGTGGAGCTAACATAGACCAGTTGAATGTATCTGGTGTTTCTACATTCAATAGTGATGTTCGTCTTGGTGATGATGATATATTAAAGTTTGGTGATGATAATGACCTGAGAATTTATCATATGAATCAGGGTCAGTCTCGCATAAGCAAGGAAAGTGGTAATACACTTAATATCAGAAATACAATCCCAGACCAGGATATTACAATTAATTCTGATGATGGTAGTGGTAGTGGAACAGCCAATTATTTCCGTGCCCAGGGTTCCACTGGTGAGGCTAAACTCTATCATTATGGTGATCAAAAACTTGCTACCAAATCTAATGGTATTGATGTAACTGGTCACACTGAAACCGATACTCTGAAGGTGTCTGGTGTTTCTACATTTAGTGATGATGTTAATATTTCTGGTGGTGAGTTATCGATTGAGGCTACTACTCCCAGAATTGTATTAACAGATACTGACGGAACTAATCAATATGCAAGAATTTATCAAGCTGGTGGTAACACATATCTTGATACAAGAAATGGTGACTTTAATGGTTCATTAATCTATCGTGGTCAGGGTGGTGGAACAAATACAGAAAAACTACGCATAAATGGAGTAGGTAATGTTGGAATTGCGACAACTAATCCATCAGAGCTATTAGATGTCGCTGGTACCACTAAAACTCAACAATTAATTGTCACTGGTGTTACGACCTTTAGTGGTAATGTTTCTATTGCTGGAACATTAACCTATGAGGATGTTACTAATGTAGATTCAATTGGCCTTATTACAGCACGTTCTGGTATTGATATAACAAGTGGTGACTTAACTATTCCTGACTCTATTGTCCATAGTGGTGATACTGATACAAAGATAAGATTCCCTGCTAATGATACAGTCACAGCAGAAACTGGTGGTAGTGAGAGAGTTCGTATAGATTCAAGTGGCAACGTTGGTATCGGAACTAATGATCCACTAAATGGTTTAGATATTTTACAAAGTAGTGGTAGAACAAGAATAACTTCGTTTGGACATATAATTACCCAAAATATCAATGGTAGCACTACAAACTATTGGTCTATTGCTCCAAGAAATGGTGGAGAACTTGATATTGGGTATGGTGTTCCTGGTGCTAACGGAGCTGTTGATGCGGATAAAGTTACTATTGATACAAGTGGTAGGTTTGGTATTGGAAATGGCTCGCCATCAGAACTCTTAGATATTACCAATACCACTGGTGATGCCGCAATAAGAATTCAAGGTGGTGCTAATGATAGAGATAAGTTTAGAATTAGATGTATAAATTCTGGAGGTGCTAATGATGGCAAATTAGTAATAGAAGATTTTAGTGGAGGAAGTTACACCACCAATGTTACATTTGATAGTGATGGGGAAGTTGGAATAGGAACTACTGACCCAGTTAAAAAACTTCATTTAGTTGGAGACAGTCGATTAGAGGGTATTACTCAAATAGGTACTGAAAACGTCACTGGTTATCAACTTCATGTTGGCGTTGGTGATAACAACCGTAGTGGAATAAGGGTTCATTCTGATGGATGGTTTAATAATAGCTCCACAAGGTATGGTATCTTCTCAGACATCGATTCCAATTCAGATGACGAAATAACACAACAAAGAAACAAGTATAATGCTTACTTTGATCTTGATACTTTAGTTCCACCAAATGCAAATTCTGGTTTCAACACAACAAAAAGCAATTACTATGGTATTAGAAATGATTTAACCCTCAATGATTCAATCGATGTCGCAGGAATTACATCTTATACCACAGGTAAAGCTAATGCTGTTTATGGAACATACACAAGAGCTAGAGTAGATCATATTGGTGGAGCACAAAATCTATATGGTTCCTATAATTTTGCACAAGTTGGTCCTGATGGTGGTAGTGGTGTAGCTGGAACAACTACCAATGCATATGGCTCATACAATAGAGTCGCTAATGATGCACCTAACATGACCATTAATAATGCTTATGGTGTGTTCTCAATTGTTAATCCTGATGATGGTGATATCACAAATTCTTATACATTCTATGCTAGAAATGACCATGATGGAGGAGTTGCTACTAATGGTTATCTTTATTATGGATTATATACTGGTAATTACACTCTTAAGTATGGTCTTTATTTGAGTGGTGAAACTTATAACTATCTGTCAGGAAATCTGGGTATTGGAATTGCAAATCCCACAGAACTTTTAGATGTCGTCAATACTACTGGTGATGCGGCAATAAAAATTCAAGGTGGTAATAATTTTAAAAATAGATGGAGAATCAGATCCATCTATGATGGTGGTTCAGGCATTGGTAAATTATCATTTGAAGATTATAGTGGAGAAAATTACACTTCTAATGTCGTATTTGATGAATTTGGTAATGTTGGCGTTGGAATCACGACACCAACAACGACACTGGATGTCAATGGAACATTAAATGTATCTGGTATTTCTACATTCCAAGGCAACGTGGATCTTGGTGATAGTGATAGATTGAGACTTGGTGATAGTAATGACTTACAGATTTATCATGATGGAAGCAATTCATATGTTCAAGATGCTGGAACTGGTAACTTAATTCTTTCTGGTACAAGAGTTAATTTATTAAATGCCGCTGCTAATCAGACTATGGTCTCGGCTCAAGAAAGTGGTACGGTAGAACTCTACTACAGTGGATCCAAGAAATTTGAAACCACTAATACTGGTGTTACAGTTACTGGAACCACTCAAGCTCAACAATTAAATGTCACTGGTGTCTCCACATTCACATCAACGGTAAATATTACGCCGTCCAATGCTCAAGGACTTGTAATTGACACAGGGAATCAAAATAGCGACACTTACCAGCACCTTGTACTGAAAGGCATTGGGCCTCAGGTTATCGATTTCAGAGATCAAAGCGATGCCGATGGCATACAAATTTCATATCGAACAACTCCAAACGAATGGAGGCTTGAAAAATCAGAAGACAACGCTTATTACTTCATTGTTGCTGACAGGGACGACGGCAGGGTTGACCTGTATTACGGCGGCTCCAAGAAATTTGAAACCACTAATACTGGTGTTACAGTTACTGGTACAGTTGAAGCAACAGATTTCAACTCTACTTCTGATATCAAACTTAAGACTGATATTCAATCAATTGAAGATCCCATCTCTAAACTGATGAACATTGAAGGTGTCTCCTTCAAATGGAAGTCAAATAACAAATCTACATTGGGTGTCATTGCTGATAATGTTGAAAAGACATTACCTGAGTTGGTAAGTGGTGGTGATGTTAAGTCTGTAAATTACAATGGATTGGTAGGATTACTCATAGAGTGTGTTAAAGAACAGCAGGAACAGATAGAAAACTTAAAGAAACAAATAAATAACTGAAACTACCTAGTGTATACGAGGACGGTAGATGGCAATTAAGTTATCTGGATCTACTATCATTGATGATAGTAGGAATATAGTTGCTGGTGCGGCAGCAACTTTTACGGGAAATGTTACCATTGGTGGTACTCTGACATATGAAGATATAACCAATATAGATGCGGTAGGTGTTATTACTGCCAATAGTGGTATTGTCCTCGATGATTCTATCACTCATCTTAGTGATACTGATACAAAAATAAGATTCCCCGAAAGTAATACCTTTTCAGTAGAAACTGCTGGCACTGAGAGACTTCGTGTAAAAAATAATGGTAGGATTGCAATTGGTGCTGACGGAATAGCAAGTTATACACTAGATGTAAGAACAGATGAAAACCCATCAAGTGGAGTTATAGGTCTTTTTAGAAATAATCAGGGAAATGGTAAAGGTGCATTTCTTGCAGTAGGATCCAATCTTAAAGGCAACTATTCAATAGGTATGCCTGATAATACAGATGCATTCACTATTGTAGATGAACTTGGTAATGATGGAACAGAAAGGCTTCGTATAGATTCAAGTGGCAATGTTGGTATTGGTACTGAGACACCTGCAACCACACTGCACATCAAGAATGCTTCTAGTCACATCAGACTTGAAGACAACAACGGTACGGTTGATCTCACCACCGACACGAACGGTGCGCTTGCTCTAACGACCAATCAAAACACTGTCATCAGGCTGCGACCTAACGACACTGATGTGATGCGCCTTCAGGGTGATGGCAAGGTTGGTATTAACGCTACGAATCCTAGTACTCAACTAACTATTGGCACTCCAAATAATTCCCTTACCCCCTTGAGAGTGTTTTCGGCTTCAAACGCCAATTCCATCGAGCTTGTAGGTAGAACGACTAACAATAGAAATCAAATACAATTTTACAATTCCGATGGTACAACGGAGCAATTTAGAATCCAAAGTACCAATACCAATACCATTTTCCGGCATCATGCTGCAGCGGATATCCAATTTCACACCGATGACACCGAGCGGATGCGTATCACTTCTGCTGGTAAAGTTGGTATTGGTACTAATTCACCAGCAAGAAAGCTCCACGTTTTATCTGCCGAAACTAACGTCATCAGGGTTGAGAATACCTCAACTGACGATGCCGTCATTGAATACAATGGAACTACTGGTTCCTCCTATGCAGGTCATATTGGCGGTAGCTTTGTAATCGGTCCAAATGGGACTGAGCGGATTCGTATCACTTCCTCCGGCAACGTTGGTATCGGAACTGATAGTCCATCAGGAAAACTTGATGTTAGAGGGGACACTTACATCAGTGGTGACATTTACTTGTCCGGCAGTCCTAATTATGAAAAGATTCAAGTTGCTGATAATGATCTTTGGGTCACAAGTAAGCATATCCATTCAGAGTATGGTGTTTGGACTGGATCTCAAACGGTTAGTGATAGAAGTACTGGGATGCAAGCCTCCGGGGATGAACTTGTACTTTACAGCAATGCATCTGAGGGGATGCGTATTGATAGCAGTGGCAAAGTTGGTAT
>Ga0209645_1001061_pt1 | contig 13932 bp, 38 predicted proteins | sample ETNvirenome_6_30_FD_184070 | JGI IMG/M metagenome (GOLD analysis project Ga0209645, IMG submission 184070) | Marine viral communities from the Pacific Ocean - ETNP_6_30 (SPAdes) (version 2) | ecosystem: Environmental > Aquatic > Marine > Oceanic | place: Pacific Ocean | collected 2013-06-19
AACCCTTCCATACTTTTGCTTACATGCTTCAGCAACAGAGAGTGCATCCAACTCCCCTTCGGTGACAATGAGCATCTTGCTACCCACTGCTTGTGCCTGTCCGAATAGTTCCACATTCTTAAAATCTCCATGTGTACTAAATGTTTTTGGCAATCGTCTTTCCTTATAGGCTACGATCTTACCATCTTTTGTGTACGGATAATAATGTGATTCAGGCAACCCTGTTTCTGTAACACTCATTTTAACATTGAAATAATCTACTACTTCTTTAGAGATACCACGAGAAGTAATAGGATAACTACGATAAGAACTGATATCGGAGTATTGAGTAAGCTCCACAAAGGAGGCTGGTGTATAGGCATCCATTTCTACCTTCACTTTCTTTGATTTTCCACAACTAAAGCAGTGTCCTACTCCATCGTTGTACGTTACAAACGCATCTGAACTTCCACACCCAGGGAATGGGCATGGACCTTTTACATACCTTCTTTCTTCATCCATCTAATTCCATCTTTCTTCTTTAGCTTGACGATTCAGCTTCCTCTTGTAACTTGCTTCCTTCTTCTTCTGCAACCTCCTCTGTTTCACATATTTCATACTTTCGTATTCCGATGTCAAGGAATTCTCGTCCTCGTTTAACGATTCGTTTTTCAAGTTTGATGCTATAAACTTTGTTGTCATTGAATTGTTCATACACTCCTTGGTATGTGTCTAATATAGGTTTAATTACATTGTCCAGATCTGATCCTCTATTGGATACACCTGCGACAACATTGAAAGAAACTTGATCGGCCCCGAAAGGCCAATCTGTTCCGATTAAATGATCACGTATGTCATTCTGGTACTGGAGATACTCCGCAGACTTGAACGTTGTCTTCCCCTTTCTGTTCCACATCTTGTTCGCACTCAGGGGTTTCACTGAGAAGTAGTGACTCAAGTGATTCGTTTGGTTCATTTTGTTTTACCTCCTCGAATTCTTCCCAAGATTTTAACATACTCAGGAGTTTAAAACTCATCCAAGGATCACCTGCATCATGTTCCTTCCATGCATCAAGTACTTTCTGCCAACGCTGTCCCATAGGAACACCTTCCAGGATCTTAGCAGCTTTCTTAATACCAATACCATGAATACCAGGGATGTTATCACTCTTGTCTCCGGTTAAACATTGGATCATTAAGTTTAGATTTGCTTGATCATCATCAACAAACTCATGTGTTTTCTTACTATAATTGTAATGATGTCCAGGAATTTGTTTCAGGTCTTTATCGATACCACAAATGACGAAATCTTCTTCCATTTCACGAGCTTCATAGGCCCAGATGGATACCAAATCATCGGCTTCCATGCCATCAGCTTCGATTCCACCCCACTTTTCCTTCATATAGTTGTGACCATAGTTTAGAGAGGCTTTTATTTCCTCCGTTAAGGCGGGTCTGGAGCCTTTGTAGGGGGTGTAAAGATCTTTACGGTAGTTCCCCCTGCCTTTAAGTGCTACACGGCACTCCTGAGGCCCTGAGAAGGCAAAGGCGATACACTCATTTACAGTACGATTTATAATATCTCTTATATCTTTCTTGTCAGAGTTGCTATATGCAGCCCTGAAGTATATAGAGTCGGCATCAATTAGTGCAATTGCCATTAGTTTTTCCTTTTGTTTAGGCTTTACGCCAGATTACATCGATCCCCCAATGTTTTACCTTACTCTCTAGAGGATAAGGATCAAAGGGATCTCTTTCAAATTGAACTGCTGCAAGTAAGTGGAGAATTATGTTGCCATTATCTGTGTAATATTTACGCAAGATTTCGTACCACTCTTTTGGTTCCAGTTCTTCAGGCTTTGGGTGATAAGTACAAAGATACCCAGGATATTCTACTGACTCTGAGGGCTTTGCTTTATCTATATCAGTGTACATCTGCATAACTTTCTCCGATAATATAATCACCACCTTCCATACAGGTAACACCAAATATCTCTGGACCTTTCTTAAAGGATTCCTTAAGGATCTCACCAACACGATCAGCATCATCAGGATGAGCTACATAAGCAATTTCATCATGGTAGAATAGTCTTGGCTCTGCACGTAATCCTTCTTCATCGATCTTATTCATAGAATAGGACACAGCAGATTTACATGTGATACCTTCAGCAGTTTGTAATAGGTAGTTAAGGGCCTGGTATTCACCAGACACAAACACAGGTCTACCATCAAGGCCAGGGAACCATCCCTCACCAGAGGCATACTGAGTACTACGCCACACTTCACCTAGTTTATCTTTAAGTTCTTGTAACCCTTTGATTCCTTTGGCAAAGTCTTCTCGTGACTTCTTACCAGCATTAGCGTTTGGTTTACCAGTTAGTATAGAACCTAGCTTGGCATCACCAGCACCGAACAGATATGCGTACAAATAGTTCTTAGCTGTTGCACGAGAACATCCAAGAGCGTCTGCATTTCGTTGGTGTTGATCACCATAGATAACTTCATTAGTAAAGTCATCGTTGTTTACATAATGACACAGACCACGTAATTGATTACCAGAACTATCAGCACCTACAACTTTCCAATCGTCATCAGGAATGAACAGTTCGCGTACTTCTTTACCCCAGGGAGCATTAACTCCAGGGAGATTTACGATCACTTCGTGTCGGCATCTGAATGTTTGAGTACCAATTGTCCACATGTTACCGTGGATTCTTCCATCCTTGACTACCTCAAGCCATCCTTTAATGACTGATGTACGGTTACGCAAGGTGTAATACTCACTGATCATCTCACCAATTTCTCCTAGTTTCTTTAAGGATTTGTCAGTGATCTTAGGTCCTACAGTTACCCAATTGTTTCCTACCTTCTTACGGTTAAACTCATCAGGTTTCCAACCAATAGTTAGTAACCAATCTTTAACTAATTCTGTTGATCCCAGGCTAATTTGTTCTACAGTGTACCTTTGAAACTCTTTACCACGAGGATGTACGTCAGTATCACTGACTTTTATTTCCTTTCCATAGAACTCTGATAACAATCTTGCAGTTACTGCAGTGTAGTCACCATTCTTTTTGTACTTGGGAGTCTTAGGGGTCTTGTCAATATATACCTTATGGGTTCCAAGCTGTGGATGAAGAACCTTTTCGATCTCATCCATATGTTTGTTCATTAGTTTTAGATTTTCTACAGCTTTCTTTTTGTCGAATTTCCATCCACGAGTTCTAACACGGGCATTAAACTTAGCTGTATCGTGCTCAATAAGCAAACCTTCTTTAATTGTTGGACGCTTAGAAGCAATTCTATCGTATTCTTCTTTCAATCTGTTGAATACATCTACATTTACCTTTACGTCTTGAACACAATAACGTAACATTTCTTTAGAATACTTATCCCACTCATCGAATTGTATCTTTGAGTTGTTTAAATGTTCTCCCCAACCTGCAAGTCCATGCTTGTGGGGTCTTTTATATTGTAATACTTGAGACATGATCCAAGTATCATATATTTTCTTGTTATTTAATTTTAAACCGTATAGGTTTTCCATAACTAAATTATCAAAGCCGATAATGTTATGACCAATTAGGACTTCTGCATTATTTAGAAGAGCACAACCATCATCCATTGATGGGATTGAGTCATCATAATCACTAAATTTGTAAACAGATCCTGTGTCTAGGTTATATGCTACAAGACACCAGACTTTTGTTGCATCGATACCATCGGTTTCAATATCATATACCAGTTTCATATGCTTTTCTTTCTAGGTAGTGTTTCTCTTTTACTGACCTGATTGTGTGACAATTAGCGCAACGTATGTCGCACTTACGGGCCTCTTTAAAGATGTTCTTAATGTTATAAGACACCATTCTATGAGGTGTAAATATTTTATCTGCAGGATCTCTATGATCCCATTGAAGAGCGTAAGGGTTTTCGTTGTACCCACAGTCTATGCAACCTTGGGCTATTTTATATCTGTCAAGTATTTCTCTACGCCTTCGCATTTTCTTTGCTTGTTTACTAAGTTCTTCATCCATCATCTTCTTGTTCTTTCTGCATGTCGCATTTAGGACAGATTTTAAAGCTAGTATCGAGTGATATAGTTTGAATCCACTTTTCACATTTAATACATTTAAACTTTTTAAAAGGTTTTCGTGATATAAAGTCTATTTTTCCTCTATCACTTCTCATCTATAGAACCAACCATGGGCTAACTCTGCTGCTGCTTGTTGTAATTTTTCGTATTCATCTATATTACCATCATCAGTTATGTAATATGGTTCAAGCTCTTCCATAGCTTCATTATATAGCTGTTCCCACAGTTCTTCATTATGTAAATTACTCATCTTACGCCCCAAAGTATCCCTCATTATCGTTAATTCTGTGTCCTTTTGGACCCCATTCTTCCATGAGTTCATCGATGTTCTCTATGGGCTGAGACCTGTCCATGTAATCATCATATAAACGTTCATATGCAAAGTCTAATATAGTATCCATATCCCAAGAGTCTAGCATATTTTTAATTGCTTGAACTATGTCGTCTTCATCATATTTTTTCTTAACCATTTTTCTGTTTCTCTATTTGTTTTTGAAGGTTTGCCATTGCTCTCCAAGCTACTTGTTCCCAATCTTTGTCAATTAAATGACGCATCATAGCATCTAGTTCATCACCAGACTTAGATCTATCCCAGAATAATGTTTCTGGTGTTTGACCATGTTGGATACCGCCTTTTAATGATATTTTAGCAACAGCTGCAATAGCATCAGGGAAATAATTTATAAATCCTGTGTATATTGGAATAGCTTTACGTTCTTTAGCACTGGTAGGAAGAATTTTCTTGTTCTTCTCATTTTCTTTTTTCATCATTCTTAACATGTAGGCTTCGTGGTTTTCTCTATCGGTCATCTCCCGATCCTTTCAATGTGTTTAATTTTTTTCTGGCTGCGAGTTTAGCCATATTAGCACTAGCAATAGAATTAAGGTCAGAGTCCAACTCTGAGGCAAGGACAGCGATATACCAAAGAGTATCGCCAAGTTCCATAGATATATTGTGTAGGGCTTCTTCTGCTTTTTCTGGGTCATTGTCGTAATCTCCACGAAGAATCTTCTTCACTTTGTTTGCGACTTCTGCTGCCTCTCCTGCCAGCCCCAATGCCAGATACGGAAGTGCATGTTCTTTTGGATAGACTGCTGTAGTAACAGACTGCTTTTGATATTCTGATAATTCCATGTTTTCTCCTATATACCCCTTATAGAGTTAATTCCTTATTGCAGACGAAACTTGTTTTCGTCATAAGAGTATTCCTATAAGGGGTATATAGAAATTTTATGGAGAAAACAATGGCTTATAAAAATTATAACCCAAAGAGCCTTAAAAACCTTAATGGTTCATGGACAACCGAAAGCGCAAGAGCAGCACAAAAGAAAGGTGTTGAAACCCGAAAGGCTAACAAAGAAGCTAGGGAAGCTGCTAAGATGTCTATGGCTGAGTGGCGTTTATATAAAGAGGATGTCCTAGATCAAACTGATATGACTTCCTTGGATGTCCTTAAAATTATGATGATTAAAGCTGTTGCAAGAGATGACACAGACACAGCACTAGACATTGCTAAAACATTAGCTGAGTTTGAAGCACCTAAACTTGCAAGAGTTGACCAAACGAATGTTGAGATTCAAGCCGAGGAGTTATCCGATTCTGAACTTGAGGAACTTCTACAACAGGCGGGGCAAAATGCCGATGTCCAAAGACACTAGTTGCATGTTGTCGGTTATCCGAAAAAAAGCCCGAAAAGATGCCTATTGCGTTTTGTCGGTTATCATAAAAAATCTAAAAGTATTAAAAAAGTGTATGAAAGATCCCCCTAGAGCACGTTAGAGTGTTCCAGGGGGATTTTTGGTTATTATACGTGTGCCTTAGGACGGCTACAGAAGTTACCACCAGTACCGTTTGGGCTACCTGCAGCTAACCTAGATACAGATAAGTATCCTTGGTTGCTTGAGAAGGATCCTTTTGGGCCATACTGGTCAGTGGTTCTACGAAATTGTAGATTCTGCCGACCAATTGGGTTAACGATAATTTTTGCTTTAACTGATTTTTGCATGATACAAAACTTTCTATTGAATGTTAAATTGTCCATCTAGTTCTTGTAGAACATAGCCTAGATCTATATATAAATGAGTGGCTTCTTCTTGTGTAAGAAGTACCTCTTGTCCCCCAAAGTCAATGGCAACTTTACCATCGGCTTCAGAGTATACGTCTTCTATACTGGTAAATGCTACTGCCATTACACATCATCACTATCGTCTACAAATCCATCTTTGAAAGCATCGTGTAGGACTGATATTTTTGTTGTATCGATAGATCCATAAACATTGTAATACATTACGTCTGAATTATATCGTTTACCTTTACCTATTCTAAGGCTTTCATTACAAGCAGGATCTAGTATTTGATAGGCTTCTGTAGCCTTATCTAAGTGTCTTGTGTATACATCAAATGAGATTTTCATAATTTTTCCTCATACATATATTTCGTTAATAGAGTTATCTACCATATGTTCTATTTCTTTTTCGTTCATAGATAACCCTAGTTCTTTTAATTGAAAGTTAACCAAGTCTATTGTATGGGTTCTAATGTAGGCTCGTGATTCATCAACGTAGTCTTGACAGAAATCCCATTCTTGTGCTACTTCTTCGTGAACCATTTCTTCCAGTTCTATCATTATGTCTTTCATTTTTCCCATGACAGTTCCTTTAGTTTATTGTAACGAAACCACCATTTTTGCCAACAGAATAGATCATTACGTTTTTGAAACAATTCTAGTAGTTCTGTGATAGCTTCATCTGGTAATTTGTAATCCACAGCGAACTTAGCAAAGAACTCAAAGTCTTGTTTAGTCATCATCAACCTCATGTGATATCCCAGAAGGGTATTTATAATCAGTTTCCCAATCATTACATTCAGCGTCAAATGATATTACCGTACCATCATCTAAGGTTAAGTCACCATTAGCCCATTTTACATCTATATATGATATACTATCTGGGTCTACACCTTCTGGTAAATCTACATATACTGTACCAAAAGTGTCATATACTAAGTGTACTGCGATTCTTGTCATAACATACTCCGTCTTTAATCAGACTCATTGCTGTTCTACCAAAGAACCCTTGTAATTGCCAAGCGAGTCCAGTGTCAATTAGATGTTGCCAAGCTTGTATTTGTTGGTCATCATTTTCTGATTCTATAAATCCTTCAGCGATACCAACTGCTGTATAGTTATCCATTCTTGGATTATCCTCAAACATTACGAAAACTCCTCATCTAACCAGTGCCACGCCTGTTCATAAGCGTAATCCCAATTGGTATGGTATCCTGTGTCTATGTCATCATTAGCAATGCATTTTGCCCAATGATTCAAGCTAGGCTCGTGATCTAGTGGTAATTTATCCATTAGACTATAAACCAAACACCAACAATTACGTGTACCCACCCTATAGTGGCAATCATTTTATCAATATCAATATTCATAATTAATCCTTAAGTAAGTTTGCCGCATCTAAAATTGCCCAATATTGATCAAAAGTGTATACGGCATTGTCTGTTTCAATTTCCATAGGATAGCATCCAAATTGTTCCCAATGGTCTTTGGCAAAATCTGCTATTTGTTCTGCTTCTGTATAGTTATCCATTACATTTCTAGCAAGTCTGCAATTGTTCTATTTGTGGATCATAGTATTCTTCTAGGTATTTACAAACACCTTCCCACCCCTCTTTAACAGGGTCGAATTCTAAATCACCAGTCCATACACCATCGTTATATTCGTTTTGGCATACAACTTCGAAATTACTATCCCATTTGATAGTGCCATAACACCAAGTTTCTCCACCATCTTTACGTTTGTATACATATTTATCAAGCATTATGAAACACTCTTAATAAGATTATTTTCCATAGTTACATTAGCAAAGAACTCTCGTCCACCATTTCCTATAATAGCAGGTCGGTGTGCAACTACGAATGACCCATCACTTTTATATTCGTTTCCAAACATACTTGTTTCTTGGTATTTTAGTGGTTGCCCAATAGATTCTTTAAGTTGCTTTTTGGTTTTATAAAATACTAGCATTGTCATAGCAATACCCCTTAGTTGTTGTAGTTGAACCTAACCGCTATTTCTTGGCTGGTTGACATGACACATTTCTCATTGGCTTTGAACAGTTGTTCTTCGATTAGATTAAGACCAGAGAATGTGGCATCTTCAGATACAACCCGAATGATCCATACTTCTTCACGCATTTGGACATAGTTTTTAGTACCATCAGTGTTTTCACCTTCGTTTTGCCAGTGACCAACACCATTATAGGCAGTACAACCACCATGAATATTTGTGAGAAGTGCTTTAGCATCTTCAAAGGTTTTTCTTCCCACGTTACATGGGAAATATATTTCATGTATATAAGCCATGATAATCCTTACTTGAAAGTTTCAATGAGTAGTATAAAGGCAATTGCAACAGCGATAGCAACAATTTCTTTATATTTTAATAAGAAAGGTGGTTCACCAAATGTAATGCTTTTCATTGCCCATAATAGCCCATAAGTGGATAATGTTATTAATAATATAGCAATGTGCATTTCTGAGAGTTCCATTTTATTGCTCCAATACTACCTCTGCGTTAGTTTCTATCCAGACCTTAGCACCACATGAGAGTGGTTTGTCAGGACTGTATACGACTGTACTACCGCCCATGATATGAACGGCATGTGCATACTCGTTAGACTTACTTGTTTTTACAGTGATTACAGGGTTACGATCACCAGACTTTGCATTGGCTCTGATAACGTGTTGGTTGATATGAATACGTTTAAGTGTCACTTAAAAACTTCCTTAACCTCACCATTGGTTTATCTAAGAATGAAAACAATCCTTCAACAGCTGTGTAATCTCCATAGCGAGTGTCTTCGTTTATTTGATTCACTACAGCTTTTAACAGGTGTATATTAATAGCTGTTTTATCTTCCAATTCTATCATTTTTAGAACCTCTATAAATTGTTTTCAGATATGTACATTTCTTGAGCATCATCCCATAGTTTGTCTATGTGATAATAGAATAGATCCCAAGTGATTCCTATGTTGCAGTCATGGCTATTGGCTACTGCAATAAGTATATCTTCTGCTTGGTCATCAGTTAGCTTTTGACCGTAATCTTCAGCTGCTTGGTGTACGTCTTCAATACACCAATCATCTCTTAAGATTAATTCACCTTGTTCATTTTTCGTTATGTGTGCCATTATTTATCATCCTGTCTCTCTACACAGAAACATTGTTGTTTGGGGTAATCAAAACTACGTTCTGTACCAGCAACATGACAATGAGACAAGTATTTATGCTCTGACCATATTTCTGTTTGTACTTCAACAGGTGTGATAGTAGTTACACAAGCAAGTACCCATTTATATACTATTGGGGTCATCGTCATACACCTCACCAAAGTCTTCCCATTCTTGTTCCCAAGTAGGTTGACCATCATCATAGACTTCTTCATCCTGATACCAATGTGGTTCTGTGCCAACAACTATTTGAGATATAGCTGCACAGTATACATCATCGTTTTCATGCTTGATAATATTGTACATAGATTCGGCATGTTCCCATGTTTCAGAGACTTGCCAGTGATCTACAAGTGTAGGTTTGTTGTCAATTGTTTGTCTGACTTGCCAAGATACAATGTACATACTCATAGTTCTTCTTCCCAATGGTTTACAAAGTGTTCTACATCGTAGCATTCCATGTCGTCATGGTGTGTAATTAAATTAACTTCTAGTTCACCATTTTTCCATTCGTGTGCATGTACTTCGTGAAAGTCCCAATCAGTTGGTGTAGGAAATCTTATGTTCATATTACCAGAGCCAGCAATGTGTTCTCTCCAATTGTTGGAAGAGAACAGATTATCCCGTCTAGCAAGTTTCATAAACTCTTTACCAGAGGTTTGAGTTAGTTGTACTATTACTTCACCGAATCCTCTAGAGAATACATCTTCAATATCATCTACTGTGGACCCATATGGTAAGTCACGATGTAGATCAAGTTCATAGTATTCTGTAGATCGTACATCAATTCTGATTTGAGTTGACATTTTTAAGATACTCCTGTTTCCATTCAGAGAATGAATATCCACTAAGTTCACTGAATTGTTTTAAAGTATAATTATAGACCATCATTGCAAGAACAGTAACATATGCTTGGTGTTCAAAGGTTTCAATGTAGTCTTGTATGTCATCCCAAGATACTGGGGTGACTACTAGTTCGTTACGAGATAATTTATCCATCAGTGACCAGCCTTTCCTGAATATCCTTTACCATTTAGTTGATGTCTACGATTAATAGCTTCTTGTCTATCGATACGTTCAACATCTTCCATCTGGTCTCTCAGGAAATGATACAGCTGAGTCATTTGCTCTGCAGGTGTTTTGTTTGATACTTTAAAACAAGACTGCATGAATTGGTAATTATCTACCATCCGTTGTATTTTCTTTTCTGTAAGAGTCATTAGATTTCTTCCTGTTATAAAGTTTCTTTGACTGTATAACCTTTTTGCTTTGACGATTCATTAACATGTCACGAGCAATAGGGTTTATCTTACTAATTGGTTTGATGGGTCTCATATTATCTCTCCTTTGCTATAAAAAGTATTACGTTAAGAAATACACAGAATAGCAATATGATGATATAAATAGACCCAAATAGCATTATATGGCTACTACGTCTTTATCGTATTGAATTTCATATTCAGTTATATGTTTGATCAGTGCTACTTGCTCAATTACTAAAGCATCTGCAAGAATGCCAGTAGCTTCATCAACATAGTCTGCTGAAGTTGTTATGATTCTTCTTGATTTACTAACGGCTGCTTTGATTCCCCGTTGTTTTGCACAAGAGAGAACAAGCATAGTTTCAGCTTCTGTTAGTTTATCTTTAAGAGTAAATTCAACAGTGTTATGAACAATAGCGTTTATATCACTGGTATCACTATCTCTCCATTCATTGTCATTAGACATATTTCCATATCCTCTTCTCATGGTGTCCTGCCCAAGTACTAGCATTATTTTCAGCAAGTTCAAAAACTACTTGATCGATATCATCATTACTGTTGTCGGCAACTTGTTTATATGCGTCAGCGATAGACAGTAAACGGGAATATACTCTTGCTTCGAATGTGTCCAATAGGTCAAATGGATTAGTAAAAATATTTTCTTTTTGCATGGCACTCCTGCTTTGTCGGTGCTTCTAGTTTTTCTATGAGAGCCGCTTTGTCGGTTCCTCTTATTTTTCTGCGAGATCCCGCCAGGGTCTCGCTAAGAGCAGGGCGGGCTACCATTTAGCCCTGCGAATATAAAGTGTCCCGAAGGGACTCAATACTAAAAAATGTGCAAGCGCCTCTGGTGCTACAAGGTTATCTAAGACCGAGCACACAGAGTCGCTATCTGGAACTGGCGATGGTGGGGTGTAACAGTGTGACTGTTTGCAATCAGTTTAGTTTGTTACAGAGTCCCACTTGGCACAGTTTTAGCTGTACCACGACCCTCGCAAGGCCGCATTGCAATTCGAAGATGCGTGATCTTTATTGAGACCACGACTAGCTAGTATTCACCACACGGTGCCTACGGGACGCTTCTCTCCCCGTCTTGACTTATTTCGCTCTGAAGTTCCGAATCTTATTCCGCGAACTGCCCCACCATACTAATTAATGTACCGAGCTTTGGGTTCTTTTGAAGTATACTACGCTCTCACCGAGCTTCCACGTTTTTTCATTCTGTTCTAAATGTATGAGGCGTAATTCTCACTCCGCATCACCAGAGTAATATAGCGACCCCCTAGACTGCTTTTCCAATATGCAAGTCGTAGCGTCAATACATTTTCGACAGGTCTACAGTTTTACGTCATGTCTAGGACAGATCGACCTGAGTTTCAGAGATAAACTGCAGCGGTTCTGCAGCACGTAGTATATGAAGAGAGCAGTTTGATGTCTTGCTCAGGACAATAAGCTAGAACAGTTCGCTAGGTGCTTTTTGTTCTTCGAATGGTGGCTCAACGCCTTCCACAGCTTCGAAATCCACACCACCAGAAGGTGAGTAGACAACGTGGTCTGTGATTTGGATAGCAGTTAATGAGCTACCAACACCTTTACGACCAGCAGTGTCATAAGGGTATTGGAACACGATAACATTGGCTACCGAACCATTGCCTATTGTTGTAAGGGATTCCATAGGTGTCAGATCGGCCTTAACGACACGAACTTTACCATTAGGTGTGCCATCAGCCCTGTTAGCTTTACGCTTCAGGTTAGCTGTGAACATACCTTTGTCATCCTTGACCAACTTACCGTCTTTTCTACGGAAGTTGATATAGTTCGCCTCCAACTCCTGCACTTTGGCTTCATCAGCAGTAGCTATTTGTAGCTCATACTGTTCAGTACCAAAGGGATTAACAGGACGCTCCAACTTGGGGTAGTTGATAGTTACGTCAGAGATCTTAAAGTTACGAACATCTGTCAGCATGGGTTGTTCCTTCCGTTGACAAGGTTGAGAAAAGAGCAGTTTAGTTTACACGCCAGAGGTCTAAGACTTTTACAACGTGAACCAACACATGCTCAGGTGTCAGTTGAAGAGGATACATCCTGCCGTTTGTTTGAATTGGTGGCTGAGGCTAATCCACTCTGGCATGACTACTAAGGATGTATCCATTATTGAAGACGAAGCGAGCTTGCGAGTCTTCGTCATTTATGGTATTAGTTAAAGTTTACCATTGTGAGTGAATAGATTATTACACCAGCTACCGTCATTGCCCCGAAGAGCATAATAACATATGACGGTGAGTGTAGAACCATAGCAATGAACGAGGCAAAGAAGCCTATCATTGTTATAAAGAGACCTAATGTAGTCATCATTTTAATCTCCTAACCACTCGTTGAGTGCATGAATAAAAGGTGTGATACACATAAGCATCAGACCTGCAAAGGATAGTGCGAGGCATACAGCCACGATAGCAAACAATATGTCAATCATGTGATTAACCTTTCCACCACACGGTGATAACAAGTGTTACATCGATATCAGTGACAACCATCAGACCTGTCTTATTGTTGACAAAGGTACATTTGTTGTCAGGATCAGCCCGATGTTTTAGTTTAACACCAGTGTTTATGGTGTCGATGACATCAGACTGAAGAGCCTTACGCTGAACCAAGCGTTGTAAAGCATGATATGAGAAGTCCATAACGGATCCTTTCTGTTTCGTTGTGTATGAAGAGAGCAGTTAGAAGCTTGCTCAGGCTTTTCCCTTAGAGTAACTCTTCAGGATAAGAACACGCTCTTATCTCACGACAAGTAGCACGATGCTCAGAATCTAGAAACTGTTCAAGCTCTAGGTCAATAGCAACAACCTCAGCACATGTGATGTTGACATCAGTGTACTCGGTTCTGTCGAATTGGACATTGCTGACAGTTCCATCAGTGTTTACAGAATATGTAAAGGACATATCTGGTCTCCCTTCTGAGATGGTGAAGAACAGCGAGATTGCTATTCATTATCGAAGACAAACCAAGCGAAGCGCAGTGTTTGGCTCTCTTGGGAACTCTGAGGATCTATAAGAGTATTCTAGGTATTACCTGAGGGATACTATACATAGGTAGAGTTACTTTCCAAGCCCTTTTCTATAAGGGGTATATACAATGCACCATCGCCCCTGAGGTTCCCTAAAGTACTCCGACAGTACTACCAATGAGGTAATGATCTATGTAATGTGTCCCTATATACCCCTTATAGAGTACTATATGGGTGCTTAATGGCTGTATAAGCTCCGCTGAGACCCCTTAGGGATACCGAGAGTAGGTATCATACTCTAAGAGCCTAGCGGCGACTGAGCGAAGAAAGAAAGACAACTATAA
>Ga0209645_1001064_pt1 | contig 13915 bp, 20 predicted proteins | sample ETNvirenome_6_30_FD_184070 | JGI IMG/M metagenome (GOLD analysis project Ga0209645, IMG submission 184070) | Marine viral communities from the Pacific Ocean - ETNP_6_30 (SPAdes) (version 2) | ecosystem: Environmental > Aquatic > Marine > Oceanic | place: Pacific Ocean | collected 2013-06-19
TACCTAATTTTTTTATTCCTTCTTTAACTATCATTCCTGCAAAGAAACCTTGCCTGCCACCGTCAGCTCTCATGTCTCTTTCTTGCATTTTTTCTAATACCTCTAAATATCTAGTATAATCTTCATCTGTTTCAAAATCTGCTCTTGATAAAGTACCCATGTCCGATGGTAATACACCACCTTCTCCATCTTTCATTATTTTAGGTAATGCACCCATTTCATCCGATACATACATTTGTGTTACGCCTTCAGCAAAAGGATCTTCAGTTAATGTTTCCATCATAGTCATTTCGTCAGTTCCATTAGAAAAACCTATTCTGCCACCATCTTTTTTACCTGCAAAAAAGTTTTGGAGATTATTTGCATATAGTTCTTGTTTTTCTGCTTTTTTTGCTTCATCATATTCTGCTTCAGTTATGTCTACACCAGCTTCATTAGCCAATTGTTTTGCTTCCGCATATGATGTAGCAAATGCTAAAGTGCCAAATAAAACTGCTTTATCTAAAACACGTGTTCCAGGAACTTTACCTTCTTTAGTAAATACAGCTTTACCACCTTGTTTTAAAAGATCTAAAGCTTCTCTACCTTTTTCACTTAAAGTAGTATCAGGACTTACAATTTTTTTAATTGATTCTGTAAAAGTTGTTTCAGCTACTTCAGGTGCAACGTTAACTGAACTTTCTATAGGAAGTGCAACTGAATCAAAATCTGTTGGTAAAAACTGTTTAGTAGAATCAATAGAAGTTGATATAGCTCCTTCACTAGCTTCAGGCACGCCTAGTGATTGAATCTCACCAATTTCTTTAATTTCTTTTCCTACTTTAGCTGCTTTTCTTTGATCAAAGAATTTACCTAAACCTGTTTCTGTTCCAAACGGAGAACTAAAACCTGATGTAAAACCAGATCGAGTAAATGCTCCACCTGCCTCAAATGGATTACCTTGAAAGCCCGCACCTCCGATATATCTAGCTGCTTGACCTCCACCATAAGTTAATGCACCACTTTTTAATGCATCACTGATGCTACCGGTTTGATCAAAGGATCCTATGCCTGCCATCCCTGCGGCTAGAGCAGGGTTAAACGGTGCAACAAAGGGAGCTGCTACTGAGGCTACTTTTGAAACTTCGTTAGGTATTAGTTTTCTAATTCTTTTTTTAATTGAACTTCCAATACCAAAGTTTTGTCTAGTTGAGAGGTTTGTAATTCCTCCCCGATTTGATAATTGTCTTCTCATTTGTGATCTTGATATAGCCATAATTTCCGTTAAATTTATTGTTAGGCAGGCGCAGAATCCTGTAATATAAGACTTTATTTGATTTTTTTGACAGGGTCAACTGTTTTGACGCCTGTTAGTTCATCCCAGAAACGACCACAATATTGATGATCTCCTACATGAGTAATGTAATCCAAGACATAAAGATAAGTTTTACCGCCCATTTCTAGCCATCTTTGACAAAACCCAAAGTCCTCTCCAAAGTATCTTTTAGTTTTAGGGTCATGTAAACACTCAAATAAATTATACATATTAGCTTTTTTAGTTTCTTTTCCGTTAATAAATGTAGGTTGATATATCTCTAATTCAGGATGAGCCTCCATCATTTTTTCTATAACACTTCTCTTAATTAACATACATCCAGTAGGAGCATGAGTTACTTCTACAAGCCCTTCTTCTACATTAAACTTTTTAGGATCTTTCATTTTTATAGGAAAAGTAAAGCCTAATTTAGACATATAGTCAGCGTCTTTAGCTCCATGTCGTTGAAGCTTTTTAAACATTTTATCCCAATCTAAAAATTTCATAGGATAAGGACAAGCTACAATATCCTTGTCTTTTTCTAACATTGTAAAAATAGTCTTGTGTTGAAAGTCTATATCTGAGTCTATAAATAATAGGTGAGTATAATGATCTTTGTGACTTATGAAATCAGCTACACATAAGTTTCTACCTTGAGTAACTAGTGATGATTTAAGTAAAGTAAAGCTGACTACAATATTATTCATAATACAAGCCTGTTGGAACTTAAGCATGGCTTGTACATAGTGAATACTTGCTCCACCATGCATTGGTGTGCACACCATGATTTTGTATTTAGGGTTTACCATTGTTGGTTTATTAGTTAGGTCTATTGTTTCAACACCTTCACCAAACCATATCGGTTCGTTATTTTGCATTTATTAATCCTTCCAATGTTCGTGTCCAGTTAAGAGCTTGCTTAGGCCAACCATAATACTTTCTTGCATACTCTGATTGTAACATTAAATGTTCATGCAAAGAAGGGTCCGATAACGTGGGTACGACCGCATCAATAGCATAAGCAAATTTTTGAGATAAAGCTCGATAGTTATTATCATAAGGAACATACAAAGCATATTCTGCACATGTTTCATAAAGAGCTCCAAGATCCGTGAGCATACAGTAAAGACCCGCAGCCATTGATTCAATGGCCGAGATGCATGAAGTTTCTTCCCAAATACTTGGGTAAACAAACATATGATAATTTTTTAAATTTTCTTTAATATAACTATTAGGTCTATAACCTATGTAATTTACATTTTTTAATTGTTTAGCTTGTTCGTATAAACCTTCATATTGAGGATCATTTTTTTCTGCAAAATCTTTTCCATATACTTCACAACTAGAATACACATCTAAAGTTACATCACTCTTTACAAGTTGCATTGCACCAAGTAATACAGATAATCCTCTCCATGGTGTACAGTGATGAATAAGTTTAATCGGTTCTCCTTTTTGATAAGGCTTTCTTACAGGTATATCATCAATACCGTTTTTAATAACAGTGCATTTATCTAAAGGCATTTTAAATTTCTTACGAAACTGTTCTAAGTTCCAATGCGAATTAAATACATACATATCGTATTTATTGGTATTCTTGGAATCATTAAACCAGGGGAAAATATTTGGTTGATCCCAAGAATTCTTTTGCCATAAGATATTTGGTTTTGTGGGATGTAAAGGTATTTTCTCTGGCACTGATGTTGTAATTTGTACTTTATCTAATAAATCTTTATCAACATATTTAGATAAATATTCTAATTGTAGTTCAGTTCCACCTTTAGGTTTTTGGTTTCTTATTTTCATTCTGTTGTTGCATTACTTTCTGTATTATTTCTAATCCTGTTGGATCTACCGTTACTGTACAATCCTTTACAATATCAGGTCCTTCTTTCTCTTCTTTAAAAACTTCTCCTGTTTTCTTGTTACGCCAAGTATAAACAGTTTTACATTTAACTTTAGTTATATTATCCGTTTTCATTCTCTCTATTTATTAAAGCATAACTTATCAGGCCTTGTATTGTATTACTGCCTGTCGCTGCTTGCACAGTTATAGCATCACCTGCTTCTAAATTCAAGCCTTGTGGTGCAGCATTTACCTGCGATTTGGCGCCCACTTCATCTCTAAAAAATTCATATTCAGTGTTAGAATCAGATGAGTCAACAAAATTCATTTGTACTAAAACTCCTGATGACGCATCATTGTTTGCACAATAAACACTTTTAACTATTATTGCTCCATCAGTAGGGCAAGTAAGTACAGTGGTCTTACCTGTGCTAGCTTGTTTGAAACCTTGATTTTTATATCTAATTGTCATGATAAAAAGTAATTAAAAGCGTCTTGTTCATTTTTTAAATCTTGTTGAAAAGAAAAATTAAGTTGTTGTTTTAGTGTTGTCAAGGACTCTACAATCTGTCTTTGATTCTGTGGATTGTAATCCTCTGCAGGTTCAGGTATGTAAATAGTTATTTTAGCCATTATACTTTCTTCTTATCTACTTTTTTAATTTTACCTTTATTTTTTGAAGCATAAAAAACTTGTTCGCCTTTTTTCTTACCATATTGTTTTTTCATAGACTTCATAATTTTTTTACCTTTAGGTGTTAGTGGCATGATTATCTCCTTCCATCTGGTTGTGCATCAAGTCTAAGAGATCCATATCTCCAAGTCTCTCCTATTGATTCGTTTTCTATTTTAACACTAATTAAACGACCTCTTGCTCTAGTGTCTATTTTTTTAGTTGTGCTTGTAATAGTAAATGGTCCCAACGGTGACACGGTTTGTGTCTCTGAAGGAAAATCACTAATAAACAATGAAATTAAAGAATTACCTACTATTTGTTTATAGTCAGGAATAAATCTTCTCATCGACATTAAAAACTCACCATCATCAATATCAAAGTCAGATGATCTAATAAAAGCAGCTATGGCACTTGTGCCTGTGCTATTAATTTGATCAGTGCCTTTTTCGTGACAGTAGTAAACAGTTGCTCCGTATTTATCAGTAATTCCTGATATAGGAAACAGCGGAATATCAGATGGATCATTTGTTCCGCTTTGATCTTTAGCTATGTAATTAGTTGCATAAGGTTCTTTAAACACATCAGCATCTTGATAAGTTGTTCTATCTAGAGATCCAGTATACCAGCTGGCTTCACCATAATTATAAGTAACAACTCTGTCTACTTGCAAAGATCCTGACTTTGGATAAAACCAACTTACCTCTGTGTATAAACTATTGTGTCCGGCATAAACAATTTCACTAGCGTCAAAATTTAAACCTAAGTTTCCATCACCTGTCGTAAATACAAAATCTTCAACTAAACAAGGTAATTGTTTTACTGTACCGTCGTATTGAAAAAAACCACCTGATGCTCCCATCCAATAAACAGCTCCCTGTGCAAAAGCCACAGCGTGTTGCCCTAGACAACCACAGTTAGTTCCTACTTGTCTAATACTAAAAGTAAATGGCGGACCAACAAACTGTGCTACATATGCAGCTTGATCCGTTAAAATTAAAATATAATCCTTACCTTGAACAGCAGCCACAATCTTATTGCCCTTATCTAATTGAAAAGTTCCAGCTGTGTTGGTAGCTGTTGGTTCATATACAGAAGTTGATTCTTGATCTGAAAATCTAATAAACATAGGATCTTGAGTAGCAACGTTACCAATTGTAGTTTCAGTTCCTAAATGAAATAAATGTCTGTCAGTTTCTGAAACAATAGTTAATCTTGAAGCTGTTGGTGCTCCAGTCATTAAGGCAGCTCTAATTGTTCGAGGATTAGTTGCTCCTGCATCCCATGTAAAAGATTTACCGTTAGCGATCGTTGCAATTAAAGTTTCCCCAAAATTATCAAGAGACCAATTACCTGGTTCTAGTGTAACATTGGAACTTGCTCTTTCCGTGCCCCAAGTTGCATTACCCCAAAGATACGTGCCCCACCCATAACCAAGAGTTTGGGCAGTAGGACCTACTTCAACATAGGGAGTTACGGTTACAGATCCACCATTGCTCATTCCTGTTACGTTGTTTTCTGTAGTTGTAACACCGGCAGCAGGATTGGTTAAACTGATTGTAAAAGAATTAGTAGAGGTAGTTAAAACTTCAAAAGGGTGAGTAGTAAAATCATCTGCTCCTAAAGTAGTGTTAGCTCCCATCGATACAGAACTTAAAACGATATATCGACCTGGTTCTAGTCCATGGCCAGTGAAGTTAATTGTTACCGTGGCTCCAGCTGCAGCTGAAGTTGTAAAAGTTCCTGTGCCTGATAAGGCACTGTCTAAAGGAGTGATGTCATAAAAAGCTCCTCCATAATATAAAAATAAACCTTGTGATGTTCCTATGGCCGCGTACCTTTCTCCAGCTAACGAGGTAAAAGCATGTTGAGCTCTAGCTACACCAGGCAATGTATGTTGATCATTAGTTAATTGTTGCCAACCACCAACTTTTTCAGGAATACCATATCTAAATCTAACAAAGTCTCCATCAATCCATTTACCTGGAGACGCTGCTGGAGTCCCTTGTTTATCAAAACCTGATTGGAATCTTACTTTTTTCAATGCCATATTTCCCCACTATACTATTTTTCACTCAAAAATATACCCTTAAAATGTGGTTTTAGTATCTCCCAAACCAATTTTTCCTTTAGGTAATATATTAAAAGCTAATGAAAATCTATCTGTATCAGCCTGATTAGGTATAATTTTATGTCTGAGCTGACTGTGAAATAAAATTAAATAATTGTCTTGAGGAAAGACACTCCACTCCGAAGAGTTGTATATATTATATTCTGTTGGCGGAATAAAAAAAGGAGGACTCTGATCATTGTAAAACTTTATACTAAAGTTAGGATTTCCTTTAGGATAGTAAACACCACTTAACCAAGAATTTTTATGAGAGTGTGATGTAGAAAATTGTCGTGGTTTTGTTTTTGTTAACCATGAATTACATATTCTATATTTTGTATTCTGTAATTTAAGTATATCTTTAAGAGTAATTAATATTGCTTTATCTATTTCTTTTTTAAGAGCTTTGTACTTTCTCAACACATTTAAATCTGTTGTCATTAAATTAGCTCCGGACCCATTAGGTGCTTCATCATGCGAGGGTTTAATAATTTTTTCCTTACTAAATTTTAAAGCTAGATCCTCTTTAATATCTAGTTTGTAGATAAACAAAGGAAGTGAGAATAATGGAATAGTCGTTATATGATTCATCTATTGCAATTTAAAATCAAAAGAAATAATTCTTTTTTTAAACGACACTAAATTAGGTTTAGTAAAATGTGTAATAAATTGTGGCACAATAACAATGTCCCCTTCTTTAGCTGCTGGTTCATATATAATACTTCTATCATTATCATTATTCCAAGGCTGCATGTAGCAAGTTGCAGGAGACTTCTTATTCATATTTAAATATAAAATACCGCAATAACCTGTGGAGCCATGATTATGTGGAATATGATAATCGCCTTTACTGTATGTTGCTGACCAAGAGCTATATAAATCTATATTACTTTTATAGTGTTCAGATATTTGTAAAAACTCTTCTTGAAAAATATTAGCTACGGCATCTGCTAAACCAATCTCACTTCTGTTGCTAGAAAAATTAGAGTATTTTTTTTCTGGATATTTTTTAAGTTCTTGTAAGATAGCTTTCTTTTTATCTTTAAAATTATTAGTTTCTATTGTTAGAAACTCTAGTCTAAATGGTGTGTCTATTTTCATTACTATTTCCTTTCGATATTTTTATTGTCCATTCTAACCTATTTATCAAATCACTCAACTCTAAATCTTTTAAATTTTTCTCTTTTACATATTTATTAAGCTCTTCTATATCTAAAATAATCCATTGATTTTTAGACTCAAACACCATTTTATCTGCTTCTGAATTTAAACGACCTGTTTTGTAAGCTCGGTCTTTAGATTCTTTTACCATTCCTCTAACATCAAATTTATAAAAAGCATTTTGCCCTTCTAAAACACCTGCAATATTCCACGAGGTTTTTTCTTTAGGATATTCAATATTGGATAAATGTTTAGAAAATTTTTCAACTATCATTATTTATATTAAAGTTTATGGCTGCACTAATTCTTTCACCTTTGCTTTTAAAACTATTTACTAAATGAGGCAGTGACGCTGGAAACATTAAAAAATCTCCTACTTGAGGGGTTAATGTTTTCATGTTGATATAAAAAGGTGTATCTAATGCATTTATCAAAAAATTAATATCTCCAGGTTTTGCACCGCTAGTAACTGTACTATCTATTTCTTTTTTAAAATTTTTAGGAAAACTTAAATAGATTACAGAAGAAAAATCACAACGTGTATGTGTATGTATTGGATTAGACTCATTAGCTTTCATAAAGTTAACCCATGCTTCTGCAATAGATATTTCTTTAAAAGTATTTTGATACCAATTTTCGTAAGCTTGTTTAAAGTAAACTAAATGTGGATCTAATATTGTTTTCAAAGCTACCTGATCTTCTATTCTATACTCTTCTTTTATAAGTCCAGCTAGATTTTTATTCCATGATTGTTTTCTATCTTTTTTACAGAGGCCAATTAATTTACGTAACTGTTCATCCGTTAGACGTGATTGAAATATTAGAGGTCCTGTATAATAAAATTTATAGCTCATTTAAAATTAGGTCCTGTTAAAAATAAAACTAAATTTTTTCGTTCTCCTTGTGTAACAGGAGTTACCATGTGTCTAGTATGAGATTTAAAGATAATAAATGTTCCAGGTTTTTTTAATTCTTTAACCTCAATATCATAGCCTTTTTGTAAAAACAAATCTCCTCCAGTAAAAGGTTTTTCAGAAAGATTAATAATCATTGTAAATTTTATATCAGCGTAGGGATTATCATCCTCATCTACGTGCCAGTCATAATTAGATTCTTTAGTTGAAGTATAAACATTATACAAACATGTATCTCTATCGCCATACTTCCATATGTCATAAGCAAATGATTTTCGATTTGTGTCGTAAGCAAGATCTAATAATTTTGAAATATAAAGTTTTACTTTTTTATAATGAATTACATAAGAGTCTAAATTTTTTTTCGAAGTACCATCTTCATTATGAGCTTTATGTTTTTGTGGTTCTATAAAATCATAACTTGACATAATTAATTTATTTAATTTTTTAACTTCTTTTAAAGTTAGTTGATTTTCCCAAAACCAGTAAGGAGGATGATTAGCCATTACGAGTCCTTTTAAACCAAGCAGGAAGACCTAAGTGTATGCGTCCATCAAATTGTTCTGCGATTGGTGATTTTATATTATTGTAATGTAAGAATACTTGAGCACAATCTTGTCCTTCAAATTTTTCTCTCCAATGTTCTAACACGCAACCAGAATAAACGAGCATGTCACCTGGTTTAAGATTTATCTTCTTACCTTTAGAATTACTTTTCATAGTAATATTTTTACCATCAGGAAAGCCAACATTTTCTGTAGGGCTTAAATATATAGGCCAAGGGTCTCCTCCAAGATTTAATGTTGTTGATATTTCACAGCTTGGTCGGTCTTTGTGTCTTTTTAATTCGTCACCTTTTTTATAAATACGTGTGTAAGAGTACATAGGAATTAATTTAGTTTTCGTAAATTTCTCCATAGCTGATTGACATTTAAGTAATAAAGTTTCCATGGCAATATCAGAATAATGTGAATAAGTGTTTGGTACTTGTCTATCTGTCCAAACTCCAAAGTATTCTGTAAAGGGTGAAATATATCTATGGTCAAATAAAGTTTTAGCTACCTGTCTTTTTATTAATAAATAGTTATATAAAAACGTAGCTAGATCTTTAGATATTGCTTTTTTAATTATAGTGTATTTATTTTTTTTAAAACTCATGGTCTTGCGTCCAATCTTATATTACCTGAAATAGCCATCCTAATTTTTTTATTTTTATAAAAAGGATAAACTATGTGACTTAATTTTGAAGGAAACATAAGTAAAGTTCCTTCGTCTTTTTTAGATAAATTAATAACTTCAGTTCGTGTTCTTCCTAATATGTCCTGATATATAAAGTTAAAATTACCAGAGTATTTTTCTTTATGACTATCGTATGGTATCTGCATCCAAATAGAATAACTTAAAACTCCATCGTGACTATGACAAGGAATAAATTCATGTTGTTTCTGTAGATTAACCCATGGAGCTCCGTATTTAAAAGGTAAATCATCTGTTAATATTTTTAAGTCTGATACACCTGGAAAGTTTTGTTCATAAGTCTGATGACAAAACTTAATAAATTCTAGTAATTCTTTTTTATTTTTTTCAATATAGAAATGTTCAGGTACACCAGTAGAACTTAATCCTGTTGTTAGTTGTTTATTTTTTCTTGCTTTACAGCATTCTTTCAATAACTTTTCGTATAAGTCTTTAGGTAATTTTGTACTCATGTAGCCAAAATTATAAAAGTTATGTATTTTTAATTCGTGTTTCATTTAAAAGGGTATCCTAAATTCCACATTACTAAAGAGTATCGAGTGCCTTTTTTTACAGGGCATACTCTATGCCACATAAAAGATGGAAAGACTACAATTGAACCTCTTGGTGTAATCTCTGTGCATTTAACTAAATTACTTTTTTTATTAGGTTCTTTATTTCTATAATCAAATTCTAACTCCCCACCTTTGTAATCTTTAGGGTCTGACAAACTTACTGTTACAGATAGTTTTCTTATTTTACCATGTTCAGGAGCCCCAGGTTTTTCATAAATATTTTCCCAACTATCACAGTGCCAATTATAAAACTGCCCCTTTGAATATCTTGTAAATTGACAAGACTCTGACCAATCCCAATCAAAATTCCAATCTGCATTTTTGTTAGCCATGTGAACAAAAGGGTGAATAGTCTGATATATCCATGGATCATTTAACCAAGTAATATTAGAATTTCTTGTTTTCTTTAAATCGTTTAACTGTTTTTTATTTAAATTTTTATTACCATACTCACCAGTAACAGCTATCTCTTCTCTATGTTTGTGAGACAAGCCTAATCTAATTATCTCATCACATATTTTTGGAGACAAAGCTTCTTTAAAATACCAGTATTTCCAATAAAGATTCATTTTAAATAATTAAAGTTAATATTAATTCTTCCATCTGCGTTTGTACAAGTCGTGCTGTTATGAGGTATAGAGGAGTCAAAATATAAACCTCGGTTCTCTACAGTTTCAATTGTAGTTCCGTCACCTAACCTCGTAAAACCATTATTACTATTAACATAAAAAATAAATCCTTTATGTTTAAATGGAAAATCAGTATGCACACCATGTTCTTGTATTTGAGGGGTACGTGGATAAAAATTTGCTTTTACTCTTAATATAAATTCAGCATCTAATTTATCAACAATAGGTTTAATTAAATCATAGTGGTTAGATTGACCTACTTTATGCCAGTAAAATAAATGTGTAAAACAATACCCGTCCTTAGAATCAGGGTTTGCTGTTGTGGGATTATAAAACCAAGGGAACTCGTGACTAAGAATTATTTCTTTTTTCAATTCTTTAAATGTTTTTTTAGGTAAAAAATTATCAACTACTTTATAATCTAACATATGTTGTACTTAACAAAATATTTGTTTGAAAAGAATCGTTTTCATTTATAAAAAATTTAAGATAAGCAGGAAACATAATGTAATGATTATTAGCGATTGGATAAACTGACAGTTGATCTATTCCTCTCTTATCTTTGGTTTCTAAAACAACAGACGCATTTTTATCAACGTCGACTCCATAAATCATTATATAGTCAGGTGATTCTTTGATGTTTACTGGGTCTATCATATTTCTAAAAAAAGATTGCTGTTTGGGATCAAATACATTTCCAAAAGACAATCTGGGTTCGATAACTATTTTATGATACACTTGTAGTTTTTCAGCTACAGTAGATCTAATTAAATTTAAAGGTGCAGAGGATTCAATACTATAATCACAAAAAGAAAAAGCATACGGGTTTGAACTAACTGTTTTATTTTCTAATTTTGACTGTAAAATATCGGATTTAATTTTATACCTATCTACTTGATGATTTTTAGGTAATACTATTTCACCTTCAAACAAATTAATTTCTGATAATATCTTTTTATTCATTTCTTTATATTTTCTGTATTAAGACACAATATATACAATATATTGTGGTGTATGTAAAATTAAAGCTGAACTAATTCAAATGCACCAGAATCGTCATTCCAAACATAGTGTTTATTCTGGCTTTTTTCTTCATCCGTTAATTCAGGTGCTGGGCCAACTGGTGAAATCCAATCAGCTGATGCAATGTCTTTAGTCCATGATGAGTAAACTTGTGGTGGCCAAAAAATTTTGTTGACAGGATCCCATTCTGAACCAACACCGCAAGAATTTCTGTTACCATGGCCCTCTATAACCCATTGAGCTGCAGGCCATCCAGTTAAATTTTCACAAAATGCTTGACCTATAGATTCTACTATTTGTCCATTTTCATCTGATGTATCTTTTTCAGCTATTGTTATAGCACTTAAAACCATATTGTTTTCGTCTAATTTTCCAAAAGTAATCATATTATTTAAATTTATACCTTATGACTACGGTTCCAGGTCCACCTACTTGCGGTTCGTTAAGGAAATCTCCTCCGCCTCCGCCACCTGTTCCCGGTTGTCCTTTGTTAAAATTATAAGTTGGACTTGGTGAATTAATTGTGTTGTAAGGATTTTTTGCTCCTCCGCCTATTCCTCCAGCGCCTGTTGGGGCTGGACTTTGACTTGGTGCTGCTCCACCAGCAAAATATCTTAAACCTGCGTCAGGTCCATGAATACCTGCTGTTGCTGAGATGGCTGTTCCAACTCCCGCACCTCCGACGCCCGAGCTATTTCCGCCCGTGCCTGCCGCAGCCGCTCCGCCGCCCCCGCCAGTTGATGGCGATCCTGGGCCGCCTGGATTTCCTTCAGGTGGTGAGTAACCTCCTGAGTTTCCAGTTCCTGAAGGGGCTCCATTTTGTCTTCCGCCGCCCCCGCCGGACCCTCCTGGATTTCCTGGGCCTTGGCCGGTTCCGCCTCCTGCCCCTCCTCCAGATGCGCTAATTGTTGAAAAAGTTGAACTGCTACCGTTTTGTCCATCGTTGTAAAGACCTGATTGTCCTCCGCCAGCTCCAACAGTAACTGGATAACTTCCTGGTGAAGCAGAAATAGGTATTGATGATGATGCAGCTAATGGACTAGCAGTATAAGGACCTGAAATAGCTTCTACGTGACCTTCTCTAAATCCTCCGGCCCCGCCGCCTGCGCCATATGAATATCCGCCGCCACCGCCTCCGGCAACAACAACATAATCAACGGCTTTTGCTGGTGTAGGTAAACCTGCATCAATAGAGTCTACAGTAAAGGTTCCACTAGATGTAAAAGTGTGAACTTTGTAATCACCTATTTCTTCGACTGAACCACCTGTAGCTTCAATTAATATTTTTGCGCCTTGTCTTTGGCCAAAACCACTTGCTGAAGCTGCTCCTCTTGATCCTATAATGGGCATAATCTTTCTCCTCCTAATTTATTACGCGAACTGTGTTACAGATGCAAACGCTGTAAAAGCAGCGTCACCAGTCTTAATTACAGTGTACGTGTATATGTCAACAGAACTAGCATTACCAGCAGTCGGTGCAGCACCGCCTTGCCATTCAGGAGTTACGCCTGATCCGTCAACTTGAAAAACGTTATTGTAATAAGGTGTTGAGCCTTGAGTTACTAAGAAAGCAACAGTGACTGATTCACCTGTATCCATGATTGCATTTAAAGCTGTTGAACCATCGCCTCTGATGTTAACTGTAAAGTTACCAGCAGCATTTGTTGTGTGGTAAAGAACAGCTTGTGTGATTACATCATAGTTTACTGTTCCAGTTGTACCTGTTGCAGCAATAGTTACTTTTTCTGCTAATTGTTGAATTTTTCCACCACCATTAAGTGTAACTCTACCTGTTCCTTTTGGAGTTAAAGTCATGTCGATGTTTGAATCACCACCAGTTACTGATAAAGCAGGACTGCCGCTTGATGCAGCGTTAGTGACTGAAAATTCATTGACAGCTGAACCTGTTGTAGCAAATTTAATTTGCTCATTAGAGTTTTCGTCTAAAATAGCTTTTGTACTATCGATGATAATGTTTTGACCATTAGTATCTAGGTCAGCTGAAAGTTGTGGTGAGAAGTCTGAAGATAATTCTGTGAAAGCTGTGTCCACAATGTTTGTACCATCACCATAAACCATCTTCGTGCCTTTGTCAGCTGCAGCCCATGTTACTCCAGTTCCTGAAGTTGTTTTGACTGTTACTGCGTAAGCGCCTGAAGTGGCATTGTCAATTATATAAACTTTTTCTACTACCGGAACAACTACGTTAACTGCTGTCGTGATAGTTCCAGTTAATTTTAATACGGCATTTTTACCATTTGAAACCGCACCATTTGAAACTGTTAATGTTGCTCCTGTTGTAGCGTTAAGTGCAACTGATTCAAAACCAGCAATCGCTTGTTCTACGATTAATAAATTTGTGTTTGTAATTTGTCCCCACGTTCCCGAGTTTTCACCGGTTGCTTGGACTGTAAGTTTCAAAAAACTTGATGTTGAATTCGCCATAATTTTTTAC
>Ga0209645_1001065_pt1 | contig 13913 bp, 2 predicted proteins | sample ETNvirenome_6_30_FD_184070 | JGI IMG/M metagenome (GOLD analysis project Ga0209645, IMG submission 184070) | Marine viral communities from the Pacific Ocean - ETNP_6_30 (SPAdes) (version 2) | ecosystem: Environmental > Aquatic > Marine > Oceanic | place: Pacific Ocean | collected 2013-06-19
CTTTCAACGAGTTCTTTGCGTTGGACAACTGGGATTTTGGAGACGCATTTTATTTTACTGAACTAGCCGCTTACATACACAACGAATTAGCACCAGACTTGCTGACAGTTGTTATTGTGCCAAACGAATCAGGACAGAGTTTTGGGTCTCTATTCCAGATCAATTCTGCGGCAGACGAGATTTTCATCAGTGGGGCCACCGTTGATGATGTTTCAATCATAAGTGCATTAGGAGCCAACCAACTGGAAGCATCCGGCACTGTTGTGACATCAACATCAACTGCCACGTCAAACACTACCACAGGATCAGCAGTGTCAGGCTCTACTACATCAGGTTCCGGTTCAAGCACCGGCAGTAGTGGGGCAGGATACTAATGGCAGACGCACCTACTAATTCACTGACAAATCAGGAAGTTGTTAAGCAAGGAACCAACGAGTTTAGAAGAACTGTACAACACCTGCCTGCATTTTACAGAACCGATTCTAACCAAAGATTCTTGTCTAGCACGATGGATCCATTGGTGCAGAAAGGATCACTGGAAAGATTAGACGGCTTCATTGGAAGGCAAGACGCATACACAAGACAGGTCACTGACAGATATCTTGGTGCAACCAGCAGAGACAGGTTTGCCTACCAACTTGAACCCACAGTCACTTATATAAAAAGAGATACCACTTCGGTCAATCCTGAGGACCAAGTAAAATTCACAGGAACATACGACGATTACATCAATCAGATCAAATACCTAGGTGGCAAGACTGACAACCATGATAGGCTCAACAAGGAAACAGTATATGGATGGAATCCAGCGATAGACCTTGACAAGTTAGTCAATTACAGAGAATACTACTGGCTACCAAATGGGCCTGACGCAATAGAATTAGATTCTGTGGGCACAGGAGCAGAAACAGAATTTAAAGTTGAAATTTTAGCAGACGATGGCACATCGGGTAGGGCATACACTTTCACACATTTAGAAAATGAAAGAAATCCTGAAATAACTCTGTACAGAGGTAACACATACAAATTCACAATAAACGCTAAAGGTCATCCATTCTGGTTGATGACGGAACCCTACAAGAGCAAATTATCAGCGGACGGTTCCACATCCACTTTATATTCGTCGGGCGTCACCAACAACGGTGCGGCAGAAGGCACTGTTACTTTTGTTGTGCCAAACGATGCACCAGACTCCCTGTATTATCAGTGCGGCAATCACGACGCTATGTATGGTCTCATACATATACAGACTGTTTCATCGACTACCAAGATCAATGTGCCAGATGATATAATTGGAGTAAAAAACTTCAAATTGAGAACTTTAGACTTGTCCAATGGCATGAAAATAAAGTTCAAGTCAGGCAAAACTGTGTCTGACTACCAGAACAAAGAATACTACGTAGAAGGTGTGGGTGATTCTATAACACTTACCGACACAACTCTGCTCAGCACACCGGAATCTTATTCGGACAACGGCACGCCGACAGATAAAGATTACATAACAATCAAAAGAGATTCTCAAGACCAAAATGCTTGGTCTCGATACAACAGATGGTTTCACAGATCTGTCATAGAGAAGACAGCAACAGTAAATGGCACGGCAATAAACCTCGACGAAACAGACAGAGCAAAAAGGCCCATCATAGAATTTGATTCTGGTCTGCAACTTTACGAGTCAGGTACAACTGCCAAGACACCGATAGATTTATACGATACAAACACGACTGACGCTTTTAGTAACGTGTCAGGTACTTTTGGATACATCGCTGACGGAGTAGCAATCACGGATGGAATGAGAATAATTTTCCCAAACGACACAGACCCATTGGTAAGGAACAAGATCTATGTGGCAAACTTTGTTGATGCTGGTGATTCGTCTGTGCTTTCATTGACACTTTCTGAGGCAGTGGACGGAACTGCCCTGGATAAAGAAAATATTTTTGTCAAAAACGGTTCAACAAATAAAGGAAAATCGTTCTACTATGACTCTGCCACTACAAGGTGGAAAGCAACACAACAGAAAACGCAATTGAACCAACAACCTTTGTTTGGAATGTGGGACAACGACCACGTGAGTTTCGATGATGCAACAACGTACCCTAATTCGACATTTGCAGGAGCCAAAGTATTTGCTTTTGCAACATCTGACTCTGCAACCACAGACACTGTACTGGGAATCAAAGTAAAATACAACACAATCAATAATGTTGGAGACATGGTGTTTGAGTCAGATCACACAGACGGAACTTTCACTTACCAAGACGCCGGCAAGACAATAACAAAAAGTTTAGCAGTAGGACACCTACATTACACAACTGGCAGATCGACACATAACTCAAAAAGTGCATGGATCAAAAGATCTGTGGATAGCAAACAGCGTGTCATAAGAACTTTCATAGTCGATGACACAGAAAAGACTTTGTTTCCTATAGACTTCTACAAAAATTCAGCATCGCTTTCGGATCTCACAGTGTCCGTGTCAGTGAATGGAGTTATCAAAGCAGAGACTACAGATTATACTTTAGAAAACGGTACCACAAACAAATACATCAAGTTTGTCAATGCACTTAAGATTGATGATCAGATCAGGATAGCAGGTTACAGTTCAGCAGTAAAAGTGGATGGAAAAGGAATATATGAGATTCCAGAAAACCTTTCAACAAACAGTTTGAACCAGACAGTGGGAACTTTCACTTATGGACAAATCCTTAAGCACACAAATGACATACTAGACAAAAACACAGAAGTGACTGGCGCTGTACCGGGTGTGTGTAATTTGCGAGACATTCCAGATGCTGTGTTAAAGGGTGGTACAATACATCAACACGAGGCTCCACTTGCACCTGCGATCTTCAACATGACAGATCAAGATGCAAACGCAATAACGGCAATAGATTATGTCAATCAAGAGTATGAGAAATGGTATAACACATTTTTAACAAAAGCAATTGGCACTGCATATGAAGGAGTGCCTGCAGACAGGGTTGATGAAATCATCGCATCTATGCGACAGGGCAAGAACAGTAGTTTCCCGTTCTTCTACGAGGACATGATAGGTTGGGGAGAAAACGTTTCTACTAGAACTATCACAGTCGCAGGAACATCTCAAAAAGAATTTGCCCTTGATTCACAGCACAGCCTTACAACTTTGAGCAACAGGGCGGTTTATGTCTATAAAAATGATGTTCAACTTGTTGAAGGATCAGAATACACTTTCAGCACAACTGATGATAGTGTTACCTTATTGGTATCGGTGTCAGTAGGAGATGTTATCAAAATAAAAGATTACGCTGACACAACTGGCAGTTACATGCCACCATCGCCGACAAAATTAGGAATGTATCCTAAATTCAAACCTGAGTCATTTACAGACAACACTTACGTCACAAGCACGACCGCTATCAGAAGGCACGACGGTTCTATAATCAAAGCCTATGGTGATGAACGTGATGATCTAATATTAGAGTTAGAAAAAAGGATATACAACAACTGCAAGACCGCATACGATTCTACTCTGCTTAATCTGTCAGATGTTTCGCCTAGTGCTTTCAGTTCAACGGATTATTCACGAGACGAGATAAATGACATCATGGGCACAGACTTTTATGTGTGGGCGGGTAGAAACAATGTGCAGTACATCAACAATTCGACATTCACAGAAGGTTCTCCTTTCACATACAACTATTCTAGATCAACAGATAGGATCACAGGAAGCAAATTGCCAGGTTACTGGAGAGCGATATACAAATTTTATTATGACACAGATTCTCCGCACTTGAGGCCATGGGAGATGCTGGGTCATTCCGAGAAGCCTAGCGATTGGGACACCACGTATGGTGAGGCACCTTACACAGCGGGTAACGATGTGCTGTGGAATGCAGTGGCGTCTGAGCCGGGAAGATATGGAAAACCAGACATCAGAAGTTATCTTCCAGTTGATGCCTCAGGTAATCTTTTAAATCCAATACAGGCGGGAATCATACAAGAATACAATGTTGAGGGCAGAAGACTGCCTTGGAAGTTTGGTGACGAAGCACCAGCAGAGACAGCCTGGAGAAGATCCAGTGCTTATCCATTTACTGTTATGAAGACGTTAGCGATCACTAGACCAGCGAAATTTTTCTCTAACTTTTTTGACCTATCAAGACTCAGCACAAACATAGCGGGAAATCAGATTTATTCAGACACAGGAATAAGAACTGAACTTTCTACTTCTAAATATCATTTAGAAACAAGCACAGATAACAACACAGGTGTAACAACAAGATATCTCACGTCAGGTTACCAAGCATTCACTGTCAATCATCTTATAGCACGGAATCTTGATCCTATCAGTTTCTACTATGACAAGATGAAGGGTCTTAACACACAACTTACATACAAACTAGGTGGATTCACAGATAAAGAAAACATCAAAGTGCTAACAGACAGTGTGTCTCCAGGTTCCACTTCTGGTTCCAAGTTTATACCGGACGAAAACTTCAAAATATTGTTTAGGACATCTAATCCTGTAGAAAGTTTTGAATATTCGGGTGTGCTGATAGAAAAGAACACAGATTTATCTATAGACGGTTCTACCCTAGTCGGGGGATATAAAATTCTAGGTTATTCAACTACAAAGCCTTACTTCAAGTTCAACTATCCTGTGAAGGGCACAAACAAGAACACGTTACAGGTTGGTGGATCAGTGCCGGTTGAGCAATACACTAATTTTTCTGACACAGTACAGACGATTCCATATGGATATGTGTTCAGCACTATACAGCAGGTAACAGATTTCTTATTTGGTTATGGCCACTATCTAGAAAGTCAAGGATTCAAATTCAACAAGTATTCAAACGAGATACAAGAAGTATTGAACTGGCAGAATGCGGTCAAAGAATTCCTATTTTGGACCACCCAGGAATGGGCGGCAGGCTCTGCCATCACTGTATCACCAGCGGCCGACGGGTTTGAATTAGACACTGACAACAGTGTAGTGGGACGATTGAAAAATTTAGCGGGCGATTACTCTTTGCTTGACTCGGGTGGAAGGAAGATAGACATCAGAGAAATATCTACAAAGCGTGTAGGAAAGACTTTTGAACTTGGGATCAAATCCGATACGGTCGGCCTGTACAATGTGGCATTAAACACAGTGCAAAAGGAACACATCTTGATATTCGACAACAAAACTGTGTTCTCAGATGTCATTTACGATCCACTTACTGGATTTAGACAACAGAGATTGAAACTGGTTGGATGGAAAACAGCAAACTGGAATGGTGACTACTACGCACCTGGCTTTGTGTTCGACGCGGCAAACGTCACGTATTGGATGGCCAACTCAGACTACAGGATAGGTGACAGTGTCGAGTACCAAGGTAAATTTTATGTTGCGAAGACAAACCACAATTCACTTGCAAAGTTTGACAACGACAACTGGACGCTAAAATCTGACAAACCAGCACCACAGTTGATACCAAACTTCGATTACAAAATAAGTCAGTTCAAGGACTTCTATGAACTTGAAACAAATAACTTTGACGAATCGCAACAGAAGTTGGCTCAGAGGCTTACGGGATACCAGCCAAGAGACTATTTAGAAAATCTATTTGTCAATGACGTATCACAATACAAATTCTATCAAGGATACATCAGAGAAAAAGGAACGCAAAATGCGATTGATAAACTGCTTAAGGCCAAGTATGAGAACTCGGACATCACATTGGACATGTATCCTGAATGGATGATCAGGACTGGCGAATTTGGAAACACAGATTCTAAAAACAGTGTGCAGATCACATTAGATGACAGCAAAGCAAATTTAGATCCTTTAAGTATAGAACTTCTCACAAATTCTGGTACCAAAGAATACAACAGATCATTGGGAGTAACGGTTGATGAACTTTACAGCAAACCTGTGGAATACACACCTAGCACGACTTTCTCTCTGTTAGACTATACCAAAGAAGAACTAGATAAAGATAACTCACAAATTTTCAAGACAGCGGGTTATCCACAGTTGGAGCAAGTCCAACACACTGCATTTGTTCAAGAAGATCTTTTGAACCTCGATGTAGGATCCTTAACAAGCAACGACCTAGTTTGGATAGCAAACAAAAGCAATAGCGACTGGGACGTGTTCAGGATAACCAACGCAGGAATAAAAATTGCAACATTACAGACCACAAACAACGCAACACAACTAACAATTACATTTACTGACTCTCACGGATTATCGGCCGCTGACAACACACAAGAGGCGGATTACTTTGCAATCAGTAACAGTATTGCAACCACACTCAACAGAGTGTTCCAAGTTTCTAGTGTGCCTAACCATAAGACAGTGGTGATAGACTTCGCGGACAACGTGGACTTCATTCCAAATCTTGCAGACGGTTCCACAGCGGACGGATATGGAAACATTTACAAATTCACCAGCGTGAGAATGGCATCGATGGACAACGTTAATGACAGACTAGACTATTCCGTGTATCGTGACAAGGACGATGACCAGAGGATAGAAGGAGACAAAGTTTTCACTGACACTGATTCGTCTGGCCTATGGCGGGGATATGAAAAACAAAATCCATACACAGAATTTAAGACACTTTCTCCTAACACTACTACGTCAGATCAGGATTTTGGATACAGGGTCGTGGCGAGAAATGACGGAAGGACGGTGGTAGTATCAGCACCAGGCAAAGGGCAAGGTGAGGTACACTTCTTGTTCAGATCGAGTCACACAGCAGGAACAACCTATTCGGTACAGGCCACTGCTACAATGACAGACTCAGATGCCAGTGACGGAAGGTTAGGTGACTCGCTGTCTATCAGCACAGATGAAAACTTCATAGTGGCGGGTGCGCCGTTGGCGAACATAACGCAACTCGACGGAAGCACAGTGGTCAATAACGCCGGACTGGTCAAGACTTATGTTTGGGATCCATCTACATTCAAGTATGGAATTCTAGGAACCTTGACAGCACCAACTGACGGTTCCTCTAGCAATGAAAATTTAAATTTTGGTTGGGCACATAAAATATCAGAACCGGGAGTGACATCTAAGAGAGACACTGCGAGAAAATACTTGTTTGTTTCAGCGCCAGGTCATTTAAGTGATACAGGTGTTGTTTATATGTACACTTGGGGAATTGGAGCGGACGGATCTACGTATGACACATGGACAAAAGATTTACAAATTGACGCACCCGCAGGAGGGTCTGGTCAGAGATTTGGTCACAAGTTGGAGGCAAATGATAATGGTGACATACTGGCGGTAAGTTCTCTGGCACCAGGCAATGCAGGTAAGGTAGAAATTTTTGTAAGGCAGACACAGTCTAACGACGACAGCACAATCAACTCATTCTCTTTGGTACAAACACTGACGGGCACAGCGAGTGATGGATCATCATTGAACACGCAATTTGGATCATCTATCTCCATGAGCAAAGACGGAACAGTATTAGTTGTAGGTGCGCCGGGTGTCGATGACCAATCCACAGAACTTGCAGATGCAGGTGCGATCTACATATACAAATGGAACAGAGACGGAAGCACAAACACTTACACATTGGATCAAACAATCAATGCTCCTGATAAACTTTCAGATGCTAGGTTTGGTTCAGAGGTTAATATCAATCAAGCGGGCACACGTATCGTCATAGGTGCCGAGAAATCTGCCAACCCTAGAGAAATGAAATTTGACCTAGGAAAAACGACTTTTGATTTACAAGACACAACAATAAGTGATTTCAATAGTGGATCTGGTGCGGCCTACACAGCAACAGTGTATAACACAAAATTTGTCCTTGATGATAGATTGGTGTCACTGGGAGTTAACGAAAACGATGACTACGGACGTGGTGTGTTCATATCAGATAATAACGTGTATGTTGGTTCTCCAAAAGATGAGGGTACTTCAGGCCTGGCAAACGACGGCACAATATACTGCTATGATTGTACTGTTGATGGCGAGTACGCATGGAAAAATATTGCCTCAGAAAAAGCACTTGTTGATGTCAGCAAGTTAGGACAGGTATTTGAATTCAACAAATCTAGCAAAACTATCAGAGATTACTATGACCTGTATGATCCAGTCAAAGGAAGAATCTTAGGAATAGCAGACAGGGAAATAAACATAAAGTCTGCCTGGGATCCGGCTGTGTATAATACAGGCGAAAACGCTAACACAAAAACACCATGGCAGGAAAATCATATTGGTGAGGTATGGTGGGACCTTTCGACTGTCAAATGGTTGTGGTATGAGCAAGGCACACAGGAATACAAGACAAACAACTGGGGTAAAACCTTCCCTGGTTCGAGCATAGATGTCTATGAATGGACAGAATCGAGATTGCTTCCGGATGAATGGAATAGTATTGTAGGTTCAATCGAAGGAAACAATGCACAAGTGACCGGAGAAGCGAGGAGCGATTACACTGTTGTGCAAAGATATAATTCTAGGCTGGACACTTTTGTAAATTATTATTACTACTGGGTCAAAAACAAGGTAACTTTACCTGCTAACCCTGTTGTCAAAAGAAAGAACACCACAGCATTTGTGGCCAATACAATTTCTAAGCCAGAAAACACGGCGTTGAAATATTACTGGATCACAGACACAGATAAACTGGTTGTGAAAGGTGTTGATAGACTTATTAATTCAGACATTGTCTTGAACGTTGATACACGGAAAATTAATTTCGACGGAGACGCACACACGGTGTGGAAACTTGTAAGAGAAGGTGATCCAGATTACAGGCCAGGACACCAAGTGGAATCACGTTGGTGGGATTCGTTATGCGGTAAGAACGAAGCGGGCGATGCCGTGCCAGACGTGGATCTACCATTGAATCAAAAATATGGAAACAGCATAAGACCAAGACAGAGTTGGTACGTTGATAGATTCGGTGCATTGAAGGAAATAATTGATTACGCAAACACTGTGCTTAAAAAAGAACAATTGGTTGGACAGATAAGGTTAGACAATCTTGACGCCAAAGAGGCAGAACCAACAACGCAGAGTTTATTGTTTGATGGATCAGTTGAAACATACGCAGAACTGACGTATCTAAACACAGCAGACCTGTCAGGGACCGTGAACTACCTGGTGAAGTCAGACGAGACTGCCAACAATTATTGGGTAATATACCAATGGGACGGCACTACATGGAATCGTTCAAGAATACAAACCTATAATACTTCAAACTACTGGAGTTACACCGACTGGTATAAATCAGACGGAGACATGGTGCATGACGAGAACACACCGATAGACAAGCAGGTCACGTATGAATATCAACTAGACACACTTGATTTGGCCACTGGAAAACATGTCAAGGTCACGAACGCAGACACAGGTGGATGGAAACTGTTCATGAAGACAACCACTGGTTGGGAGAACGTTGGTACAGAAAACGGAACCATTAGATTGAGCACGAAACTATATGATTACAGTCAAGATGCAACCGGTTACGCAGACGACGACAACTTTGATGATAATACTTTTGACCAAGAGCCTGTTGTAGAAACAAGGAAGATATTAACAGCATTGAGAGATGACTTGTTCATAAACGACCTTGCGGTTGAATACAATACATTATTCTTCATAGGTTTAAGAAAGGTGTTAGAAGAACAGACTTACGTAGATTGGATGTTCAAGACAAGTTTCATCACAGCAGTTAATAGAGTGAGACAGTTTGAGCAGAGAAAAACTTACACTGCCGGCACAGACAGTTGGATAGAAGACTACATAAATGAGGTCAAACCTTTCCACACAAAATTACGAGAATACAAATTAGGATACAATGCACCGGAACAACACGACGGTGTGATAACAGACTTTGACAATCCACCTTTCTATGATGAAACGGTGAGCAAGATAAGGTCAATCAATCCTTCACACGATACAGCAAAACTTACGACATACCCATGGCAGTTATGGTATGACTACCACAGGAAACACGTACAAAGCATCACGGTGTATCATGGAGGTTCTGGATACGAGAAGGCACCAACGGTTACGATCACAGGTGACGACTCCACAAGTGCAACGGCTACTGCCACGATAACCGGCGGCGTTGTTACGTCGATCACAGTGACAGGTATAGGCTTTGGTTACACAACCACTCCAACTGTTACACTGACAGGTGGTATGAATGACGGGTCTGCTCCTTCAGATCCTGCCAAGGCGTATGCAAATCTTGGAAACGACCTTGTTAGAGATTTTGACACAACAATCAAGTTCGACAGGATAGCAAGTACATCTAGTGTGGTTGATTGGGCGGCCAATACAACTTACAAATACGGAAGTTTAATAAGATATAAAAATCAGTTATACAAAGCAACAAACGAATTCACATCGACTTCAGATTTTGATGACAACGAAGGCAGTGTTTACAAATACATAGGTGACGAAGCAGGTCTTACAGCCGCAGACAGGATCAAAGGATTCTACACTCCAACTGATGGCATGCCAGGCAACGAACTTTCTCAGGTAATGTCAGGCGTGGACTATGGTGGAACTATGGTCACAGGATTGCTTTTCAATCAAAGCCAGGGTTGGGACAACGCGGCATGGTACGACTATCCATGGGACAATTACGGACTGTCTCGAACCGTGCCTTTCCTTGCTGACGGTTCTACTAATGCATACACGTTTGCCACGGCACCAGCAAGTGGTGATGTTTATCATGTTTATAGTTCCGAAGATGACAGCACACGTAGAAAACTTTCAGATACTTTTACAGGTGACGGCAGTACAACAACATTCACATTAAGCACAACTCCAAATGAGAATGCACTTATTGAATTCATTCCTGCAGATGATGACGGTGTGCTGACACCAACAGATGACAGAACACTAGACTCTATAATCAAAGGCGGTTTGTTCACTAAAGATGGACTTTATGGTTCAGCACTGGGTACAGCACCTAGTGATATCAATGTTGATGGCGATGAATTTGTGTCCGCAACCACAAGTTACGCACCAGAAGAGGCGGTGCCGGGTCAGATATTTGACACTGTTGACATCAAAGTTTATACTTCACCACAATCTGGTGTGCCGTTGATCACAGAAAACACTTACATAGGTAACGGAAGCACGACAACTTACTCTATAGGTGAATACCCAGGCACATTGGCATCAGTCACCGTGGCAGTGGATGGGGTAACGAAAAAAGTTTCATTAGATGGATCAACATCTGCTGATTTCACAGTTAATGTTAGTGCCAAGACAATTACTTTCACTTCAGCACCGGCCAACAACAGTGTGATCACAACTAAAGTGTTTGCAATATCAGGTGTCAATTACAGAGTTTTAGATCAATACACAGGAGATGGTTCAACGGTTGAATTCACAACATCAATCAGAGAGGATTTCAACATAGATTCAACAGCATCTGAAGTTTATGTGACCAAAAATGGTCTACCAACCACTGCATTTACACAATCTGTCTCATCAGGAAGCAGTTTCTCTAACAGCCTCACAATAACTTTTGCTGAAGCACCTAAGGCAGGAGACTTCATACAGATTGCTGGATATCAGAAATCAGGCACATCAAGAAGTCATGCGGCAATCAGAGCAGTTGATTTGACATATGATGGATCTACAACAAACTACGCATTGACTTATCCACCTGGATCGGTGACACCATTACACGCTTTGACCATAGTGGAAATGAACGGTAAGGTGTTGAGAGGTCCTGACACAACTTATTACAGAGGAGATGGAACCACTTACACGTTTGGAATAGCAAGTACTTTGAGTGATGGTTCGACAGTGGATCCAGCAAAAACAATTACAAACTCAAACCAAATAGAAGTTCACTACAATGGTAGAAAACTTACCGAAGGTCCTCTACCTGGAGGAAACTACACAGTGGACCTTGGTTCTCAAACGGTTAGCACAAACGCTCCAGCAAATCCAGGAGACGTTGTTGCTATCACAACTTTGGTTGATAAGCAGTATCACATCGACAGCAGTAGCAGTTCGCCTGCACTGGTTCTAGATGTGACGCAACTTACAGCCGACGGTTTCTCATCAGGTCCTATGAGGGTAACTACCTACAACAACGCACTTGGAATGAAGTTGAGAAGAGAAGTGCTAGAAGGAAGACCTAGTGGTGTGCATGAACTTGCTTACACACCATTGAACGCTTCTAACATGTATGTGTGGTTTAATGGAGATCAACTAGCACAAGGTCATGACTACACGCTGAACGGAAGCACAGTAACAATACATGGCAGAACAATTACGGCATCTGACAGACTAGATGTGATGTACTTTGCACTTGAGACTGCTACAGGATCTACCGGATTTAGAATATTCAAAGACATGATGAACAGGACTTTCTACAAGCGTATATCAAAAACACACACAACGTCATTGACTGAGACATTGGCCGTTGATGCCACAGAGATCGTGGTCGCAGATGGATCGGTATTGGCAAATCCTACGACAATTATAGGCCTCGACGGATCCACAGTCAGCAGTATAGTGCCGGGTGTGATATTTGTAGGAAAAGAAAGAATTGAATACTTTACCAAGTCAAACAATCGTTTGGGACAGATCAAACGTGGAACACTTGGAACAGGAATTAAGGCACATGGATCAGGCGTCGAAGTGGTAGATGCGTCTGGTACTCAAACCATACCTTATGTGGATACTGTTTATACTAACACCTTTACAGGTGATGGTAGCACACAGGCATTCACTCTATCACAAACACCATCTTCCGCTAGTGAGTTAGACATATTCATTGGTGGCCAACGATTGTTGCTCACTAGCGAGGATGGATCAACAATAAACTATTCTGTGGACGGAAGCAGTAACGTGGTGACATTCAGTTCAGCACCGGCTTACGCCGCACAGGTCAAAATACTACACAAGAGAGGACAGGTATGGTACACTGCGGCTGACGGTAATCCTGCTGATGGTAAAGGACTACAAGGTTCTACCACGCAACAGGCTAAATTCATTGCTAACGAGCCTACAAACGCACCTGAATAAATACACTAGATGACACAGGACAACAAACAAACAGAATCAAAAGAAGAAACTAAGAAGCCTCAGGATCACACAGGTGTGATGATGTCTGGGCATATCAAAATTTTTGATCCTGAAACAGGCGAAGTTATTGTAGATAAGAGAAATGCTATTCATTACGAAAACATGTCTCAGGCAATGGCAAACTCATTGGCAAACAAAAGCACAGGATTCATACACGAGATGGCGTTCGGAAATGGTGGTACGTCAGTAGATCCAACAGGTATCATAACTTACCTTACACCAAATTCAACAGGTACAAATGCCACACTGTACAACCAAACATATTACAAAGTGATAGATGATAATTCTGCCACAAACAAGGACACGTCACGAAACAAGATGGAAGTGAGGCACATCACTGGTAACAAATACACAGATATCGTTTGCACTTGCACATTAGACTATGGTGAGCCTACAGGACAAGATTCTTTTGACAACACAACAAATTTTAACGGCGACTATGTCTTCGACGAACTGGGTCTTAAATCATGGGAAGGGTCTGAGAACGGTGGCACTAACAAATTGCTGACACACGTGATATTCCATCCGGTGCAGAAGTCATTGAATAGACTGATACAGATTGATTACACATTGAGAATTCAAAGTTTAACAACATTCACTGAATCTAGTGCTACAAACTTGACAACATCTAACACGGTGAGTGGTACAACATCAGGTGGTAACACAGGATATTAATAAATGGCATACACAGTAAACAAGAGTAACAATTCTGCATCACCAAACCAGTACATAGTACAGGATGGTGTTGTTAATACGCAAACAGATCTAAGTTTCATAGGAAAAGGTTACGCAGGTTACGGTGAGTTAATTGCCGAGAACTTTTTACACCTTTTAGAAAATTTCTCAAACACGTCAGCGC
>Ga0209645_1001066_pt1 | contig 13910 bp, 12 predicted proteins | sample ETNvirenome_6_30_FD_184070 | JGI IMG/M metagenome (GOLD analysis project Ga0209645, IMG submission 184070) | Marine viral communities from the Pacific Ocean - ETNP_6_30 (SPAdes) (version 2) | ecosystem: Environmental > Aquatic > Marine > Oceanic | place: Pacific Ocean | collected 2013-06-19
GTTACTTTGTTTCAAGTTGATAGTGGCGTGATGCTCGTTATCAATAGTGTAGACAACCTTTTTGATTCCCATATGCTTCATAATAGTCATACACATAGGACACGGCTTTGAAAGCCGAAAGTCGCCTGAACGTCCGATACGAGCAACATAGACCACTGCGTTTTTACTAACTGTCTTGTCCACACCAAGTAGACAACCAAGTTCGGCGTGTTGTGTTGCGTGGCCGCAGTCATGAGACCGAAAGCGATTTGCCCAGTTTACAAGACGGAGGTTGTTACAGGAAGTGCTAATAACGCTTCCACCCTTAACCAAAACTGCTCCGTGACGATAGTCGGGCGAGGTGCTTTCATCTGCGACCTTTGCGGCAATCTCTAAAAACCTGCGATTGCGTCGCGACATAAAACCCTCCTTGCATTATTATAATAGCACAAGGAGGGTTCATAGTCTATGGTTCAAATGTCAAGTAAATGTCTACTCTTCTGAAAGGGTCTTATCACCATCAATGTCGAAGAAACTTGAAGCGTCTCCTTCTTGTCTCTCAAACTTTAAGATTACTTCTTCATCCATAATCTCGAAGACACGCTGCTTGAACTTCTCGTCTTTCAGCATCTCAGACCAGTTTGTGGCTTGGAACTTCTTCTCGGTTCCATCGGCAAAGTTGATACTATACCAAGCCCCTCTCTGGTTTAGGTGTTCTGAATGCTTGATGGCTGTAAACCAACTATCCTCATCCATAATCTTGGCTTCTCCACCAGCCCAAATGATCTTGTAAGTACATTCGCGGTGGAGTGAACCAAAGCGTGACTTCTTGATCTTGGCCTTTACTTCTGAACCAATCTGGAAACCTCTGTCGTCAAGAATAAAACTTGCCTTTGACTTACGGCCAGTTAGCCAGATGCGTAGTGAATAAGCGTAAGCAGGTCCCTTACCACCGGGAGTGAAATAAGGATTGACCATTGCTTCTGCGACATTAGATGTAATGTTTGTCTTCAACTGATTCAAAATCAGTAGTGTGCAGTTCTTATTCGCAAGTGGAGTTGTAATCTTACGGAAGACCTTTGAAAGAATACGAGGCTTCATAGCCATTGTGCGTTGTGGGTTGAAGTCAGTCTCCAAGTCCGCTTCGCACGGCGTATTCGCCAAAGAGTCAAGAATAAACAACATTTGATTGTCGTTAGTTGCTAGAAGTTCTTCAATAGTCTCAAAGACCATCTCTACCGAAGTAGCCTGAACATAAAGCAACTTGTCCAAGTCGCAGCCTGAGGCTTCCAAGAAGCCCGGATCTACCGCTGCCTCAGAGTCAAAATAGATAACATCCATTCCCATCTTCTGAGCGTTTGCGGCAGACTGGACGGCCATATAAGACTTACCTGTGCCTTCAAGGCCGGCAATCTCAACAACCTTTCCTACTGGTAGCCCAGCAAGACGACCGCGACAAATAATAGAATCCAACCAACGACAACCAGTTGGAATCCACTGCGTAACCTCAGTTGGGTTACTTTCTTTCAAATCATGAGCAACCTCTTGTCCTGCTTTTTTGTTGACAAGAGCACGCATGTCCGCCATAGACAGACGACCTGCCTTGGGAGCACTTTTCTTCTTGGGCATTTTTCTCTCTGGGTTATTCGGTTATGAGATAAGCATTACGGAATCGGTCCCTCGTAATGCTAAAATCCGCGCCCTCATAAGGGACTCCGGCGTCACCAATAACTTCAATAGGGTATTCTGATGCCTCGCTCTTTTCCATTGTCGCGATAACACCAGCAAGAAGGGCAATGATAATGATCACAATGTAAAACAATGGACCATCTTGTCCTTGTCTCACCCAGTCCTTCATTGTTGCCTTAATCCTATCCATAACACTTATCTCCGATTTCACTCTATAAATAGTTCCGGGGCACCAGAAGTGCCCCGAAAAAATGGTCTCAACTATTCATCAACTGTGAGTATGCCGCCTCAATATCGTCGGTAGCACCTGTATTGTTGTAATGAATCTCTTCTGCTCCTGTGTTCTCGTCCGCAAGAACCTCATCAAGAATGTTCTGTGCGTCCTGAGATGAAACACGCTCAAAGAGGTTGGAAACATCAGGAATGTTGTTGAGAAGTTCGGCACACCGCTGTGGTCCACCGACAGCATCGTTACATAGGATGCTGGTACGACGACGAGGGTTGATGTTGGTCTCTGGGAAACGCTTACCTGCGACCTTGCCGTAGGTGATTGTGAGGTCGGTACCCTCATCAACATCGGTGATGTCACCGTACTCTGGGTTGAGAACAAGACCAAGAAGCTTCTTGTATGCGGTTACGCCGTAACCCCAAGCACGAATACCCTTGTCTTCCTCGCCACGAACGAGAACTGGTGAGAAGTAACGCTGCTTGACGAACATGCTCTTAGCCTTCTGCTTGATCTCGTCGTTGTTGGAAGCAACACCGTCTCGCCAAAGTGATGACGCAAACTCGCAGATAGCACAGTCATCATCAAAGTTACGCTTTGGACATAGAACAGTCTTACGCTTTCCGTTTACTTCAAGGTAGTGGAAGTGCATCTCCTTGAAGGGGTCGCCATCTTCGGGACAGATAATACGAATGTCCTGATCTCCGTCCTCTGGCTTCCAAAATGGGCTCTCCTTGGACCGACCATCGCCGTCCAATGTTGCCTGCTTCGCTCGCATCTTATCTAGATTAATAGCCATAATGGCCTCCTTTTGTGGTAATTGTGGGCACTTTTAGCCCTAAAGTAAGCAAGAAGATTTATTCTTGCCTCTGTTGTGTGAAAGATGTATGCTTGATAACATACGCAAAATCCCTATCATAACTGGTAGGGAAGATTCCAAAAGACAAACTATGGTCCTTAGCCAACCTTGTCTTCAACTCCTCTCGGACTTGCATCAACAAGTTGTTGGACTGCTTTAGCCTTTCCTCGCTTACTGCATAAATATAGCATGATTCACGAACTTGGTCAAGAGGAAAAAACAGTTTTTCTTCACCGGTCTCGATGTCCTTGTTTCCAACTGTAGAAATCCGACAAGTTTCTTGTGGGTCTTCCAGACCTCCGACAATTGGAGTGTTATTATTATAAACATTAATCATATGAATACTTGAAGCAATGAGAGCATTGATTTGATCCCAGTACCCAATAACAGGAAGTTCGCCAAGAATGGCTTCAATAGTATTGTTGTCAAACAGATACATTCTTTCAAAATGTCCTGACCGTGTGTATTCTTGAAGGACGTGATAAACTACACGCTCGTGCTTCTGGCGTGTGGCGTTTAGAATAGAGGTATCAGGCTGAACATAAACAAGATTTACTTCCTTGTCTCCGAGTGCTTGTCGGAAAGCAAGGGAAGCAGCCGTGGTGTAGGAAGCCCCGCAGAGAAAGAGGTAGATGGGCTCATCGTCAAGGGCTTCAACAAAGTCTTTAAAGTCTCGTGCGCTCTCTTCATACTTCTCAGGATGCTTCTGTTTCTTGAAAGTTAAACTGTTCTCGCCCCACTTCTGGTGGTCGATGTAATAGACATTGTATTGTGGATAGTCTTCAAACCATCCAGCGATACGGCAGCCGACACCACCAAAGCCAATCACATTCATAGGGCCAAATCCTTTAAGTTTCCGAAGTCCTTACCGGTTTTGCAAGAAACCACAAAACCATCGGCTCGCATACATTCCAAAACTTCCTTTATAGTATACCGCTCTTCCCAGTCCAAGTCAAGCACAATCGAGTCGTGGATTGTAAAAGCCAAGCGAGTGTTCTTGCCTTCAAGAATGTTGTTGATCTCGATCAACTTGGTCATTACATAATCGGCTGTTGTGCTTTGAATAAGATAAGAGATTGCGTTTTCTCTCTCAACTTGAATCTTTCGTCCGAACGGGTTTGTGACCCAGCCGTCCTTCCAGTGGTCTCGAAGAATCTTGTCCCGACCATAGGCCGCTTCCAACTTGTCGTTACGCTTATCCAAGTCATAAAGCCACGAGAACATTAGTTTCTTGGCCATGTCTCGGGTTGTGCCTTCTCCAAAGATGTTTTGAATGTTCCAGTCGTGAATGTCGATGGATGGCTGCTTCTTTCCGAGGATAAGGAAAAGCGAACGAAGGTCGGCAGCGTTGATGTCCAACTCCAAAAACCAGTCTTGGTTTGGCTTGATGAACTGCCGATACTCTTTGTTGAGACGGAGGATAGGAAACGAGGTTTTCGTGGTCGTAAGACGCCCCGTAGCGGACCCGTATAATAGATACTTCACGTTGTGTTGGTATTTATTATAAAGCTTCCAGAAGCCCTTGTAAGCCTTCTTATGGCGTTGTTTCAAAACCTCTTGGCGGTCAATGTTCAAGGTGTAGTCTTCCATAGAATGAACAAGGCCGTGTGCCTGAACAAGAAGGTCGTGGTTGTCGGGCTTTTCGTAGTTCTCAAACACCCAGCGACAAATGCGGTCCTTTGTGGCGGCGTGTCGCTTCAAGAACTTGGTCGGAACCATGTCGTAGAAACAGTGCCTTCTAAGGTCTACTTTTGCTTCTCCAAACGAACGGTAGAGGGCAAACAACTTTTCATTTACCTCGTCCCAGTCTTCCTTGATGTGGTCAGGACATACTTCGGTAAGGGTTTTCCCGCCAACCCAAATCTTAGCATACTCCACACCCGCATCCAAGTAAGGCGTCCAAGACCAAGTGTGCGTCAGCCCATCGGGAACATAGTCAAAATGAAGTTCACCGTTGGTATAGATGCCCACACAATTATCCTTATCGTCCAAAGTTTGGAAAAGCAAAACAACCTCGCCCTTCCATTTTAGTATTGATTCATCAAACTTGCAACATAAAAATCTTTTATTTCTTCTCTGGGGTCTTCCGAATCTCTTTCAAACCGCTTTTTGCGGACTAGGGTTCTATGAGCCGCCGAACCAAACTCATAAGGCGTAAAGTTAAACTTTTTATTTATCGAAGTGACGATGTTCTGTAAGCTAACATAACCAACTTTTTCGGTCTCTGTTGAAATAATTCTCTTAAGTTCTATATGACCCATGTTGATTCCAGAAGACTTGTTTTTGAGCCGGATAAATAAGGCAATCCATTTTGATGTTGGAATCTGAGAAAGTTGCATAATCTCTATTGGGTTTCTTATAATAACGCGAGACTCATCTTCTTGCTTTGTGCCAGTCCTATTAGAAAAGCTATTAGTTCTGATAAACGAATTATAAGCTCTATACATGTCTCGGATCATCAAGAAGAAGTCGTTTAGGTCAACAATAGAATAGTATTCTTCCAAAACGGTATCAATCGAGCCGGACTCAAAACCATTATCCCTCATTGCTTGGCGCATTGCCCTTGAATTAACATCAGCAACCAGACGCCAAGGAATCTGCTTGTCGATCATAAAGCCATATTCAAGAGCAATACCAACCAGCTTTTTATAGTTCTTGTTCGTCAAGAAATCATTTACCTTTGCGCCATCATCTCCATAAGACGCATCAGACAACTCAATAACTAGACCCGATGTTCTTTGAGGATTGAAACTAGATTTGATGTAGTCGGACAAGAAATAAGGTATTCTAACGTCTGGTCCCAGCAGAAAGGCTATGTATAATTCAACAAAATCTTTTAGGCTTGTGATTCGGTCTTTTGTTGGCTTATCTAGGCTTGCTATAAATCGAGATGAAAAACCTTGTATATTTTGTAACTGCGTTCTTAGGGAACTCTCAAAGCCCTTCACTGCTCGTAATTCTTCCAAAAGAGAAACCTGTGGATCTGGTGAAGTTACCACCCTTCTTTCGTCTCGCAACTCAGAATACCTTACAGCCATTTGGTCAAAGCTGGTTTGCACAAAATCTAAAGCACTGACATTGGTTCCTTCTATGGAGAACTTAATGTTCTTTATCTTGCTTGGATTTGGTAGAATCGCATACTGTTCAGAACTTACTTTACCAATCAGATACTTTCTGTTGATCTCAAAGTCTTTCATAGACCGAAAGTTAATTTGTTGGCGGGATCCCAGAATCTTGAACGGAACAGAGCCCTGCACGGCTGTTTCGATAGAATATCTAGTGTAGTCTCTACGCTTTCTATAGAGATCTCTAGCACCATCAGAATTTTTAGCATCAAGCTCTGCTCTATCGGTCATGATGATTTCAGTGCTCCTCTGTTCTCCCAACGAGTTTTAACAGTTGTAGTATACTTGCCGGGAGTCATTTTGTGGCTTATCTTTGTAATAATGTGGATACCACCAAGGCCCATAATATAAGACAAAGATGGCGGACTTGATTGATTTGGCTCGCCAAGGCTCCCGTCAGGCGCTAAGCCAAATGGATCAAAATAAATATATCCGCCAAGTGAGCAAAGATCGTTCCCTATCATTTCAAAGGTTGCATTATAAAAATTGGTAAGATAGAAGTCTGCCCTTCCATCTAGTTCATTAGTTTTATTTGCTTGTTCAAACCTTTGTTCTTTTGCAAATGGAATATCAGATTTTTCAAGAGTAACCTTTTTTATTAGGCCATATCCTTGACCATGGGAAAAGTGAGGTATATTAATCTTGAAATCTTCAACAATATTTCCATACTTGCGTTTAATAAAGTTATTCGCTGATTCTTCTGCAAAACAAACTATATGATATAAACTAAAATTGTTGATAACCTTTTCGTCGAGATTGGCTGTGGTTTGCTGGAGGAGGGGCAGAAGGCCGCCTTTCCCTCCACTAATGGGTATACGGTTCTTTTCCAAATTGACAAGATCTACATCAACAGGGGATCCTGTAATCAGCCCCGTCTGATAGGGAGTGTAAGTTACGTCTTGTATATCAAGTGGCTTTCTTGAATCTGCGTAATGGTCAAATGTCAAAGTGTTGAACAATAGCTTCTTGTCAGAAAAGGCTATTTTTGTAGCTTCAATAGTAAATGACTTCTCTATTACTTTTAGCAGTTTAGCGACAAACCCTGTGAATGAAATTCTGGGTGACTTTTGTGCTTTTAGGTCTTCAACAATTTTTCTGAAAACTGTATGAGCAATAGGGAATGCGGCCAATGGAATCAACGAATAGACGTTAGGCCCTCTGGTTGGGTCTGCAAGCTTTACGTTGCTTAGAATGAATCTATAATTTTGATAAACTTGCCTTCTTACGCTGCCGGTTGACGGGATTGTGCCTCTGGTTCTAAATAAAATTGCGTCCAATAAATCTCCTAAAAAATAAAAAGTTTTATTTGAACCAAGACTTTCAAAACTGACCGTGGCACCACCGGTAGATAATCCCAGAGGCTCAATGGTACCGGGTCGAATGCCGGGACCAAAGACGCCAGCGCCGCTTGTGCCCTTTGGGACAAAAGCATTCTTTAGAGTTGCCAAACTAGCGACGGTAGGTTTTTTAAGATAATCATCGAGAGGTTTTTGGACCGTAAACTCGTTAAAGGAATACACGTTATTTTCAAAAAGCAGTCTCTTAAATATTTCTGGTCCGAACCCGGTTGCTGGGTCGTTAACATCATTTTCAATAAACTCTTCTCTTTTAGCTTTGTACTCATCTATAATGTTTTGTGTTTCTTCTATAGACGTTCGTGTGTTGATCGACCGCAAGGGTCCAACTTTGGGCGCACCATATATGGTGGCTGGCAAACTACTATATCTCCTTACAGCTTCCTTTTCTGCCTTTGAAGTGGTTGAAGAGCCCTTTGGGATCTTCGCTTCCAAAATTGCTTCTGCGGCTTCGATTTTTCTTTTAAATATCTTTAATATTCTGTTCTGTTCTGCGCTATAGTAGATATTTGTATCAGAAAATCTACTAGTCACAGCCGAGCGTGCTCTATAGTTTACCGTACATTCAACCTTTCCATTTTCTCCAAATGTAAATTTGTGATCGACAACTGTTAAATACAATGTAGATCGAAGTTTATCTATTGAGAAGTTTCTGATTGCCTTTTCAATATCGGCGTCGTCAAAAAAAACTGGAGAATAATCTGTGGTTCGGATGCCCATCTTTTTGATTATGCCTTTGAGCTTATCTTCATCTATAAGGTACCCTGCCTCGACTAGTATTTCATAACAGCCCGGATCATATTTTAGAGGAGCAGAGGTGTTAGGAGCTTGTGTACCACCAGTTTGATCTTTGAAACAGTCGGATTGAATCAAAAGATCCATCAAGCGGTATCTTTGGCCTGCTTCATTTTGCCTTTGCGCTGAAAGTGCAGCGATACCATCCATAGTCAAAGTTAGTTCCGCTTCTATATCTCTTAGGGCTGTATAACTATCTGTTCCAACATAATTCCAATCAAAAGATTTGACCCCTACTTGCCCTCTTCTATCCACCAGTGGCTGTGCAAATTTCTTAATATCTGCCCCACTTGTTGATTGACCCACTAAATTTCCGGCATCGTCGGTGATATTATTCCTTGCTGATCTTGGAAAAGGACATTCTATTAGTTTTCTCCGATCTGGATCAGGGAAGCCATCTTTGAGTTCATAAATTACTTTATAAAACCTAATATCGGGCACGAGGGCAGCATATATAGCGTCTTTCAAGTAAAATAAAGCGGTTTCTGGCTTATTATTTCTGTTTATTAGAGTGTCAGTTTGAGGAATACAATTTTTAATAATATCGTTATTAGTATATTTTGGAGGAAAAATAGGGTTGACAGAGCCTCCGGAGTCAAAAATAGTTTTAATATCTGTGGGGTAATACTCTTTTGCCGCCTCGTGTATAAACAAAAATAACTTATCTTGGAGCGAGGGTGATGGCTTTGGTGTGGTCATCTCAAATTCTTCCTAATCTTGCTTTCAACTGTCTTAGCATTTTTCTTTCTGCTTCAGTTAATGTATCAGACTCTTTCTTTTGTTGCAACCTTTTATATTTCTTGACTAAAGTAAATCTTCTTGATATTGTGGAATCCTCTTGAAGTAATTGACCGCCTTTAAGAGATTCATAAATAGCTTTCAATTCTTGTGTTATTTGAGAATCATCTACATAATCTTCGTTAGTATCAGGCGTGATACCAATTAGTTTTTTTGCTTCTTCCGGGGTCATATAACATCCAGTAACTCTAACAAAAATCTTGTATTCGTTGGAATAAGAACTGTGTCTCCGGGTTCCCAATTAGCATCTATAGGCTTGTTGTTATAATAGCCAATCAACCACCAAAGATCTGGGTCTCCATATATTTCATCTGCCAACTTGTATAGCTTTGTACTTACTTCCCAAGTTCTTTCTATTACGTTTAGACCTCTTTTGGTCTCTTCTGGTATGCTTCCCAGAGATTTCAAAGCATATTGTCTAATTTGCTTTTTACCCCTTCGTTTGATTTGCTTAGAGTAAAAAGTTTCGTTATTTAGAAACTCTGTGTATTTTTGGTATCTAAACATAATTATCCTATAGTCCTATTTTGCGATCTGGTTGAATGGATAAAATGGATTTGCGCGAGGAGCCTTTAGCCTTGTATCGCCTTTGGTGCTTCTCTCGTCTATATCGAACCCTGCGATGTCTCTATGAATCACGCTAAAATCGAAAGAAAGATTATAGCTTTTTACTCCGACAAGACCATCTGGATCACCTGTGTTTCGCAGTGCTCTTGCGGTTGAATCTGACCCAGCGGTGTACCCCAAGCCACTGATGTATCCAATTTCATCAAAAATTTTGTTGGTGTCTTTGAGAAACCTAACATTGAAGAGAGGTGGTGCGGCCAAAACAGGGCCGCGTTTACCTTTTATATACGAATAAGCAGGATATTGTAATTGCATGAACAGTGCGACAGAGCGAGCGTTACTTTCTACGGCTGCATCGGTGGCGGTACTGCCACCTATCTGAAATTCAAAAGACACTTTACGATTTGTGCCCTCGTAATATTCCATAGGATCAGTGCGCCCAAATACCTGATCTTTGGCGGTTTTGGTCTCAACACCGTCCTTGAATGCGCCTAAGGTTGTTACGGTAAATGAGATACCACCAAGTTTACCCTTAGCCGCTTCGGTACCCGGCTGTACGGGTGCTCTAGTGTGCAAAGGTATAATTTGTAATTCCATTATCTTACCCCACTTCCATCCATCATTTTCGCGATAGAGTTATAAAGATTATTATTTAGCGTATTATCTACTTTCACACTGTTTACAAAGGTCTTGAACTCAGTTCCATCAATTGAAAGCGCAACATTAAGATTGATTGGACCTGCTGGACCGGCTGTTCTAGCTTGTGCAACCTGTGTGTTGTTCTGAGTATTTGTAATTGAGTTTTGTGTTAGATTTGTTCCTGCAACAACTGTGTCTCGATTATTTAGAGCAAACGCTCCTTCAGGGGCCAAAAGAACGCGCTTGCCATAATTACCACCGGGAGACATCATGTCATCTGCTTTGATCATGCCCGGTACTTTACCCATAGAAGTAGTCATAGCTGCGATAATACCAGCGGCTATAAGACCGCCGACGATGGGGATCTTGGCATTGCTTTTGAAAATTGCAGCAATAGCAGCATACGCTGTCTGTATAGCCACGACTGTCATTTCAGCGGCAGCAATTCCCGACTGAAATGCAATTACAGTCATTTTGGCGGCGGCTAACATAAGGTAAGGAACTATAAGCGTACTCAAGAGCGTCCCAATGCCTTGAAAGAAGCCAGAAATTCCCCTTACTGTCTCAAGAGCGCTCTCTAAAAAGCCCCCGCCAAAAGTTGCTTTAAATTGCGAAGCAATGACTCCAAACACAGTTGTTATTGCATTAAATGATATTGCTATACCATTTACAATGCCAGCAAAAATATCAAAAATTGGAATAGCAACAACAGAAAGGAGATCAATTATGGCTGAAAACCCGGTCATAACACCTTGGAAAAATTCTCTAAAGTTTTCTGTTGATGTACCAAGGCCAAAGGGATCCGATGTCATTCTTTCGGAGAACAGAGCAAAGAATCTAGAAACCTCTACTGTTATTCCCTTGAAGAAATCAAATACTGGTGAGAATGCTACGACAAAACTAACACCAAGGTTCTTCACGGCATCAGTTATCTTTGTAAACTCTTGCATTTGCTTTTTCATAGCAACAATCTGCTCTTCAGTCATTTCAGGAGGTGCGATCATAGAGAGGTTACCAGACATCAGCAGCGCCAATTCATTGACATCGGCAAGACCAGCAGCGTCAGCAATTGCTTTTCTTTCAAAATAAGCCATATCATTGAAAGACTTGCCTGCCTGATCTAACGCGCTGGCCAATTGTTGTATTCTTTCTGCGGGGTTCGTAGCACTAACCATTTCGACTGTGCTTAGGAAAGGACCCCCTAGCATTGCATTTAGTTTTCCAACCTGTGTGGCTGCTGTTTCAAATGTATCAAACTTTTGAGCAACTTGGACCAGTCTATCAATTGATATATTTGTTGCCTTCGATTGAGCGGCAAGTTGAGCGAACTGGAACTGTACCTCTTCTGCTGTCTGTGCTGAAGCGGCCAGTACCTTTTGTGCTGCGGTGAAGCCTTTAGTCAGTTCTCCGATAGGCATATTTAGATTTTGTGAAAGAACCATTAGGCCAACATTGAATTTACTTGCGTCAGTTGCCGAAGCGCCCATAGCTTTTGTTAGGAATAGAATATTTTGTGCCGATGCATCAGCGCCGAATCCCATTTTACGAAGCAAGCTTGTTGTTTCTGTTACTTCTATTTGCGCCTGAGGTGTTAGATCTGCAAAATCTCTTACGGTCTTAAAAAGGGTTTCAAAGTTTTTGCCGGCGTCTGCTGCCGATATTCCAAAAGCAAGAGTCCTAGAAGCGGCATCATTTATAACATCATTAAAAGCGCCCGGTGATCCGGTTGCTTGGTTGAAACCTACAATTGCGTCAGAAGCTTCTGTTGAAACTTTTTTAGCATTGTTCAGGTTATTGATAAAGAATTTTACAGCGTTTGCAGCTAGATTAGTTATATCAAATATTTTTACAAATCCATTTTGAAGCCTCTTGAAAGATTTTTCAAGCTGATCTGATCCTAATACGGCTTTTCCTGTGTCCTTTGATATTGCTACCAATCCAACCGCATACTGGTCTAACTCATCCGTTGACTCAAGTATATCACTTATGCCAGTAAGAGATTTAGCAAAATCTATTCCCTTCTTGGTGGAAGTTTCAAATGCTTTCTGCTGTAATTTAGCGGCTTTTGTGTTTGCTTGAACATCTATTAGTTTTCTTTCGGCTTCAATAACAACGCTTTGGGCCTTTATGCGTTCAGCCAAAGTTTTGGTTTGATCTTTTTGTACTTTTTCTAGCTTATTCAGTGCAGAAGTTAATACCTCTTTGGCTGCCGATGCTTGAGCATTGGCGGTGCTAAGTTCTGCTTGAGCAGTAGCATTATCTCGAAGAGCCTGAGTGTAGAGCCCCAAAGACTCTGCTGCGCTAATATTTGCTTCATTTACTACATTAATAGACTTGGCAATGGCTTCGCTACGCGCCCTAATCTTTTCAACATCAACACCAGCAGCCTGAAACCTTAAAAGGTCCTCTGCGGTAAAATCGCCCTCAGCCATTACTCGACTCCAAAATAAACCTTATCAAAATAAATAGTTTACAAATAAAAAAGCCGGTCTTATGACCGGCCTTTAGGACTACCTTTCTTTTGAGCTTTTTCCATTTCTTTTTTCTCGTCTTCTTTCTGCTTGATCAAACGCTCCAAAAACCAACGTCGAATAACAACAGGAAGATTATAAGTTTCAAAGAAAGACCATTGTCCATGATATTTTAGAAGAAATATTTCTTCATACACGGATTGAATGTAATCATTGCTTAGGCCAAAAAAACTCTACCGACAACGGTAGTTCCACCTCCTGATCTGCTCCGCAGTTATCGCAAACGATTTCCATTTCAGTGTTGAGGGACGGCGATACTTCTGCATGAACCTTACGAAGATACTTAGAATCTCTCATTGGCATGTTCTGAACGAAGTTCATGATTGCTGCCTTGCCTGTCTCTCCATTAATGCTATGAATAATGAAAAGCAACTGAGTTGCTAAAGCGCCAAGACCTTGTGGCCTATTAGCGTTCTTCTTTGTGAACTTAGCAATTTCTTGCTCGTCTTTTCCGTCAAGAAGTCGCATGGCTACTGTTACACCAGTAGAAGGCAAGACACAAGTCCAATGACCATCAACCCACTCAGCGCCAAGGTCTTCAAAATCAGCTTCTTCCTTTTCTCGAATCTCTTCAAGGTCAAACTCATGCTCTACGGCATTGGAGCAAGAACGGCAGAAAAACTTGGTTTGATACTCTGGACCGTAAGCTGAGATTCTAGCAGCATACATGATTGCTGCCCGGTCTCCAACTAGCAAGTCTGTGGCCCTTAGACGCTTGTCCATAATAAGGCTGTCGATCAGTCGATCTAAGACCACGCCCTTTTTGATAAGTTCCTGAGAGGCCAAAATATCCTCTTCCTTGGCGGTCATGAATTTGACCTCGATAGATTCCTGATCTTTGAGTGGGTGTCCTTCTGGGTAATACTTTCCCTTTGAAGGAAGTGTTACGAATTGAGTTGGGGCCGCAAAAGACATTAAGTCAACGGCTTTTGCTTCTTGTGGTTCTTGTGGAACCTCAAATCTTGAACTATTATCTCTCATAAACTATTCTCCAATTTAGAATCAATTATATGTATTTGGCTGCGCCTGTTTCGAGTGCTGTTTCAATTTCCTTACCTTCGTCACTAGCCTCGGCAAGACTCTTGACGCCTATTTCATAATTTCTAGAGTCACTGCTTGAGCCATCAAAAGTTACACTATAACCAGTATAACCTAGTGTGATACTAATTGCAACTAAATTTTCTGAAGAATAATCTAAAGATCCGAAATCAATTTTCTTAACATAAGGACTGTGTATGGACCAGCTTTCTGCCTCGACAAGTGTCGAGGCTCTTTCTAACAATTTTCTGACTGATGTCCCGGCTCCCACAGCCGCAGGGAAATTTGCAATTAGACCGCTTAAGCCAC
>Ga0209645_1001067_pt1 | contig 13887 bp, 11 predicted proteins | sample ETNvirenome_6_30_FD_184070 | JGI IMG/M metagenome (GOLD analysis project Ga0209645, IMG submission 184070) | Marine viral communities from the Pacific Ocean - ETNP_6_30 (SPAdes) (version 2) | ecosystem: Environmental > Aquatic > Marine > Oceanic | place: Pacific Ocean | collected 2013-06-19
GGCAATACAACTAAACTACCGCGACGTGTTCTCTCAGGAACAAAGGCATCGGCATAAAGATATGGAGAACATCCGAAATGCATGTGCTCCTTGGGTTTGGTTGATTTATTGTAGAGATACTCACTCCAAACATATGTTGCACCACAAAAGTGATCAGTATAATACTCTCTTCTACCGAAAGTTTCACATTGCAATCCAGGAATAAAGTTGTAATCTAAGTTCACTGGCGCATCACACCAATAGTTTAAGATTTCTTTAGTGCCAAATCTACTCATATGTAATCAACCTCACCAGAAAGTTTCTCCAGTTCGATGGCGGAGATCAAATCTTTGTCAAACATGACTTTCAACAGACGATCAAACTTTCTGGAAATGTTTTTCACATCATAGAAATCTTCACCGTCCCAACCAGGATTAAACTTCCATTCACCATCAACGTAGAAATACTTTCTGGGAGACCATTGACGTGGTAACACATCACCAACGTCCACAACTTTCAACTTTTCTGGCATCTCTGCCATGTTGTAGGAAATCTCTCCAATCTTTACTTCTTCATCCGAAACAACATCAATAGGAATGAAATCAGGAACAATGAATAAACTCAAGTCACTTTCATTCAGAATCGTCTTCATCTTGTTTTTTATTTGTTCTAATCATGTTAGTATCTATATCATACAGAGAGATGACATTATCGGCAACATCCTCCCATCGGATGACAACATTACATGCCATGCCTGATACTGTTTCGCCTATCAAAGTGACCGTTATATATGTCTCACAGATAAAATTGACTCTACCATGTTTCCAAGAGTCACCACAACTGAATAAAACTGGATCACCATGATTGTACTTCATCGGCGGACAACAGAGACGGCAGGTTCACCTTTGTGGAAGACAGTATCAACAACTGCCTGAACACTTCTAGAGGTGGAGATACCCACTTTATCATAGACAGGAACACAAATCAACCCAAATGTTTTCTGTCTGTCACCAAGACGAATCACACGACCAATAGACTGTGAAATGCCAATGTAGTCCATGTTACGCATAAACAACACGGCCTCCAGTCCCTTGACATTGATACCCTCGGACAGAATAGAGTGGTGGATGACAACAAACTTTTTGTCAGACTGTTGACCCCAGGCATTCAACGTGTTGAAGAAAGTCTCACGATCAACCTTCTGTCCGTCGATGATTGCACCGGTCTTGGATGTAATCACCATCCAAGAATAACCACGTTGAGAAATATCCATGCAGAACGTGGAGTTGTTCATCAGATTGACAATCTGTTTGGTAGAACGAGCAGCAATCAGGATTTTGTTGAGAGAGTTGTCATCAATGGTCTCCAGGAGATTCTGACAATCAGTGAGTCGATCGTCTCCAGTAGGCAATTCTTTGATGACAACCTTAGGAGGGAGAATATAACCCTCATCCACAAGTTGCGGAGCAGGGACATTGCAAATAACCTGTCCGTAGACAGCACCATCGTTCATTCCTGGTTTGAAGACGGTAAGAGAATGCTTAGGAGTAGCAGTAAAAAAGTAGCAACGATCAGCATCGTGAGAGAAGAACTCAGTAGCGGGGAAGAAGTTACGTTGTACGCTGTTATGTGCTTCGTCAAAGTATATTGTGTTCACCTCAATGTCTGCTTCCATCACACGATGGAGCGAATGATATGTGGTGAAGATGATACAATTCTCACCAGCAGTTCGCGCAGTGTTAGCAAACATGTGGATGCTGTCAGGTTTAGTGGTGCTAAAGTGTTGCGTCTCACCACTATGAACGTGCATAATGTGGGTGTGAGTTGTATTAACAATCTCAAGAAACTCAGAACACAGTTGTTCTGCCAGGAGAATACGGGGAGCAACAACAACAGAAGTCCTACCAATCGGGACAGCATGTTGATGAATAAGATCCTGAATCATGCAGATGGTTTTACCACCACCAGTAGGCACAATGATCTGACCCTTTTCGTGGACCAGCATGGCGTCACAGGCGCGGTTCTGATGCGGTCGAAGGGTGATGGTCATGGAACTCCGTCAGTCCTTATATATTACACAAAAAAAGGGGGTCTGGCGACCCCCTAGGACACTCATACACCTGGCACAGGGTTCCTCCCCAGACTCAGATTGTCTCCACCCTCCTGAACCACGCAGTTTTCCTGATCGGTGGCACCTCCATCAGCATATGGTTTAGCGTGTCCACCGTGATACTCACCAGGATCAAACAATTTGCCACGTTTGATTGGTTTTCCCTCAGGAGTTACCCAGTTCTGAGCAACAGAAGCAATGAACTTCTCATCCTTAGTAAAGTTTCGACGTGAATCTGTGAGAGTGCAATACTTTGTCGGATCCCACAATTTAGCAATGATCTCTTTACGAAGACGGTTGAAGTTTGCTTCACGCGAACGGAGCAATTCCTTGTAAGTTGCCTCACGACCGTTGTTGTAAGTGTAGGTGGTGAGATCTGTCAAAGATGTGGCATGTGCCTTGAAGTAGTCAACAAAGAAAGACTCACGATCATTGACAACATAGTTGTTGTCGTTCAAATCTTTGTATACAAGGAAGAGATCAAGGATGCAATTTTTGTTGGGTACAGCACCGATGTCATCACCAATAAAGGAGATGAAGTTCTTAAGATCAGACTCAAACTTGCGAATCAGTTTGTCTTCTGTCGATCCAGATTCATATGCAGACCACAGATTTTTGTCCGAAACCTTGGTAGAAATACCATGGAAATACAAGAGAGCAAGACCAGCAATGAAGTCGTCAATCTTGCGTCGGTTGATGTCCTTCGGTGTGAAGAACTTGGAGAACGTATCCTGATAGGTTGTAGCAAGAGAGCGAATGACCGCAGAGAACTCTGAGATCACTGCATTACGTTTCTCTGGACCATTCAGAGAGATGCCATCATTCATGCGAATGAATAGTTCAGAGAGTTGTGAACGTGTCGCAGACGTAATCACCTCGACAGTAACAACGGCATTCTTCAGTGCCTGAAGAAGAACATTAGGGAGAGTATCATATCTGTCATTCTCACCTTCAATCACCTCAATAACTTGACCATTCACTTCATAAAATCCAGGTTGAATACCAAACTCACCACGAATATATTCACCGATGGTGGTAACACGATTGTTGGAATCGATGTTGAGGTATTCAATCAAACGTGAACGCCAAGATTCAAAATAAACTCGATCTCCAGGGTTCTTAGAAGTAACCTTACAGGCATCTGTGGATGCAAGGATAAACTTAGATGGAGCCATTCCCAGAATCAGAGATGTGATGTAGGAAGACTTATTTTCGAGAGACCATCGAACCCTAGACTGAAAACTGTAGTCAGCCATAGTGACTGAATGAACTTCGTTGATAAACTCCTCGACGGTATACTTGTAGAAGTCCGAAACAATGGGATTGAACGTGTGCTTGTTAGACATGCTTTTTAATAAAACTGCATAGTGTCAGTTTAGAGCGATCCATGGATCGGTCATCCACCAACAGATCCAATGTAACACTAGCCAGAGACCCCTGGCAACGTTTTAATTGATAACAGGTCCCATCCACCCAGTCGCGATCAATTTGTCATTCTTATCAGTCACAGAACCAACATGAGGATATGTCCACCCAGCAGGCCAGAACAGGGTTAAACCTTTTTTACATGGAATAGTAACTTTTTGTTGTGGAAAATGTGTCCCTCCAATAGGATCTCCCTCAGCATCTGTCTCGTCGATGTCATTGAGATACATCATCCATACAGCTTCACGCAACAATCCACCATGAACGGTTGGAGCAGCTCTCTCAAAATGTTGAGTAAAAAATCCTTGACCAGGTTCATAGTATTGAAACTGGCATCCACCACCCTCCCAAGACCATGGAGCATGAATCATTATCGGATTCATTTTTTTATATTCCAACAAACAAGACTGTAACCACTGAAAAATATATGCTGTCGGACCATCTAGTTCATTTGGCCAACACTTATGTTGTGGATTTACTTCTTGAATATCTGTTAGAACTTCGTTACTTTTCTTTTGTTCCGGATCGAAACCACCTGCAACAACGCCATCAGTGGTGTTTCCCTCTTCATGAATAGTTTTTATCTTATCATATAACCAATCACAAAGATCTAAGTCAGGAAACTGCCAAGCAACAATATCAGTGCCATCCAGCACATCATCCATTACCGTTGGAATTACTGGTTTGTATTGATATGATATTGGAAATTCCTTATATTTTTCAAACGTATGGGATCTGCATGTCATGATAACGTTCTGGCGCAAGATAATGTTCTGGTTGATGTCTATGAGGCGATTCTGGCATTACAACTGCCCAGGGATCATCCATATGAACATCCGTCGAAAGATCTCTCAATCTCTTTCTATACAATGCCCATTCTTTTTGCATCTCTTCGGGAATGTCTAGACACTGAGTCCAATCAGTTTCCCTTAAAAGAAAGTCTCTCTCAGCTCTAATCTTATTCCATCTAACTTCTATTTCGTGAGCAGTAAAATCCATAGTTTCTCCATTATTGAAAACGTAAACACCATCTTTCCAATCCCACCTCAAATTGTGTTCCGAATAATTAGGAGGATCATCGCAACGGTAGTATCCTAATTTAGCCAAACTGCCAATATCATTATTATCGTACAATTTCCAAAGATCGGCAATTACATATCCAGTTTTATCTGTATGGTATCTAGGTAGAGATTCTGGTCTTGCTCCAAAATAACTAAATTTAGGTACTCTCAACATGTAGTAATTGGATTTTTTCCAATCTTCATTCACCTGTTCATACATTTTATGTGCCTACCAAATAAAGTGTGATGTTTCCGTGTGGATATTCCATTGTATTGCCAGCGTTTGCTACACTTGAATTTACCCCTAAGTTATTATAACTTCCTTTCGGTGTTTGACAATTCGGTCTTTGTGAGTGGTTACCCCAATATGGATCCCCACTATTACATGGAGTCGCTTGATAACTATGACTATGGCTTGTAAAAGCAAAGTTTTGACCTGTTCCAGAAATGTTACCACCAGTAGAGGAGGAATAGTTACTTAAGTGAGATCTATTACTGTTGTCTGGATCTTGTCCTCTACCACGATCGGTGGCTCGTAAATATCTTCCATCACAATCAAAAGCCTGAATAGTGCTACCAGATTTAAATCCAGACTCAATACTGGCTTGAATATCCGAACTTCCAGTGAATGTTTGTCCGTTGAATTCATAGAAGACAGCACTACCAACTGTTTTAGTGCTATCATTAAATGCACAGATGATAACTTCACCTTGTGCTATGCCGACTTCTTCCGTGGCAACATAACAATGAAATGCAACATTACTAGGTCTATTTTCATTTCCAGGAGATTGAGATGCTGAACTTGTATTGAATCCACTGGTATTAGTTCCTTTGCAGGAGTTACCACTAGTATCTAATCTACTGGTTGAGTTTTGAGTGCAGTTGAAAAATGGTCCGTGTCTATGAGATGGGAAATTTGTATTTGTAGTTGTAGTGCCAGGTTTACTAAAACTGGTATTACACTTCATAAACAATCCCCTAACATCAGGAACATTAAAGGTACTACCACCACCGCCATAAGAGGTTCCTACTACACCATAAAGAGTAGAATAAGTTGATTGAGAAAGACTGCTATTGTCAGCCAGAACTAACTGGGTTCTAGTATCGGTATAAAAAGAGTCTTGATTAGCACTAAAAACTAAAGCACCGGCGGGGACGGCTGCATCTGCAAGGGCAATGATGGGGAGAAAGTCTCTGTTCATGGGTGCAGCAGAGTTTGCTCCCTCGTAAGAGGTAAATGCTGGTGAGTTTCCAATAGAGTTGGAACTACCAGGATCAGCACCAGGACGACACTGTTGGTTATTATTTCCGGCAGTGATTGTTCCATGAAAATGTTGTTTCATCACCCAACCAGTATTGGTTCCACTCGATCCATTATTATGCTGCAGGTAGAGTCCATTCAAACTGGGTAAGTTTCCAGAACCAAAGTTACTTCCCATGTTTGAATGTAATTGAGCGTAAGTGCTTGTGTCGTAACTTGCGCCATTACAAATTGCATATCCGGTAGGAGCAGAGTTTCCTAGGTATAGAAAAATAGTTCCGGCGGGGACATTGGCTCCACCGGCACTAGGAGCAAAGAATTCTCTCCAAGATCCACCATCTTTAATGCTTCCGCTAGTGATCTCTCTCCAAGATCCACCATCTTTAACATTAAGACCGGTCATTTCTCTGAATGAACCGCCGTCCTTTACTGCTGACATTTTTTAACTCTCCTTCTTAAAATACTCAGTTGGGTAGTGTGGTTCTTTTGGCCATTCAACATTATATATATCCGTCAGTTTTGACGGCAGGTCTCTCAACTCTTGTCTATATGATTTCAACTCATCACTAACTTCCCAACCCTTTTCAATAGCAAGAATGAAAGCGAAATCAGTGTATCTTAACAGTTCATTTCTGTCAGCAATGACAACTTGACGTTGTTCAAACTCCGATACAGTTCCATTGTCAACTTTTGAATATGTTACATGAATCTCATCTTCTGTTTCATCCCACTCATCAATGGGGTTTTCCATATAAGTTTCTTGGTGTTTTTGGCCAAGAACAAGTTTAGGAATTGGTGCGTTTTTTACAATTTTTTTAAGTTTATATTCTACCTTAATTAAGGTCCTATCGTCAAGTTTCTCCGTTGTTTCGCCAACTTTGCGACAAATATATTGATCAAGATCATAATCTTGAGGTTCAGAGTCTAGAGTTTCGATGACAGTATATGTTGCATAGATGTTAAACTCCTCACCAGCTCTCACATGCCACTCTGCGGGTGGATTCATCTGAACAGATATTTTACCACCCTCATTCAGTGGAGTAAATTCAGTTTGAACTACACGAAGATAACCAACATTTCTATAAAGATATTCATCAGTGACATATGCACCACCATCAAAAACCCAGCGGGGGTGTGGGATTACTCCCCCATCTGGTTTTAGATATTTTTTTGAAGTTTGTTCTAATGTTTCATTTTTCTCAGGAATCACATCCGGTAACCAATATCGGTCGGGGTGATCTGATTCCGGATGTGGATCATCTATCCAAGGCATTATAAAACCTCCATCTTGTCAATTATTTATTATGAATACTGATACCAGATGTCACCATTTGCTCCACCAGATGGCGAAGAAGTGCTGACAGTTCTAGTACCGTAAGCATTAGATGTTGCAGAGATTGTAATCGTATTACTAGAATACGTTATCTGTGCAGTACCAGTGTAAGAAGTATGGGTGACTGTAATTGGCAGTGCGGTTAAATTAGCAGCAGATCCACTAAATGCCGTTGCAGTGAGAAGTCCAGTAGATGGGTTGTAAGTTAAACCCGTATCAGTCTCGGCACCCTGAGTTCCTGTTGCACCGTCAACAAATACTGGATAAACAGTCTCGTTCGTGCTGTTATTAGCAGTAACTGTAAAGTTAGTTGCTTCAGTAGCGGTAGAAGAGTTTCCAGTGAGAGCACCAGTAAATGTGGTGGCATAAACATTAGCAAACGCAGTGCCACTAGCACCAAGATCTCTTGTGTTATTTGCTTCTGGAAGCAAAGTGCCAGATATAGTTGCTCCACCTGATGTGGTTTCAAGTTTCTTAGTTCCATTATGGTACAGTTCTGCGGCACCTTGGTACTTAAATTCAGCAATATGACTACCACTTGTGCCACTTTGAATGACAATTTTACTACCCGACTCCATGCAGAGATTTAGATCACCTGTGCCGTTATCATGGATAAATGAGGCAGAACCATTATGATAAATCTCTAAGTCATCACCAGCACCACAAGTGAACTTACCATCATCAGGAACTCTGACTAAACCAGCAGAAGTTATACGAAGTCTTTCTGCACTAGATGTGCCCAATCTCATACTATTATCATCATGATAATACTCAACAAATCCAGCATATCTGTCAGTGCCAGATCCATCTGCACTATCACCAAAGGCAACAGTTCCATAAGCAGCAGTTCCACTTGAAATAGTAATACCTCTATTTCCGTTGCCATCTCCTACTTGTAGGTCATCCATATTGGCGTGACCCTGGACAACGCTTCCACCAACTAAAACCTGACCAGCAGAAGTTATACGAACTCTTTCTACTGGAACAGCAGAAGCTGTACCCGTGTAAAAAGTAAATCTTCCAGGTACATAACCACCACTTGGAGTTCCATCAACTTCGCCAAGCATGTAAGCAGCGTCGGCAAAGTCAGTTCCATCATCTCCTCTAAAAACAAAAGAACCTAAACGGTCATCATCTGCTACTCCTGTTCCAACTGATTTGCTGGTTGCTCTAGATCTTTGGAGATCAACAATTGGACCTTCAGCAGCTGTGGTTCCGGTAAATCCAGAAATGGACATACCTCCATAACTGTCTGTGCCAGCAATAGCGAATGTTTGTCCAAGACGAGTTATATCAGTAGAGCTAGTTGCTCCAACTAATAACTTTTGACTGGAATCTACACGAAGTGCTTCACTTCCACTAGTCTCTACAGTAAATGTATCAGCAGCAGGGAATCTAATTGCAGTATTAGTGTCACCAGTGTGGACAATCTTGTCTGCAATAGAGAAATCACCTGTCGCACCACTGGCATTAGTTACGGATCCTGTTACATCACCAGTTAAGTTTCCAACAAAAGTTGTAGCGGTTACAATACCGGTGGCAACTAAACCAGTGCTTGTGGTTTCAAGTTTCGAGTTGGCATTGTGATAAAGTGTGACGGCACCATCTTCATCGGCATCGATCATATTTTCGCCACCAGCAGCGTTTAAAAGTCTAAACGCATTGGTTTGAACTACAAGTTGCCCACTTCCACTTTCCGCAATAATACTATTATTATTGCTAGAGTTATGATAAATCTGTAAATCTTGTCCAGTGCCAAGTCTTAATCTATCATCATCAAGTAAGTCTACATTGGCAGTAAAAGTGGCTCCTGCACCAGTAACGTGCATGAATCCGGAGACACTTAAATTGTCATCAATGGTGGTGGTTCCACCAGCAGAGTCTATGGTTAAATTACCAGATGAAGTGTCAATTTCATTATTACCTGTAACACCGAGTTGGATGTTATCAATAGTGGCACCACCGTTAGCATCTATTGCTCCAGTGAATGTGGTGATACCACCAACAGTAAAGTTAGAAGTAACATCAAGACTCGTAGCAGCAATACCTGCGATTGCAACAGAACTAGAGTCTAAAATACCATCAATACGAACGTTTCCTTTAACATAGAAAACAGTTTCTCCCGTACCAACAACACTGAATCTATATGGAGCAGTGTCAGTACCAACAGCAACCTTACCACCTTGAGTGGTTTGGAAGATAGTTCCACCAGCTCCAATAATCAATCTATTGGATAATGTAGTGATACCAGTTACATTTAATCCTTGGTTTAGTCGTAAAAATCCTTCATGAGTTGACATACCAACTGCTCTAAAGTTGGTTACGGATGTCATACCCGTGTTATTAAACCTCTCGGTTACATCAATCCTACTATATGTACTACCAGCACTAACTGATAAGTTTGTGACAGCAAGTCCAACAAACGTTGCAATACCAGCAGCGTTAATGAATTCTAATCCTTGGTTCAGTACAAGATTATCCGCAGTGACTGTAGTAGCAATAATGCCACCACGAACATCTAAATTATCTCTCGGTGATGTTGTCGCAACACCAGTTCTTCTATTAACATGATCAACAAATAACGTATCGGTATCAACTTCAAGACCATTTTTGACAACAAAATTCTTAGATATGGCCATTGGAGTTCACTCTCCCCCCGGTTATGTTTTATTAAAACTATTTAGTAAAAATAACCGTATCAGACGACTGTCCACCCTTTAGCAGCAGCGAGATCAACTAAAGTCTGTTTGTCATATGTGTTATGTGAAACATTTTGATGGAAAGAAGTGTAACTACTATATCCATATATTTGAGCAACTGCTTCAGCAAGACCTCTCTGTGCTCCGCCGAAAGTGCTACTACTTGTCCGTCCGCCAGATCTGCCGCCGCCACCTCCGCCTCCACCGCCGCCAGAACGACGACGTTGAAAGTTAGTCTCTGCGGGTCTAGACACCAATGTTGGCGATGTAAATGTTATGCCATCCAACAAATCACCGGTATAAATTTTTATCACTGCAAAACCATTGCCTTCAAATTGACCCTCGCCGGAATTTATTTCGGTTCTCGGATTATCGGGGTGGCCACCCTGTTGATTATCAACTAAAACAATGTTGTCGTCAGCCCATCCTGATCCGCCGCCACCTCCACCAGTGCCATTAGAACCACCGCCACCATAGTAACCACCACCGCCACCTCCACCAGAGGATCCGGATGGTGGAGCAGCATTTCCTCTTCCAGAGGCACCATTTCTAAAGGTAGCAGATCCACAATCATTTCTAGGACATGTCCATAATGAATCATACCTAGCTCCATTTCTATATTCTCCAGCACTAGACAAATTTGAACCATATCCATGTGAAGGACCGTCACCATTAGATGCCGCTACATTGCATCCACCACCATCACCTCCATTGCCCTCAGATCCACCGCCGCCACCTCCACCACAAACAGCGAAGACTCTATTTCCAATATAAATTATACTCATACCACCACCAAGTCCACCTTCACCATCTTTCATACCGGTAGGTGTACTCTGTGGACCATACAAAGAGTTACCAGTATTATATCCAATGCTAGCCCAATCTGTTGCCGCTAACTTAACTGTATATTCTTGGTCTTTAATCATAGTGAAGTAACAATATGCTGTTCCACCTCTTCCACCTTCTCCGCCGGTGCTGCCTCTCTTGTAACAATTTCCGTTTCCTCCACCCATGTAAACTTCAACGTTTACGTTAGATTCCGTGGGAATAATTCTAGTTTCTGCCTCTCCATTATACTTACCAACCTGATACGCAGTGCCGGTAGATCCGTTAGTTTTTGCACCAGTTCTAGCTTTTGATGGGTACAAAGTTACACCATCATCATATTCAGATATGTTTATTCTTTCGGTGACAAGATTATTACTATCGTTATTGACACCCTTTCTGGTAAATGTCAAAAATGCAGCGGCAGGTTGAAATTCAATTTCCGCAATGTTTGATACGGCACTTCCAGCAGTCTCGTGTTCAACCAGACACCAATAGTCAGCAGTTTCCGTAACAACAATTCTACTAGTTTTACTACCCTGAGTTCTTTGGTACAAAGTATCGTCGGCAGCATCGTCACTTCCAGCAACTCTCTTATACCAATTATATGTAACCAGGTTGTAAGAGTTGTCAGAAACCTCTGTCGTTAATGTAAGTGCGACTCTTGACCCGTTAGGAAATCTGTAATTTGCCATGTTTGTTATTCTTCGGCGGAACCAATAGAACCAATAGTGAGAGATGGATGAACAATTAAGGTTGCAGTATCACTATCGACATAGTTAATTGGTGCAGGTGGAGTTGGATTCTCCGTAGCAATTCCAGTATAGGTGGGAGTGAAAGTAGCTTTTAAATAAAACTTTCTCTCATCATCATCTGGATTAATTGGATTATCAATCGTCAATACAGTTGTTGCAGCTCCGGTAACTGTAATGTTACCTGAGGAAACCACTGGACTGGTTCCCTCATACCACTGATAAGAAAAACTACCACTACCACTATTGTCAGCACTATTAAATTGCACTGTAGCAATGCCAGTAAATGTGGCGGTGCTACCATTAGAAACTGTTACGTCAGTTGGTTGGATTGCAATAGAAATAGTCGGAGCGTTATAGTTTAAATGTGTGGGTTGTCTTCTAAAAAATGTATTTCTCATACCTATTTACCTCAAATTGCGGTTGCAAAGTTTTGTCCACTGACAAGACCATATAAAGTAGATCCAGAATCAAAAGTGGTGAAGGTATAGATGTCAATCTTATTGGCTGCGGTGGTAACTTGTGGAAGTAATCCACCACCCCAATAAACACTGACTGGGTTACCACCAGAATCCTTGAATGTAGAAATTCCAACTGTACGTCCACCCGTAGAATCTTGAACCAACTTAATAGTGAAAGATGTAGATCCTGTTGGTGGGTTGGTAATCTGGAAGAAAGAAATATTCTCCGTCAGACTAAGATTGAACGTGTTGCCCTTGGAGAGGTCAACAGTTACCTCACCACTACTACTTGTAAGAGTTACAACTGGTTCAAAGTAAGTGGTCAATCTAGTAGAACCACCCAAATCAATCTGAGCAGAATCTCTTACAGTTGCAGTTCTAATACCGACCGTTCCATTAGCAGCAAAGATAGAATCTTTTGCAGAAAGTGAAGTCGCGGCAGTGACAATTCCAGCGTAAATTGTGCCAACACCCGCAGAAGAGGCAGTTAAGTCAAACTGATTTGCACTTAAGATTCCAGCAACATTTGCTCTATGAATCATGCTGACAGTTCCAATGAACTTAGATTGTCCATTGTTTAATACTGTCACCGTGTTAAGTGCAGTTCCTTGTGTGCTACCAATCGTCAGTAAGTTAGTAGCGGTAGTGGTTCCGACACCAACATTGGCGCCAGTGGTAATACCCGTGCTGTTGGAAATCCAGAAGGAATCAACAGGAAGATTTGTTAATCCCTGTCCATTTCCATAGAAAATAGATGCGGTAAGAGATCCAGCAACAGAAACTACATCTCTAACATCTAAATCAGCAATTGGATTTGTGGTGCCGATGCCAACAGAACCTGCGGCAGAAACGACAACAACATCAGATCCACTTCCATTTATTTGGAATAATGAAGTACCTAAGATACTTGTGGTTCCAATACCAACTTGATCGAATCTATACTTGTTAGTAGATACATCATCAGAAATTGCACCCCATCTTCTCCACTCATTATTCTCGGTAAATATCCAACCAGCATATTGACCGGTAGAAGGAACAGAACTGAACGTAATATCGCCCGGAGTTCCATTGACTGTTGGTGTGGTAGTTCCTACACTAATCTTTCTAGAAACGGCAGCATTACCTTGTAAGAAGAGGTTTACTGCTTCCATACCTTTCGCAGAGGAAGAGGTAAGTTTCTCGTTAAAGTTTACAGGACCATCAAAGATAGAAACACTGGTTCCATCCGTTCCACCTTCAACTTTAAGTGCCTTAGAAATAGTAACATCGTCAGGAGTGAGAGAACTTGCAAATTCTTCCTTCTGAGGATCTTCTTCACCAACAACTTTAGAGATTGGTGTATTAAAGGTAAATTCTTCACCAGTAGTAAGACTTAAGATATTACCAATATAGAAGTCACCCTTGTTATTCATTCCGGTGTAGTTGACTAGACCACCATCCAATCTTCTAGCCTGTGATCTGAACGATTCTGCGGGAGTAAGGACTCTATCCTGTTTCTCTGGCAGAGCAGTAGAGTAGTTACCAGGACCAAATCCAACGTATTCAAACGTATGTCCAGACGCACGAATGATGGAGTTTCTTCTCAATCCGATTGGAATTGGTTTGAGTTTAGTAACTACAGATCCGGTAAGGTGAGTTGTAGCTTTGGTTCCAAATAAACCACGGAATACCGACGTTACGTTAGTATTTCTAACTCTCATGATTTCATCATCAACCATGATGTAGTCACCCAATTTCAATCCACTAGAGGATGCGTTGGTGATGGAGATAGTGGTGGTAGTGGCAGTAGCCATTGCACCAGAAAGTGTGGTAGTAATACCAGCGTTGGTTGGAACCATTCTACCACCAACATTCTCATTACCAACAGTGATTGCACCACTGTTATTAGACATACCTCTTGGGAAGATGTACATCTGAGAATCTTTTGTGGTCGAATATTGTGGTGCATATGTGTTAACGCCAACATGCAGAGAAACAGATG
>Ga0209645_1001068_pt1 | contig 13884 bp, 13 predicted proteins | sample ETNvirenome_6_30_FD_184070 | JGI IMG/M metagenome (GOLD analysis project Ga0209645, IMG submission 184070) | Marine viral communities from the Pacific Ocean - ETNP_6_30 (SPAdes) (version 2) | ecosystem: Environmental > Aquatic > Marine > Oceanic | place: Pacific Ocean | collected 2013-06-19
TGATGGCAATGAGAAAGGTATTCCTGTCCTTTCATTCATTCTCAACCTGAATGATGACTATGAAGGTGCAGAACTATTCTTCTGGGATGATTATGTTGTACCCCTGGGTAAGGGTGATATTATTATGTTCCCATCTCTCTTCTTGTTCCCTCATGGTGTGAAGGAAGCAACTAAAGGTAAGCGTTATTCAGCCGTATCTTGGGCCTGGTGATTAGAGACCACCGTGACCGTTAGAAACCGCAGCGGAATATCTTCTCGCTTCAGTCAGATTACCAAAATCGGTTGCATTTCCAAGTGATGGAATTTGAACATAGTCTATCGTATTTACAATACCTGGTGCTGCACCTCCACCAAAAACTCCACGAGTTGCTGATGCCGCCCCAGATAATCCATATCTACCCTGAGATAAATCACCAAAATCAGTTGCATTTCCAAGAGTTGTAACTGTTATAAAATTAATTACATCTGAAGTTGAAGATACTGGTGTTGAATCTCCTCCAGCAATTATTCCACGAATAGAATTTGAACAAGCACCATTAAACAATTTAGTTTCAGTCAAATCTCCAAAGTTTGCAGCATTTCCTAATGTTGATATTGTTATAAAATCAATTACATTTTGTCTTGTTGCTGGTTGCACCATTCCACCAGCAAATATACCACGAGTTGATGAAGAAAATCCGGCAGCATATTCTCTCCCAACCGTTAGATCTCCAAAATCTTGTGCGTCTCCTGTTGATGCAATGGTTATGTAATCAATCACGTTAGAGTTTGATGCTCCACCTCCAAACATACCACGAGTTGATGAAGAACAAGCTCCAAGATTTCCCGCTGTTCTCGTTAAATCGCCAAAGTTTGCAGCATCTCCTGTAGAAGAAATTGTAATATATTGTAGTGTATTTACTTGTGCGGGAACACTAAAACCTCCCCATACTCCACGAGAAGATGATGAACAAGCACCACCTGCCTCAAAAACATTTAATAAGTCTCCAAAGTTTATTGCATTTCCTGTTGTTGCAATAGTTACATAATCAATTATATTTGATTGATTAGTTGGAGATGGCGCTTCTCCGCCACCAAACAATGCACGAGTTCCACCAGTCTGTAATTCTGGTGACCAACTATCAACTTCCATCCATATTCCGTTAGGGAGTGTTCCAACTCCAACGGGTCCAAGTATGTAAACTTCTAATTTCTTGGAGTCAGTATTAAATCTGATTGATCCTGCGGGTGCTTGATTGTAAGAGGGAAGTTCAAATTCATCACTTCCACCGAAGGCACTTCCACCCCCTACGGTTCTATAACCGCCACCACCTCCAGAACCACCGGAGCCACCTCCGCCTCCGCCGCCTCCTCCACCGCCGCCACCGTATCCCATTATCCTAGACCTCCATGTGAATCAGAACAAGCAGCAGTTTGATTTCTTGCAAGATCTAAGTCACCAAAATCCTGTGCATTTCCAGTAGTCATAATTGTTACATAAGAAATAACATTGGCATCGGCAGTCATATCACCAAAAATTGCTCTGGTCGGTGAAGAACATGCCGATCCTAAAGTACAACCATTGACACAATCACCAAAATCTATTGCATCACCAAGACTTGCGATCGTTATATAATCGATAATGTTAGTAGCAGATGGATCTGTGCCACCAAAAAATAGTCCTCTTGTAGAATTGGATGCGGAAGCACCTTCCTTTCTCTTATTTGTTAAATCACCAAAGTCCCTTGTATTACCTTCAGTCGATATTGTTATATATTCTATTGTATTAACTGCAGGGTAAGGAGATGCAAATGGAGAACCTCCTAAAGCAATAATACCTCTAGTTGTTGATGCATTCGTCATAGAATAACTATGATCTGCTGATGCATCTCCAAAAGCAGATGCATTGCCAAGAGAGTTAATAGTTATAAACTCTATCTCACGATAAGCCGTAATAGTGGGAGCAGCGTTTCCTCCCACACAAATACCTCTGGTGTTATCAGAAAGACAAGCAGTTCCTCTTTTTTGTCTGGTTAAATCACCGAAGTCAAAAGTACTTCCAAGTTGAGATATTGTAAGATATTGTATGGTATTAATGTTAGTTGGAAATGTCTCTCCACCCATGAAGATACCACGAGTTGATGATGCACAACCACCAAATTCTGAAGTGGTTGTTGTTAAATTGCCAAAATCAAGACCATTACCTAAAGTAGAGATGGTAAATTTATCCATCCTCTCTTTGAGACCTGGTGATGTTCTACCACCGGCAAAGATACCAGTTCCTCTACTACCACGATAGGTGGTATCACCTCTTGGTAGTGACATTGCACCAGTAGAGTTCATCTCAACGGTGCCAGAAATTACAGGACCGTTAGTGCCACTCAAACTTTGTATATTGTTTACCTTAATCTCTGACATCGGTCAATATCTCATAGAATTATTTATCCTAGACCACCATGGGAATCAGACAGAGAGCATGTTCCTCTTCTTGCTTGAGTTAAATCACCAAAATCAGTTGCATCTCCCGTTGTTGCAATCGTAAAGTAATCAATTGCATTTGTATTTGAATTTCCTCCAGCAAATACTGCACGAGTAGCATCGGAAGAAGATCCATGAATTTCAGATCTTGTGCTAGATGCATTACCAAAATCAATCGCATCACCTTTTGATGCGATTGTAATATAATCAACAGTATCTCGTATAGCTGGAAAATTGTATCCAGTATAAAATAATCCACGGGTAGAATTTCCACCTCCACCACCACCACCTCTTGCAAGAGTTAAATCACCAAAATCTTTTGCATCACCAGTAGTCGAAATTGTCACAAAATCAATAGTGTTAGTTGCTGCTGGAAGATATCCTCCAGCAAAAATGCCACGAGTTGGAGATGATAATCCAAAAACTCCTGAATTAGATGCTGCTACTAAATTACCAAAAATAGATGCATTTCCAAGTGAGGCAATAGATACATATTCAATTTTATTTGATCCTACTGGAGTGGATGTTGGAGTAGTTCCCCCACCAATCAAACCTCTAGTGCTATTTGAAACACCACCAGCAATCTCTGTCCCATCAGATAGATCACCAAAATCAAATGTATTTCCTGTTGCTGAAATGGTTATGTAATCCATCACAGTGGATCTTCCTGGTTCTAATCCACCAGCAAATATTCCTCTTGTTGCCGAAGAAAAATTAGCACTATCACTTCTGGTTGTTGTCAAATCACCAAAATCACTTGCATTACCAAGAGTTTGAATTGTAATATAATCAATTGTATTAACTCTATTAGGTGCTACATAACCACCTCCAATTACACCACGACCTCTACTACCTCTCTCTGCCGTGGTTCCACTTGGTGGAATGAAATGTGCTGTGGAATTTATCTCTACAATACCATCAACTTTTGTTCCACTACTTCCATCTCTGTTGGTTATATTATCTACAAATAAATTTGCGGTTCTATCATCACCTACACGACGATATCCTGATCCACCAGAAGCACCGGATCCACCTGAACCACCAGAACCAGATCCTCCTCCACCGGAACCTCCTCCGCCTCCTCCACCACCATATCCCATCAGCTACTCCGACTATAGTGTCTCACAGTATTTATCCCAACCCTCCGTGACCGTTAGAACATGCTGCACCATAAGCAGTGACTTGTAAATTTAAGTCACCAAAATCTACTGCATCTCCAAGTGTCATAATCTGTACATATTCTATTGTGTTTGTATATCCTGGACTAGTGGCACTTCCCATTTTTACACATCTTGTAGGAGATGCTGTTCCTGCTCCTTGTGAACCTACTACTGTTAACTCACCAAAATCTTTTGCATTTCCAAGTGTTCCGAGGGTATAATATTCAATATTTTCAGTGGTGACCGGGGCAGTATACCCTCCCATGTTTATGCCACGGACTGAATTAGAGGTTATTCCTCCTTTATGATCCTGCACTGCGGCACTAGCATCACCAAAATCTGCAGAATTTCCTTGAGTTGACATTGTTATAAAATCAACATTAGTAGTAGAAGCATATGGAGAATTAAGATTTCCTCCCACAAATATTGCACGGGTGGATGAACACATTGATGCACCGAAATAATATCTTGCTACAGATAAATCACCAAAGTCTTGTGTGGCAACACCCGTTGATTGTATGTTAATATAATCAATATTATTAATCCTAGTTGCAATGGGAACAACACCACCTGCAAATATTCCTCTGGTGCCATTTGATCCGCTTCCCAAACCATATGTTGCTGTATTTAAATCTGAACCAAAATCTATTGCATTGCCTGTTGATGAAATGGTTACATATTCTATATCAGAAGTGTATACACCAGGATACTTATAACCTCCCGCAGAAATACCTCTTGTTCTATCTGATGTACCACCATGAACGTGATTTCTATCAGATACTATTAATTCTCCAAAAGTTTGTGAATTGCCGGTTGTTGCTAAATTAATATAAACAATGTCATCCAAATATTTAACAGGTGATGGTGAATATCCACCCATCAATAATCCACGAGTTCCACCAGTCTGAATGTCTGGTGAATCAGTTGTGATATTTACCCATTCTCCTGCTGCAAGAGTTCCAATACCAGCAGTTCCAATGCGGAAGTACTCTAACTTCATGGAGTCGGTGTTGAATCTAATTGCTCCTGGTATGATACTCATAATCCAAACCTCCCCTTGAGAACATTATAATTATGTAAGACTTCTTGAGAACTTAATTCTTTTCTATACATCGCACAGTGATTAAATTCTCCCTTAGTATATCCACTGTTGCCACAAGGATATCTTCTCATGATTCCTATAGCACTTCCGCTAGTTGGATTTGTTGGAGCAGTCCATGTGTAGGTAACAGTTTTGTGAAAACCTGATAATTTTCCATTAATGTAGAGTTTAGCACTCTTTCCTACATATGTTGCTACAATATTAACCCAGTAACCTCTACCATCAACATATGGTGCTCCATGTCCGGATGCCATTTGTCCATTTAATACCTGTTCTTCACCTGTTCTTGTATCCACAATAAAATGATTACTCATTCTGAATGCAATTCTTCCCTCATTAAAGGCATTATTATGCGATCCGGCACCAGGTTCAATCCAAATTTGAAATCCTGGGTCATTGCATCTTTGAATACTAAAAATTGTAGCAACTCCCTCCTCATCTTTGTCAACCTTTACCCAAACTGATATTGTAAGAGGATCTCCTGGTCCGAATCCTAAGATGGGATCACACCTATCAAATAAAATTCCATCATCCACACCATTAAATACTAATCTGTCCGGTCCAGTGGAGTCTGCTGCGGAGAATGTTGGAGATCCGGCAAGAACTTCATCTCTGATTCCGGATACTGGATCAAAAATTGAATTCCCTACTGCGGAATCATAGGTTTCACTTATGTCAACATATAGTACAAGTCCGTCAGTTATAAAATCTTTAGCAAATCTTGCCGATGTTACACCAGAAGGCATCACAATACCAGAAGTTCCAGTGAAGGTAGTAATACCTGCTACATTTGGACCTCCGGTTGCATTTTGATTTTTGATTTGATCTATTCTAAATTCTGACATTATAACCCTCCGTGACCATTAGATGTTCCACCACCACCACTTCTACCTTGCGTTAAATCTCCAAAATCAACGGTATTACCAGTAGTCATAATTTGAAGATATTGAACATCATTTGTTCTTCCATTTCCGGGAGATAATCTTGTGCCCCATGCAATTCTAGTTGGACTTGCACATCCGGCAAGTTCTCCACTACTATAAGTCAAATCACCAAAATCGTTTGCGTTTCCAAGAGTTGCAATAGTTACGTAACTAATATTATTATAACTTGTTGCCGGTGATTTATATCCACCGGCAAATATTCCCCTTATTGCATTTGATCCACCACCTGCACCAACCTGTTGAGTGTGTCCTGATGTCAAATCACCAAAATCTGCACCATTACCGAGAGTTGAAATAGTTATAAATTCTACTTCAGAAGTTGATGGAGAATTCGCACGACAAATTAAACCCCTGGTCGGTGATGCACAAGATCCTAGTTGTACCCCACCACCATGGAGCAAATCACCAAAATCTTGTGCCGTTGTTCCTGATGTTGCAATCGTAAAATAATCAATGGAAGATTTTGCTGTATAGGGGGATGGTGTCTCACCTGCACCACCGGCATTTATTCCTCGTGTTTGATTTGATAATTGAGCAACAAAAAACCTCGTTTCAGGTAAATCTCCATAGTCAAATTGACTTCCGGTTGATGATATCTCAACACCATCAACTGTATTTGTATATGCTGGTCCTGATACTGCACCAAATAATCCTCTTGTTCTGGATCCGCAACCACCACCAATCATTTGTCCTCCACTAGATAAATCACCAAAATCTAATGCATTTCCAGTGGTCTCAACCTTAATATAATCAATCACATCACTATAACCTGATGGTGCATAACCACCAGCCAAAATACCACGAGTTCCACCAGTCAATACATCTGGTGATGTTGCTACTATTTCTTCCCACTGACCAGCGGCAAGTGTGCCGATTCCTGCCATTGAAGCAGATCCATTGTAGTTTGCACTACCACGAAAGATCTCCAACTTCATGGAGTCGGTATTAAATCTAATTGCTCCTGGCCTAATCGTCATCAGATATTACTCTCCATAGTTATATTTAGAGTCCTCCGTGACCGTTAGAACAAGAACCATCTCTACTTCCACCAGGTACAAAAGAAAAGTCACCAAAGTCTTGTGCATTACCTGTTGTTGCAATTTCAATGAAGTCCATAACTGCTGCTGGAGTTCCTATTCCACCAAAAATACCCCTTGTTGATGAAGATGTCCCACTATGTGTTGACCATGCTGCAGTTTGATCTCCAAAATCTACTGAATTTCCTGTTGATGCAATCGTAATAAATTCAATTGTATTGTAATTACTGCTTTGATATCCACCAGCAATAATACCACGAGTTGGACTTGATAATCCTGCAGCTGAATTTTTAGCAGCAGATAAGTCACCAAAATCTTGCGAATTGCCTGTTGTAGATATTGTTATGTACTGAATTACATTTGTATCAGGATTATATGTCCCTCCAGTAACTCCCCTAACACTTGACTGCATACCTCCACCAAGTGGTGCATTATTTGTATACATATCACCAAAGTCTTGTGCATCTCCTTGTGATGCAATCGTTATATAGTCAATGGTATTATTAACACCACCAAATGGAGACCATAACATATGCCCCATCATCACCCCTCTAGTTGAGGATGATACTCGACCATCGCAAACTCTTCTACTTGTACAGTCTCCAAAATCAGTTGCATCTCCAGTTGATGCAAAGGTTACAAAAGACATATCATTTTTATGATTACCATACCCTCCAGCAAAAACTCCTCTTGTCCTGGATGCCATACCTGCAACATCTGCAGTTTTTTCAGTTAAATCACCAAAATCAGCTGTATTTCCTAAAGTTGAAATTGATACATATTGTATAACATTTGAATTGGTTGGTGATAATTTTGATGCGAATAATCCACGAGTTCCTGTTCCTTTGGCAGAAATAGTATTAGCAAAAGTGCTGACACCAAGTTCATTATTATTGGTAATCACATCAACCCAAAGTTCACCACTATAATACTCAAGGTGACCACTATCAGTATTGAAACGAATCATTCCCTCACCAGGATTTGATGGTCTCTGTGCCGTTGTGCCTGATGGTGGAACAAAATAGTGTGGTGATGAGAATGTAGAGATACCTGATACTACTGGTGCTCCATCTTCATTCTCGTTAAAAAGATTACCTACATTAAGTCTTGACATGATTATAAACCTCCGTGACCTGTGGAACAACCAGAGAAATGATTTCTTGCTTGATTTGCCAAATCACCAAAATCTAAAGAGTCACCCGTTGTTGGTATAGTAAGAAAATCTATTTCATTACTCTTTGGATATGGAGAACCATGAGGATCTCCTCCAGCAAATACACCACGAGTTGATGAACATGCCGATGCCGCATGTCTATTATTTGTTCTACTTAAATCACCAAAATCTTGTGCATTTCCTCTTGATGCAATCGTAATAAACTCTGTAGTATTAATTGGTGTCGTAGGTGCCGGACCAGTAATTCCTCCACCAATTACTCCCCGAGTTGAATTTGAGAAACAACAAGCAAATTGTGATCTTCCTTGATTTAAGTCACCAAAATCTTGTGCATCTCCTGTTGATGCAATCGTTATATAATCGATATTTGCATAATAGTTTGGAGTGAATTGACCTCCAGCAGATATACCTCTGACTGAATTTGCAAGTGTAGCAGGAGCTAAATTAGCATTTGTTAGATTACCAAAATCGACTGCGGTTCCTCCTTCTGCCAGTGAATGGTAATCAATTATATTGGATCCACTTGGACTTGTAGGAACTGGGTTTCCTGCACAAATAATACCCCGTGTGGAATTTGATAATCCCATACAGTATCCTCTACCAACTGATAAATCACCAACATCAACTCCATCACCTGTTGATGCAAATACAAATCTATGTAGGTTTACTCCAGCTGGACCATACCCTGAAGAATATCCAAAAACTCTACTTGAATATCCAGCAGGAGATAATGAAGCAGTTGCTAAATCACCAAAATCTTGTGCATTCCCTAAAGTATCAACGGTGACATAATCCATATGATTTTTTGAACCTGCGTTATATCCTCCCGCAAATACCGCACGAGTTCCTGTTCCACCAGCGGAGTTGGTTACTAACTGATTACCAAGATTAGGAGACTCACCAAGTATCGTAGCCCAGTGGTCGTTTCTCCATACCTCAAGTCTTCCAATATCAGTATTAAACCTCAACATTCCTGGTGGAGGACTCTGTGGTCTTTCTGCTGTTGATCCTGATGGTGGAACGAAATAATATGGTGATGTGAATGTTGTGATCCCTACAAGATCGGGACCACCACTACCAAATTCATCACGGAAACCTGAAGCCTTAAATTCTGACATGATTATAACCCTCCGTGACCATTGGAGCAAGCGGCAGCACTATGTGTTGTAGATTGCAAATTACCAAAATCAACTCCGTTTCCTGTGGTAAGAATTGTAACAAAATCTATTGTATCAACTAATTGACCAGTATATCCACCACCAAAGACTCCTCTCGTAGAACTAGAACAAGCATCTAGTATAAATCTACCAACAGTTAAGTCACCAAAGTCTTGTGCATTCCCAGTAGATGCAATAGTTATAAAGTCAATTAGGGTATTGGATGGTGTAGGATACACCCCGCCACCCCATAAACCTCTAGTTGAATTTGAACAACTTCCTGCAAAGGTTCTAGTACTAGTCAAATCACCAAAATCCTGTGAATTTCCAGTAGATGCAAATGTAATATATTGTATTGTATTATGAGCACTCCATCCCCCATAACCACCACCAAAGATTCCTCTAACTGAACCTGCACACGCCGATAGTTGCTCGCGAGCAGCAAGTAAGTTACCAAAATCGACTGCGTTTCCTGTTGATGCAATTGTTATGTAGTCAATTATATCTGTAGCTGCTGGATCACTATCCCCACCAGCAGTGATTCCTCTGGTAGAATTAGAACAAGCGGCATGTTGATTTGTAGCTCTAGTTAAATTACCAAAGTCTAATGCATTTCCAGTTGATGCTATAGTTACAAGATCTATTTTATTACTTTTTGTTGGTGATGGTGAGTTACCACCAGCAAAAATTCCTCTAATGGCACTGGCACAACCAGCCGCAAGTCTGGTAGCAGAAACTAAGTCACCAAAATCTTGTGAATTTCCAAGAGTTGATATTGAAATATAATCTATTCTATCTACAAGGGTTGGAGTTAATCCACCAGCAAATAATCCACGATGACCAGTTCCACCGGCAGAATTAGTTTGATTTTGATCACCAAGTTCTTCACTACTTGCCTCAAACTCTAACCATACTAGTCCATTCCAATACTCTAAATGTGCGGAGTCGGTATTAAAACGAATGGAACCAGGCGGACAATCGGTTGGTCTCTCTGCCGTGATTCCAGATGGTGGTATAAAATATTGCTGACCAGAAAACTCAGTGATACCAGATAATACAGGACCACCAGTATTTAATTCATTTGAAATACTGTCAATCCTTGCTTCAGACATGCACTATTGATTCCAGAAATCCATATTCTTATATTTATTTATGACTTCTTCGCTAAGAACCTCCAAATAATTCTTTGATTTCTTCTCTATTTTTGGTCGAACTTCGTGCATTGATGGTAAACCATATACTTCCTTATCTTTCTCTCTATCTTTTGCTTTGATGTTCTCAAAGTCATACTCAAATGGTTTGAGTTTTAAAAACCAATGAATACCTTGCAATGCTTTCTCTGGGTCATTCACCAAGTCATCATACTGAACAAAGTGAATATGTTGAGTCTGATTCTGTCGAAATGCAGTAGCAAGTGCATTCATACTTTCCCATACAATACCACCAGGATTCATCATATAATGACATCGTGCATCATCGGTGATAAACAATCCTTGCTTGAGCATTGCCTTATCGATAAAATTCAGTCCACCGTCCTTATGAAAAAGTGTGATAAAAGATGCTAATATATCTAGTGGATGACGAACAGTACAAATTATCTTTGGGTCATCAGTCACATATCTCTTGAGCATCTCAATGTGTGCAGGCCATGCTCTACACTTATCAATAATGATAGGTTCATCTCTATCAGAATAATAGTTGATGATACCATCACGCACCATCTTACGAAACACATCAGGTTTAGGAAATGCCTGTGCCTGCTCTCCCTGAAGTATATCATTTGTATAATACATAACCTCAAATACAGGAGACAATGTACCCGCATGTATTTGAGGATTTTGATTTAATATTGCCGTTAGAAGAGTGGATCCTGAACGCGGTAGTCCACAATCAAAATAAAATTTCATAATTTTTTCAAAAACCCTACAGATTAAAAATTTTCTGGAATTTTTTTTCCAACTTTTTTGAAATTAAAAGTCGATTTTGATTTAGGAGTTAATGCTATCGTAAATACTCCAAAGTCTATTTGCTTCTGTTGCATAATCATAATCAGTCACATAATTTGTAGTTTCTGTTGTCGTAACTGTATCAGTTCTGGTAATTACACCATCAGTATTTGTGGTGCTCGTTGATGTAGATGTGGATGTTATTACATCAGTATATGAATAATCCGAAGTCGTTGTAGTTGTTGTCGTGGTGGTGAATCCAATTTCAGAATTTCCGGTTGTGGTGACACCAACAGAAGTAGAAACACCAGTAATTGTCAACGTAGATGCAGGATCAACAACGATTGGAGTATCTATTGTATTGGTGGTGGTTTCTGTTCCTACACCAACTTCAGTAACAACTTTAGTTACTGCAGAACCGGTAAGAGTTTGAATCGTTCCAGTTCCAGTGCTGGTAACTTTTTCAGAAGTTGTTGTCGTCAAACCAGGACCGGAATAATCTTCACCTGGATCCCATGCTTCAGAATCACCAGTTGTGGTTGAAGTTTGAATACCAGTAACAGTTGCGGTAACTACTTTATATCCTGCTGCCGTACCAACTTCTGTAATATAAGTTTGAAGGTCTGATTTACTTGTGATAGAACCAACATATCCATCAGGAGTTCCGTCAGGATCTACATCACCACATCCCATACCCAAATAGATGGTATCTTGCGGAGAACCAAAGCGAGGAAGTTTTCCTGCTTTATTTGCGGAAGTCCCGTGCTCACCTTTAAATGCTCTTGAGTCTTTACATAACCACTCAGGTTGCCTACCATGAATGGTCAGTGTATATTTAATGAGAGGATATGCCATTATTTGTTAGTTATTTCTAGTGTATTTTCCATTGAAGAGATGAGATCCAAAATGTCCGGTCTCTACCCAAGGAGCACACCAGACTTTTCCACCAATCTGCCTATACGAATGACAGAAAAAGTAATCTTCAGACAATAAATGGTTTGTATCTTTATTTATCTCAACACGAAAGTAGTCTTTGATTTCTATACCGTCAGGTAGTGATCTTCCACCATTCGTATATATCGGTGTATGAGGTTCGAGTGCCTGTAGACAATCACGACGGATCATCATGAATGCATTACCGCCGTGCTCAATCTCAAAAGGTTCATCTTCACTCTGCATTTCAATACCAGGGAGAGTATTGATATTGAATACACCACCAGTTCTTCCAATATTATCTTCACCTCTTAGTGCAGCCATACGAATTTCATCCCAGTTATAACCTTTCAGTGCAACCGGACCAATAATGAGTTCTTTATCTGCCTTAATCATTCTCACAATATCCTCAACACGGAACTTGATATCCGCATCAATAAACATAAGGTGAGTTGCATCAGGAAGATTCATAAAGTGATAGGCAATTGTATTACGCCCACGTTGAATCAGTGACTCATTGCCAAGAAAGATGGTGGTGAGTTTAACACCAGACTTATTACAGGATTCGGAGAGTTTAAGGAGTGAATCTGTATATTCACTAGTACACATACCCCCGTACATGGGAGTACCAATGACAAGATGTAAACTCATATCACTCTTCTGCTGCTTTCAGTTTGGCAAACTCTTCGTCAACTGAAGAAGGAAGCATGGTTGGGAAATCAGGTTTTGCAAGAGACTTCTCATCCAGAATCGTGAATCCACGACTCTCTGCAAATCGTTCCGAACAATCCTGGAACTTATCTGCACACTTTTCCAACCACTCAACGGTCATTTCATGTGAAGGTGCCTGACCATTTTGAATCAGTTCATTCTCCATCTTCAGGTAGTTGAAGACTTCTGCCTGTGCATGTGAAACATTCACACCAATATCAAACAGATAGATGGAGTTACCTTCATCAATCACACCACCACGAGGACGTGCCGAGTTCAGTGCCTGTTTCAGTGCAGTCATCACATGATAACGCTTCTCTTCACGTTCGTAATCTTCTTCGGTGATATGATCCTTACCAATGTGATCCAGAACAGAACGATATTGAGTCATCAGGAAAGACATCTTACGGATGGCACCCTTCATTGAGTTCTCAATGTTCATATTGTTGTTCATGAGTTCGATCATCTCGATCTCAAGTTCTTCACGATCAAGATCATCCTCGGCGGCATCAATTTCTCTCTGCTTCTTCTTAATCTTAACTTCATTCTTACGACGATTAATCTGTGCCTCTGCAAGGGCGCTCTTCGTTCTTTCAATCGCGGCAAGAGTATGTTTAATACTACGAATAGGTGTCAGGTCAGTGATGTCCAAAGTCACAGTCATCATCTGTGAGTGAGACTTATAGAAGTTGTCACAGGCAGCTTGAGTTGCAGGCAGAGTTTCCTCAATGTGAGTCAACATTCCTTTATATTCCTGCGGCAGAGGACCACTTGCCAGTTGTGCAAGATCACTCTTAAGCGTTGTGACAGAAATTTCTGATCCTGGAGTCAAATCTACCGAAGTAATAGCAGAACTTTTCTCAGTCATATCAAATCAATCTATATTTTAATAACTATCGTATTTAGTATAGTATAATATGTCGGTTTTTACAACCCTCCGTGTGCATTAGACATTCCAGACATATGATTTCTTGCAATGGTTAAATTTCCAAAATCTATTGCATTACCTTGAGTTGATAATTCAATATAATCGATTGTATCGACTCTATTTGCAGATGCAGGAACTTGTTGATCACCTCCAGCAAATACTGCACGAGTTGGTGATGAAACAGCACCTCCATGTCTAGTCGTTGTTCTACTTAAATCGCCAAATTCTACTCCAGACCCAAGTGATGCAATAGTCACATATTCTATTTTAGACCTGGTTCCAACATATCTACCTCCAAACAAAACTCCCCGAGTGGCATTGCTAGCACCAGATCC
>Ga0209645_1001069_pt1 | contig 13882 bp, 26 predicted proteins | sample ETNvirenome_6_30_FD_184070 | JGI IMG/M metagenome (GOLD analysis project Ga0209645, IMG submission 184070) | Marine viral communities from the Pacific Ocean - ETNP_6_30 (SPAdes) (version 2) | ecosystem: Environmental > Aquatic > Marine > Oceanic | place: Pacific Ocean | collected 2013-06-19
CAAGCCTCTAAATAAATTGATCGTAAATAATTGAAGTACGTTGCATCTAACGTATTGAATATTAGTTCTCTATATTCTCTTTTAGAAATGAGCGTACCAATCAGCACCTCCTCAAGGTGCATCATGTCATTGCGTATCATACAACTTCAAGCGCTTTTACTCTGCCGTAAGCAGTCAGCGTATATTTAGATGGATGTTTATTTTCGGATTGTACGACACCTGACTGTATCAAGCTACAAATCGTAGAGAACGTAGTCCAATATTTGTCGTGTCCTTTTATCTCCATTCTAGGCTCTATGTCATCATACGTAGCATGACCATTTTCTTTTAGTAGTCTTAGTATTTGTTTTTCATTTTCGCTCATTTTTCTTCTCATTAGGTTTATGTCTTAAATCGTTTTTTGTTACTGTTCCGTTCTTGTTAAACGTATGCAGTACCCACCCCTTTCGGTCATACCACGTCATCGCAAGAACACGAATATACTTACCCGAAAATCTCTTTGCAAAACGTTTATATGATTTTTGTGTGGGTGGTTTATTAGTCTTGACTTGTACGAGCCATACGTTAGTTCCATCCATAGCTACAAGGTCAAAACCATCGAAGGTATCTTCCAAAATGTGTTCGCAGTTATGCTTCCAACACTTAGTGCATAGCCCTGAAAAAAGGTCTTTAGACTTACGGAATCTTCCGCCTAGTTCTACTTCATCCACAATCATGCCCTTGTCCTTAAAGAACTCAATGGCTTTGACTATGGTTCTACGACCTTTTGCTTTGGCGCTCATACTCTCCTATAGCCTTAAATATTTGTAAGGCTACCTGAGGAACTATTGCGTTTCCATATGCCTTTATGGATTCTTTTCTCCATTTAGGAAAGGTGATAGAGTCCAATGATCTGGGAATCCCATCATTTCCTCCACAAACAGGGGATTGAGTTGGGAATTCTTCCCAGCTTCTTGGGCTACCAAATGATTCAGTTCGCTCCTTCGTGATAGTTGACCCTGAGGTCTTTCCATCTTCGTTCCTGTGTTGTGACACCTCGCTGTTGGGGTCGGTAGCATTTGAGCTACGTCTCTGAGCTTGGCTCCAAACTCTGTCCCTGTGTTGTCTGAAACCCTCACCCATCTCGTACCCTTGTTTTTGATTTGTCTTGGGTCTGATACGCCCCCCTCTACGTCTGACGCTACTGGGGTCGGCAACATAGAGTGAATCTGAGTGGCTAGGTTTGGCATCTTGGTTCCGTTGGGATACTTTTCCATCCTCTTTTGAAAGGTTTCTAGGTTTACCACTTCTTCCCTTGTCGTTGGAGTAAGCAACAAACCATACTCTGTCCCTTTTGTGCGGGGCGTTGACGCTAGCAGCTGGAAGTAAGAACGGTTGTACTTCGTACCCTTCAGCCTCCAAGTCAGATTGCACCTCTTCGAATACCAACCCTTCATTCCAACTAACAAGCCCACGAACGTTTTCGCCCACGACCCAACGTGGTTGAATCTCTCGAACTGCTCTAAGCATTTCGGGGAACAAGTGACGCTCGTCTTGTTTGCCAAGTCGCTTGCCTGCGGCTGAATATGGTTGGCATGGGAATCCCCCTGTAAGGATGTCGATTTTATCTCGCCAAATAGTGAAGTCTGTTTCTTTGATGTCTCCATATGATTTAGACTTTGGAAAGTGATAGTTTAAAACTTTACGTGGAAATGCTTCCCACTCACAGTGAAACTTATTGTCCCACCCCATCCACTTTGAGGCTAAATCAAAGCCTCCTATACCTGAGAATAATGATCCATGCGTCATCATCTTGATGACCTCTCATACGCAAAAGAAACCCCCACCACCACCGAAACGATGATGAGGGTCACTGTTATGGAAAAGATCATTGTCTTTTGAAGTCATCAGACTCGTCTTCAGAGAATATACCCTCTGAGTAGAAGCCTGTGATTTGCAGTACGGCTCGTGCCTTTGCTCGCTTCTCAGCAGTTTCTACAGGGTAATGGGGCAGGGTCTTGCCATTGCGAGTAGTTTTAATAGAGCAGTTGTAGTGATTAGCCGTACCAAAAGATTCTACAGTGAATATTTCACCGTTGGCATCTACTTTAGTAGCGGTTGCTTTGATACAACAGTTTTCCTGATTTTCACTTAGTTCGGGTACGACCTGATACGTTACGTTGATTTTGTCGTGCGCCATAATTTTCTCAACACCAGTACGTGTAATGATGATGAAACCCTGTGAAGGGTGCTTAAAAAAATCCTTGCCAGTTAGACTGTATCTGTCTGCAAGTTCTCGTAGTACGTTTTTTTCTGTACTCATAAGTATGTAATTGTGTTAGCATTGGCTAGCCCACTTGTTTCGGGGCTAGGGTTCTCTTTCCATTTGCCGATACGTTCTTTTATTAGTTCTAGTTCTCGCATCGCTTTCATTTGGGTATCCTCATCCAAAGAGAATACAGCACTATTATATGGAAACTCTTTTTCTATTGCAACATAAAAGAATTGGTCCATTGGAACCTCCAATAGACTACAATAAAACGCTGCTTGTAGGTCATATCTAAATTTCCAGAAGTCTGCCCTGAAAGCTCTTTCAGAGGCATCTCTACAAGATTTCCAGTCTATAATCACCACAGGTTGTTCGTCTTTCACTAACAGACGATCTGGTCTTACTCTATAATTTAGCCCATGAAAATCAGGCTCATCTGTGAGAAAGGAATACTCATCCCATATGTCATCGTGGTCAAAGTCTTGATAAATGGATTGTAGTCCAGTGTTATCCACCGCAGATTTGTACATATACTCTATGGACTGCATCTCGTATTGAGTAATCACTGTTTGATCGTCTTTTACGCCTTGTTCAAACTCTGCTTTGAACGTCTTGTATTCACGAGTCATTGAAGGAACAGAGATTTCTGGTCTTTGTTCTAGGATTCTTGCTACTATCTCTGTGTCATCGAACACCACAAACCTACGCACGAAGGCGAGCCTATCCTCGAAGTATGTGTGCATGGCATCCCCAAATATTAGGGCAGGAGTCGGATCAAATTTCTTCATAGCCCTTTGGATAGAGTGCTTCGCTACGGCTTTGACGAAGCTACTTGATACGTGGTCACTCATAGAGTGATAATCTGCATTGGATAGGTCGCTATATATCTTCATATTCATTTGGAAAGTTTTCTGCGGATAGTATTGGGTGTTCGTAGGCATCTAGTGCATCGGTGAGGTCATCTAAAATCTTTCCCTCACAGAAGTCAGTGAGCGTAATGGGTCTTCTATGAAATCCAATCAAGTTATGGAATTCATCGTATATCACCTCATTGATAGAATACATAGTTTCACCATTGCCCAGATCATCGGCTAATATTCTAAATTTTGGCAGTGCTTGTTCTTCGTTCATAGATTGGTTAGATTTTTATATACACACAAAGAGAAACTAATTAAATTTTAGCTAATGGACAAACCAACGTATTACACAATAATTCCTGCTGAGGTTAGGTACAATAAAAAGATTTCAGCCAATGAGAAGGTGTTGTACTCAGAGATTTTTACACTAGCACAGAAAGGTGGTACTTGTTTCGCAAGTAATGGATTTTTTGCGGACTTATATGGAGTCCACAAGAGAACCATCATCAAATGGATTTCTACGTTAAAGGAACAAAAACTTATTAAGATTTCCTATCAAATAAAGAATGGAAACGTGGAAAAAAGAATCATTACCCCTCTTGCTCAAAAGGGCACCCCCTCTAGCCCCAAAGGGCACCCCCCTAGTGCCCGAAACGCCACGTATAATAATACAAGATATAATAATAAGGGTTCTGATAAGGAAGAGATTATTTTGGGTGAAATTATTTGACATTTAATGTGGATAACTATAGATTGTCTTGAGAGAACGTTAATTAAATATATAGAACTAATGAAAAATCAAATACCTCATAGCTTTAAGCAATTAATCGGCAAGACCATTGCCAAAATAGAGTACCTCAGTAATGAGGAATGTAACGAACTAATGTGGTTCAGTAAACCTGTTGTTATTGTGTTTACGGATGGAACGTATATGGTTCCTGTAGTAGATGAAGAGGGTAATGACGGTGGTGCTTTATGGTACGAACATAATGGTGCTTCCACTGTTTTATATACTGAAGCAGTAGAAACCATTCCTGAAATGGTAGGTACTATGGACCAACTTAATTCATTAAATATTCAGGAGGGTTAATTATGATAAGCCTAAATTATTTAGACATAGACAATCAGGTTTACGAAAAGATGATAAGGGACAGGGCATTGAAGACTATCCAAAGACAGGGATTCTTCAGTAAGGATTGCACCTTTGAGCATTGGAATGGTACTATACGTGTAGAGTGTGGTTTTTGGATTGAGATTAGCAGAGTATCAGTAATAGATATGGCTATGGGTGAAATTATTGCTGAATTCCACGAATTGACTGAGGGATTGTTTGAATATCTGAAAGAGGGAACTGTTGACTCATTCCCATTTGAAGTACCTGACTTTGCAGGGTGTTACGAAGCCTCGTTAAGTATCAAGAACTTAACGTTGGCACACGAATTAGATAAGATAAACAAGTTAGTAACCTACATCAGAAATAGATATTCAGAGGAACTGAATAGTTATTACTACAATTAAGGAGAACAATGGAAACAAAATCAGAATTCAAAAAAGGCGATAAAGTAACTTACTTAGATTACGAAGGTGTAATTACTAATGTTAGTACAGATGTATTAGGAAGATACTTTTATAGTGTTTCTTATAATAAAGGCAATGGTAAAACCAAAGCGTCAAATCTCTACAACAAAGGTCAAGCAATAAAAAATAGTCAAACAAATAAGGAGAACAATGGATAAACGAATACTAGTGACCTATGTAAAAAAGGTCACCAAACAAGATATAGCTGAAGCTGAGAAAAACAGAGAACACATTATAGATGTGTTGCACAATGCCTTAAATGGTAAAGAAAAGAAAAGTAAGAGAGCAATTAGTAATTATTTATTGGAGGAACCAAAATGAAACAAATAGAAATGATGGGTCTATACCAAAGAGTGGTTGAATACGAAACTGAAGAGCATAGCCTTGAATGGATAGTGCAATTATTTGCCGATTTGATTGCTACAGGTTTAGCTTGGCAACTTCAGGGTAGATACGGAAGGGAAGCCAAAGCAATGATTGATGAGGGTATCATCACCGTACAAGGCGATGTGAATTGGGACCATTACGAGGAGTACTATGCGTTATAAGTTAAGCCTAATAGATGACGTGGACATAGACGGCATTGATATGTCGGATTATCCCGATTTTTGCGATGCGTTTGTAGGTAGTGCTGATTATGATGGTAAGCCTATGACTGATGACCAATTAGATGAGTTAAATCAGCAAATCATTAGCGACTCAGAAACCACTGATTGGTTTTATGATAAGGTGTGGTGGACTATCCACTAAAAGATTTCTACATACCACCCCTGATGCAGAGGGAAGATTTCTACGGAGGTCTTCCCTTTTTTGATTTCTACACACCTATAAAAGATTTCTACGCACCCCTACAAAATTCCCTACGCGCGTGCGCGTGCGTGTGCGTGTGCGGGTTTATATCCACGTGGGCGGGTTTCCTATATTGGTTTCTCACTTTTGGGAATTAGTAAAAGTTTACTATATTACTAGTGTTAACTTTAATTAATTACCGAACTAATGAAACGAAACGAAACAACATTTGAGCGAATTTATAGAACATCATTCCTAATCTTAATTACTTTTACGTGGTTATATTTTGGAACACACGTATTAATTCACATTATTAACCGTTAAACAAATAAGGAACCGAACCAATGAAAAAAACAAATAAAGGTTTAAGCCAATACCGCAAAAAACTAGCAAGCGCACGTATTAAAGCGTGTTACATTCGAGCCAATAGGGACGTATTAAAGCGTGGTTTAAATTGGTATAAACAAGCTAATGTATTTTGCAAAGAAGTAGCACATAATACAGGGCTAAAGGTTGAAACCGTTGCAATGGTCGTTAGTGCATTAAGTCCTGCTGTTAGTTGGGAACTAAACAAAATACAAGCGGAAGAAATGTGTAACGCGTTTAGAGACGGTTTATCTTTGGAAACCGTTACTACTTCGACGTATGAAAATAACAGGTTTAAAGCTTGGGACATTCTACAGGGCAAAAAAACTATTACCGTTAAAAGCCCTAAAACGTACGCTTTTTATAAGAACCTTTTATTAGATATTGATAGCGTAACGATAGACCGTTGGATGTTACGCGTGATGTTTAATAGACCGTTAAAAAGTTTAACACCGTTAAAATACAGACAGTGTGAAACGATTTTGAGAGAAGCTGCAATTGATCTGGACTTAAAACCGTTTCAATTACAGGCTATCACTTGGGAGCAAATAAGACAGGAATCGTAATGAAAGTGTTTAACGCTATACAATACCATTGCGAACGTTTAGACATTACCCCTAAAGATTTATCTATTTTTAGCGGGCTATCTCAAAGTAAAGTTTATAGACTTGCAACGTTGCACCCTACCGAATTGCTCAATATCAATTATTATGATAAGAAAGCAATTGAACGCGCCCTAAATGAAATTGAGGGAACCAATACCAACGTATTGGAACTTGATACATACTATAAAAAGCTATGTAACATTATTACGGTCGGGGGTGATATTTGGAACTGCTCCGAATGTAATACGCCCGTAATTGATAGGGACTTAATACAGGGTAAATATTCGGAATTATGTCCCGAATGTAATTCCGATAAAATTACCGATATTTAAAACACTTTAAACACATAAACCATATTAAAGGCTAGCTATTAAAGGCTAGCTTTTTTTTTGCTCTATGGTTACGCGCTGAAAGTAGACAAACAACAAAATGCCCCGCTTTCACTACCTTTAAAACGTGTCTATCGTTTACAGCCTCAAATTAGACGTTTAACGCGCTCAAATAATTTACCCTACTCTATACATTACTTTATAATTTAACGCGCTTAAAATTGAAGCCATAGCTATTGTATGCAATTTTTTTGTATACGGTCCGACCCTATAGAATAATATGGCTGACAGGGGCTACCCTATTAAATTAGGTCAGCAGGGGTGTCGTTTACCCTCCCTTCCGCATAAAATCAAATTTCTACCAAAGGTGTCAATATTTGCTATTTAAAAGATTTCTACCTATAGTCTGTCAATTTTACTAAGTTTTTGTCAAATGGGCTGGCACAGAAAGAAAAAGATACTAACCAAAGAAGAGTTACAAGAGGAGATTAAGGTAATCATAAAGAGTCTTTATGAGATACCCTCTATGTCTGATAAGTTGCCCAATTATATTTATAACCGTATAGAATCAGTGATTGAGTATGTCAAAGAAAAGGGCTGGTAGCAAAGAGTTTTCGCCTGAAGAGAAGGTTGAAATCCTGAAGGATATAAGTGTCATTGGCAATGTGTCAAAAGTGGCGCAAAAGTGGGGTGTGTCCAGACAAACCATTTACAATTGGAAAGCGGAGCGCTCGAAGATAGATGATGAGATCATTTTAAGGGAGAATAAACCTGATCTGGACCATAGTAGCATACTAGAACTAGAGAAATACAGAAACGTATTGTCCGATTTGGGTACGTTGGAGCAGCGCAAGGAAAAGATGTCGGCAAAAGTAGAGTTCATGCTGATGAAGATAACTACGCTACTAGAGAATCATCCAGATTTGGATGCGATTCACCCAAAGGACTTGAGTAAGATTATGAAGGATTTACATGACGTTCGTAAGGAGCTGAGCAACGAGCCGACTATCATCATTGAGTATAAAAATAAGGTGCGAGAGCAAACACTGCAAGTTCTTCAAGACTTCCTAAACATGGATCAGTTGCGAGAGTTTGCGCAAAGGATGGAGGCAATAGAAGCGGAGTATGAACTCATTTAAAGGAATACAACAAAGACAATATAAAGAAGCCCAAAAGTCAGAAGAGTTATTTTGCAAAGTTACAGGAGCCGTAAAAGGCACGAAGCAAGATGACTACAATCACATTGACGCTCGTATCGGAGATGTGACCTATGACGTTAAGGGGATTAAAACGTGCCACAGCAAGGGGTATATCCTTGTGGAGTTCAGGAATGTTCAGGGCAAATCTGGATGGTGCAGCCCTAGTGGTGCGGATAAGATAGCCTTTCAGTTTCATGGGGAGTTTGTTGTCGTGGACAATATGACTCTGTACAGGTACGTGCAGAAAAAGATGCTTCCTAAAATAAACAATAAGAAGGGTGTATTACGAGGCAATAGTCTCCATAAAAAATATGGGTTCAGTACCATTGCTTATACGCTGATGGGCAGGAACAATAGAAAGGACATTTTTGTATATATACCGAAGGAGGACTTGATGGAGATTAAGGAGGAGGTATATACCTATGAAAATTAAGTTGTTCAAGTTTCCTATATTTAAGACGAACTTCTTTGTGAAACATCTGAAGTTTTGGAACAAAACAAAACCCTTTAAGTGTTTGGGTGTTGTGTCTCATGGCAGGAAGTGTGAGGTACAATGCACCCTGTGCAAGCGAGCGTATGCCCCAAAAAAGTAATTGGTCTGATTTATTGGTGAATGTGGTGGGTCATGATCCTCCTGCTGATTCGTTAGAACTCAGGAACTCATTTATCGAGAATTGTCTAGCAGATCAAGATGGGAACAAGGTCAGTCAAGCTGATATACACTTGACTATGCAGAAAGGAATTTATGATTGGGAGCAAGAGGCGTTGTCTAAGAACGCTCGTCTTAATGGCTTAATTAGAGCGCCCTATAATACTGGTAAGTCTCAACAAGTGCCTATTGGGTTATCAGCCTACATGACCACCCGAAAGCACGAGCTAGAAACATTAATTGTATCTGCTGACGGTGGCATCTCTACTAAAAGGATATTGTCTTTGCGTGCGCTGTTCATGAGTGATATGTACCGATACTGGTGCAGGGAACATAACTTCAATCCTGTTGAGTTTGACCGTACCGATACAGGTTCGACCCAACGCATAATTGTGAAGAGTCGTAACCGAACGGGGAATCCCACTTATGAAGCGTATGCAGTATTGACCCAAACCACAGGGCAGCGAGCTGGTGTATTGATTCTTGATGACGTGTGCAATGACGAGGATCGTATATCCACTGCTCGTAGGGAAACCGTATGGAACAAAGTATCTAACACATGGATCAAGCGTGTTCACGATAAAGGTATTGTTTTGAGCGTTTGTACGCCTTATCATCCGAATGATGCTAATAGTCGGCTCATGAAGTCGGGCATCTTTAACGTATTACAAATATCGGTAAAGGAAGATAAAACGGGCTACAAAGTAGAAGAATGGAACAACCTAAAGTAGTGATATACGCTAGATTTACAACAGATGTTGAACAGAAACAAGTAAACTCAGTTAAGAACAAAATTAACTCTTTTGTACGTATGCTTGACGCTAAAGTCGTAAAACAACGTTGGGAAATAGTCCAGAAAGGAGCCTCTTCTAAGAAGTTTAATCCTTTATTCGATGATTGCATTAAAAATGGATGGGGCATACTCACTTACGACCTTAAAACGTTACACGAACACCGTTCAGGTGCATTATACATAGTAGAGGAGGGTGCAGAAATGGGTGTCCCCATTTTTTTTGTTGATTCTGAGAGTGCGTTTAAATCTATACTTTCTATATGAGAGAACCTGATAAGACTTGGGATATTCCCTTGTGGGAAACCAATCACAGTAAACAACGGCTACTCCAAGAAGAAGCGATGGACTTTCTGTCGTATAAATTGGGGTATGAAATGAGCGAGGAGACAGATGACCCGACTAAAAAGGCTTACAAACACTTTGACGGATATAATCACTACCCTGATGGCAATCTTACGGCTACTGATTACGATGATGGGTATCCTGTCTGGCTTTGTGCTGATTTCAATAGGTCTCCTCATTGTTGGGCTTTGCTCCAAGTTAAAAAGGCTCGTAATGGGCTTAGGCAGTATGTTGTCTTTGACGAAATCTTCTCCAAAGAGGCTTTAACTACCGAACAAGCCCTCAAAGCGGTAGAATTATTGAAAAAGTGGGGTATCTCGAGGGTTTTACTGTCTGGAGACAACACTTCTAACCAAAAAAGTGGTAATTATGGTCGTGTAGGCAAAAATGACTGGGATTACGTGCGAGAAGTATTCGATGAACACCAAATTTCGTATAAAAACGAGCTAGACATCCAAAATCCACGAAGAAAAGTGCGTGTGGACAAGGTAAACAATGTAATTTACGCTGGAATCAATGGAGAGCGAAGGTTACTAATCAATACGAGGTGCGATCACGTCATAAAAGACTATATGTACTCCATTGTGAACGATAAAGGGCTAAAAATAGACAATGGGGATCGTGGGCATATGTCAGATGCGACAGATTATGCTATTTGGCGTAATGAAAAGGGTAGTAACGCCCCAATGTACGTTCTGCGCTAGTCTCTTTTGATGGCTTTGGTGCGCTTACCCATTCCTACACGTTTTTTCTCTCTGATAGCCTCAGAAGCCTTGCCTTTTGCTCTAAGTTCCTTCCAAGTAACAGGGGTTTTAGATGAAACACGTACCGTAGGTCGGCATTTTTTTACGCCCTTAAATTTAGCTGATCCACAAGCCTGTCCGTCTTGAGTAGTCCACTTTTCTTTCATCCATCGAGCTACACCTGTCTTACCAGACTTTTTGCCCTTGTAGGTTCCGCCTCTTTTCTTATATTCCTTTACAATCCACGCAGAAGCGTAGGCACTAGGGAATATCTTAAACTTGCGTTTAGCCTCAGATTTGACTCTGCTGTATAAAGCTGGTTTTGCTGGTTCGTTTGCCATAGATCAAAAATAAAAGAAAATATCACTACAAATCAATACTTTAATTTGGTATTGAATCAAAACATAAATAGTAAGTATTTTGTCGCCATGAAAGGAGTAACTAGACTTAGCGGTGGTCGTATAAAGTATAGGGGTAACACCTTTGCTGGCTTCAACAAGCCTCGTAACAGTTGGAGAGATGATAAAAAGTTTGTAGTTTTAGCTAAGAAAGGCGACAAAGTAAAGATTGTCCATTACGGTGACCCTAATATGCCCATACGTAAGAACGAACCTGCTCGCAGAAAGTCGTTCAGAGCTAGACATCGTTGCTCCACAGCAAAAGATAAATTTAGCGCACGTTACTGGTCGTGTAAAAAGTGGTAATCAAATAATGGGAATCTCACAAGAACAGCTCAATAAAGATTTAAAATTCGAAGTAAAACAGTTACATTCTGTCATTGAGTTAATAACCAAAGACATTCAAGATATGAAAGAAGCACTGTTAGGTAACGAGTTCAACAAGGAAGGTCTCGTCTATAAAGTCGAGAGTAACGAAAGACAAATCGAGGAACTTGTAAAATTCAAGCAGAAGATAGTTGCTTGGGCTACTGGAGCTGGATTAGGTTCAGGTACATTAGTTAACTTGTTAATGGACTTAATGAAATAATTATGATTGATTCATCTAAACTCTACTCTGTACCGAAGGATGTCGTTGAGGACATCGTAATGAAAGAAAGCCGTCACCCATACTATAGTGTGGTGTTGGACAGGGCTAAAATCATGAATAGTTGGTTTCAGGCGGAGTACGATGAATACACAGCTATATCCAGCACCGTATTTTCTGATAAGTCCTATATCATTGCTCAATCTACGATAGAAAGCAATGACGAGTACAAAGAAAGACTTGCTAGAATGAAGTTATTTCCGCTAGAGCAAAAGTTCTTCTCAGCTCAACAACGGATTTATGACGAAAACAACGTCAACAGAAGTTACCCTCAAAACAAAGACTTTTGGATGTACAAAGAATCCAACTTTGATGATGCGGGGTGTTCCATTACTGAGTTCTATAGAGACAAGGTTCTATTCGTAAAAGAGGTTTTAGGATTTGGAGCGGTAGTTACTGACCTCATGATGGATGGAGAAGGTAACCCTGTTACTGATAAAGATGGTAACGTGGTTCCTTATAACTTTGTAGTTAGACCTCATGAGATATGGAACTTTGAGGTTAAGCAAGGGATACTGACCCTGCTCGTAACTCGTCAAATGTATTATGACATATACAATGTTAAAAAGCATAAGTGGACTGCTTATACCCCTGAATACATTTGTGTGTACACCGAAGAAAACGGAATTAAAAAGAAGACCCTTGAAATACCTAACCCATTTGGTGAGGTTCCAGCTACGCTACTCAAGGGTCAAACCGATGCTAACAGCTCGTTTATTGTTGGCAAACCTCGTAGGTATTCTCTGAAAGGAATGTACCTTGCAGCCTCAGAACTTTTTTATGACCTCAAGAAAGGTTCTGAGCTGTTTGGTCACCCTATTCCTGTACTTACAGACTCTATCGTTCGGTCTCTAGCTGGTGTCGCTGATGACGATCAATACGATTCACGTACCATCAAAGAGGGTGTGGGTATGGCTATTATCATTCCTGATGAGCAGCAGATACCAAATAATATGTTGTATCAAGCAGATATGCAGGGACTTCAGCATCTTAGAGATGTTATTTTTGGTGATTTGATGTCGTTGATATTCTTGATGGCTCAAGTCAGAGACAAGTCCATTGTTAAGAGCAACGTATCAGGATCGTCTAAGAGATTTGATAACGTAGACGAACAAGGCTTACTAGCGTCTACAGCTATGGACATGGAAATGGTAGAAATGCAAGTCCTGAAAAGAATGGCTAAGGTTCGTGACGAAGATCCAACGGATTACCACGTTACCTACTCTAAACATTATGACTTATCTAGTGCTGCTGAGATATTCTCAGATATTACAGAGGGTATGCAATATCACGTATTGCCTCTACCGCTACTCAAGAAACTTACTGGCGAATACATGAGAAAGCGTTCCATGCCACAAGAAGACATACAACTTGTGATGGATCATTTCGATGAGTTTGGTATTCCTAGAACAAGTGGTGATCTTAAAAATCTTATTGATATATTACCACAGGAAGAGCTTCAACGCCAAGCAGAACTTGGTATTGATTTAAATAGCGAGCAATAACTAACTTGTAACCATTATGAGTGAAGAAAACATAGAGTCCGTTGACGCTCCTGAGTCAACAACAGAAGAGACAACTTCTCAAAACGTACAAACACAGCAACCAGAGTTCGATAAAGACAAGTTCTTTAGGGGCGCTTACAACGAAGGTAAGGGCAAAGTCGAACGTGACGTAATAAATAAATTCTCTGAAATATTAGGTGATGATGTCAATACTCTCGATGATGCGTTCTCTTTATTGTCAAATAAAATGCAACCTGTGCAAGAGGATAAGGGGGAAGCAGATAAGTTGCGAGAACTGTTGCAACAATACCAAGAACAAGCAGAGGCAGCCAAAGAGCAATTAGCACTGAATCAAATGGAGAGTCGTATAGGCTCTGAGTTTAATTCTGCTTTTAGCGCTTTAGAGCAAGACAACGAGCTGACGCTCAGAAAAGATTACATAGAACAACTGTTCTACAACGAATATGAAATTGAGGAGAGCAACGGTCAGTTTTATGCTACCAAAGGTGGTGTTCCTGATTTAGATGCTCAAGGCAATAGAAAATCGGTAGGAAACTCTCTTGTAGAGTTTGCTAAACAATTTGCAAAGCCCAAGAAAGTGGGCGCTGGCGGAGCAACTGGTGGTACTCCAGCTAGTGAAAGACCTAGTCGAGCAGAGTTTCAAAGACTTGTACGCTCGTCTAATCCAGCAGATCGTGCTAAGGCTGAGGAGCTATTTGGTGCTTCAAGAGCCGCAGGCGGTTGGGCTGAACAAGCGTAAATCCATCTTATGGTTAGGCAAAACCTTAATTGTCATGTTCTGGTCATAGCGACCCAAAAGCTAAATATAATCCAA
>Ga0209645_1001070_pt1 | contig 13873 bp, 15 predicted proteins | sample ETNvirenome_6_30_FD_184070 | JGI IMG/M metagenome (GOLD analysis project Ga0209645, IMG submission 184070) | Marine viral communities from the Pacific Ocean - ETNP_6_30 (SPAdes) (version 2) | ecosystem: Environmental > Aquatic > Marine > Oceanic | place: Pacific Ocean | collected 2013-06-19
AACAGGTACAGTCCTAGCTTTTCTAGGATTTGTTACATCTAGTGATTGGGTGACAATTTCAGTGGTATACATTGGCTCTCAGGGCGTTGTTGACACTGTGGTTGCCCTAAAGAATGCAGGCTAAGATGACTTGGCTTGGTACGAAAACCTTCCTATTAAAAGCATGGGCATGGCTAAAGACTCATTGGTACGTGCCCGTGCTTTTTATTATCGCTGCCTTACTTACTCTTTTCACAAAGGGTGATGCCGTTAATCCCATTTTGGATTTAATGGACAGAAACCGCAGGAACTATGAAGATAGAGTTAAAGTTCTTGAAGAAAATCGTGAAAACGAAATAAGAAGGTCAGAATTAGTCAGGACTAAATTTGATGAAACGATACGACAGATTGAGCGACAACATAGTGAGTCTAGTAGTTCACTTGATAGAAAAAAGCGTCAAAGGGTTAAGGAGCTTGTGGAGAACTTTCATCAAGATCCTCGATCCCTCTCAGAAGCTCTAGAAAAGGAATTCGGGTTCAAGAATGTTGAGTAGAATCTTAGTATTGACCGTAATTTTTAGTTTATTTCCAGTAGACTTGTTCGCACAAGAGGAAGAGCCACAGTTTACACAACTAGAAGAAGGCGATCCGGCACCATTTGCTGGGACTCTGTTTAACCCAACTGCAACTGCCCAATTGATTGCAGACCGTGAGTTTCGTCTTACTGATTGTGATCTGCGTGTTAATTACGAGATCAATCTTTTAACGGCTCGCCGCGACTTAGAGTACAATCTGTTACAAGTGCGCTATGATTCGCTTGAGGAGCGCAGCACTGCTTTGGCGACGTTGAGAGATCAGGAGATTACTGATCTTCGAGAGATGGTGCGTAAACAACCGAATCGCCACAATCATTGGTTCTTTGCTGGTGGTTTTATTGCTGGTGCTGTTACTTCAATTGCAATCTTTTTTGCAGCGCGTGAGATAACACAGGGGTCACAGTGAATAATAAAGACTGGAACAAAATAGCTAAAATAGAACAAGCCATTAGTAAAAAGTACGGCCAAGAGGCTGTACAGAATCCAAAAGCGAATTGGGACGACAACAAAGAGAATGATTATTTAGAGCAAATCCAAAAACTTACAGAAAAAGAATTTGCACTAAATGATAAAAATGAGAAAGTAGACGTTAATGGTATTTTAATACCCAAGAAACTACTTAATAAAGAGTCTAATCGCACTTGTTTGACTTGTGGTGTTTATTCTTTTGACGTTCGTGATGACATTTACATGAACAAATACGAATGCTGCAAGACTTGTTATGTTAAGTGGGTAGAAGACCGAGAAGAACGATGGCTATCTGGATGGAGACCAAATAATGGCAACGACACTTGAGATTATTCGCGATATTGCACAAGCAGTAGCAAACATTAATTATGATGGAGCCCATGAGGGAATGTACGGCGATGGCGAGCCGCGTCCTGCTGGATTAAAGCGCGAAGAAGGGCACATGATAAACGATAGGCGCGTGATAGACGGCTTTGGCGTTAAGTTCATGGGCAATGTCCTTAGAATTAATTACCAAAGCGAGCTACAGCTAAAGGAAGTGTACGCCAATGGTTTTGAAGATGAGATTGGTCGTCGTTTTGCAGAGATCGTAAAATTCCTTAAAAAGGAGTATAAATCACTAACTGGAAGAACTCTTTCCTTAAAGCCAATGGGAGAACATGATATTCTCGTTCAACACAGATCAAGAGTCTGGACTTGGTGCCAGGCCCACTGTGATTATAAGATTGGCGGTTTAACAGGGGTCGTAGACGACGAAGCGCAGAAGGAGTTGTCCGATAGAAACTTCAGAAACCTCCTTAATCGTGGACTTGAGGGATACAGCCCTGAGACCCCATAAAATGAAGAATGGGTTACCAACTTTCTAAAAAAGAGATTTATAGAGAAGTAATTAAATGCGGAAAAGATCCGGTTTACTTCATAAATAATTACGCCAGAATCTCCCATCCTCAAAAGGGACTCATCCCCTTTAAGACTTACGACTTCCAGTCTGAGCTTCTTAAAGATTTTAACAATTATAGATTTAATATCATTCTCAAGGCCAGGCAGCTAGGCATATCCACCGTCACCGCTGGATATATTGTCTGGCTTATGCTTTTTCATAGAGATAAAAACGTTCTAGTTATAGCCACAAAGTTTGGAACGGCCTCTAACCTCGTCAAAAAAGTCAAACACATTCTCAAAAACGTACCAGAATTTTTGCAGATAACCAGTATCACAATTGATAATAGGTCTTCTTTTGAGTTGTCAAATGGCTCTCAAATTAAGGCCTCTTCTACTTCTGGAGACGCTGGTCGTTCTGAGGCCCTATCGCTTCTCGTAATAGATGAGGCTGCGCACGTCGAAGGGCTAAAAGAGCTATGGACAGGTCTGTATCCTACTCTCTCCACTGGTGGTAGGTGCATTGCGCTATCCACTCCAAATGGTGTTGGGAACTGGTTTCACAAGACGTATACAGAATCAGAGCAGGGAATAAATGATTTCTATCCAACTAACCTGCCTTGGTCTGTGCATCCCGAAAGAGACACTGAATGGTTTGAAAAAGAAACCAGAAATATGTCTCGGAGGCAGATAGCTCAAGAGCTAGAGTGCAACTTTAATACCTCTGGCGATACAGTAATCCATCCCGATGATATCAAAAGAATTTTTGGAAACGTCAAGGAGCCAAAGCACAGGACTGGATTTGATAGAAACTTTTGGATCTGGGAAGAGTACAGCTCTGATTGCACTTATCTAGTAGTTGCAGACGTTGCTAGGGGGGATGGCAAAGACTTTTCTGTATTTCACGTAATAAAACTAGAAACCATGGAAGTTATAGCAGAATACCAAGGTAAGCCCACGCCTGATATATACGGTAACATGCTTTGCTCCGTAGGTAAAGAATATGGAAATGCTCTTCTCGTGGTCGAAAACAACTCTGTTGGATTTGCAGTGATTGAAAAGCTGAGAGAGCTAGAATATCCAAATCTCTACTATTCAATTAAGTCTACACACCAGTACGTGAGCCAATTAGAGGCAGAAGGCATTTCTAATTCAGTGCCAGGTTTTACAACTACCCAAAAAACAAGGCCTTTAATTGTGGCCAAGCTAGAAGAATTCATTAGAAATAAACTAATTACTCTATATTCAGCGCGAATTGCCAACGAGTTTAAGACTTTTATTTGGAATAACGGTCGACCAGAAGCAATGCGTAGTTACAATGATGACCTGATTATGTCGTTAGCAATTGGCTGCTGGGTTAGAGACACTGCGTTGGAGACAAGTAAAAGAGAAGTAGAATATCAAAAGGCGTTTTTAGACTCAATGATTATGTCTAACACCAGAATTAGCACTGCAATACCGGGCATGAGGGGGTATAACAAAAGCTATGACATTGATACTAGCTCAAAAAACAAACAAGCATTAGAAGAACATAAAGAATTTTTATGGGTCTATAAGGGATAAAGATAATGGCCGATCGTAATAGAAATCCAAGAAATCAACAAAGTCGTCTGTTTAAGCAGCTAACCAGAGTCTTTTCTGGGCCTGTTGTTAGGTACAGAAGCGAGACGGGCAAAAGAATCAAGCGTCGTGATATGGATGACTATGCGACCAAATTCAAATCAGCTAGTGGCCAACAGTTTAAAAGATCAGAATACTATGCATATGAAAAGATGCAAGCCAACGCTTATGTTAACCAAAACCGATCCGAGCGTTATGCCGACTTTGATCAGATGGAGTACATGCCTGAGATAGCATCCGCTCTAGATATTTACGCAGATGAGATGACAACATCATCCGACCTTACACCGCTGTTGAGTATCAAATGTCACAATGATGAAATAAAAGCGATTCTTGATACTCTGTATCACAACATTTTAAATGTAGACTTTAATCTCTTTGGCTGGTGCCGCTCCATGTGCAAGTTTGGGGATTATTTCCTTTACCTTGACATTGATGAGACTCAAGGCATCCGCTCAGCAATCGGTCTTCCAGCCGAGGAGATTGAAAGACTAGAAGGAGAAGACAAGACCAATCCAAACTACGTTCAATATCAGTGGAACTCCGCTGGAATGACATTTGAGAATTGGCAAATTGCTCACTTTAGAATTCTTGGTAACGACAAGTACGCCCCTTATGGAACCTCCGTGCTTGAGCCTGCTCGAAGAATCTGGCGCCAACTTACTCTTCTAGAAGATGCCATGATGGCTTATCGTATTGTCCGCTCACCAGAGCGACGTGTTTTCTATATTGATGTAGGAAATATTAACCCTAACGACGTTGAACAATACATGCAGAAGGTTATGACGCAGATGAAGCGTAACCAAGTTGTCGACCAAGACACAGGACGAGTTGACTTGCGGTACAACCCTTTATCTGTAGAGGAGGACATCTTTATTCCAACAAGAGCTGGTCAAAGCTCAACTGTACAGTCCCTTCCTGGTGGGGCGTTTACTGGCGATATTGATGACGTTAAATATCTTCGTGATAAGTTGTTTTCTGCGCTAAAGATCCCTCAATCATACCTGACTCAAGGCGAGGCTGGTAGCGAGGATAAGACAACCCTAGCGCAAAAAGATATTAGGTTTGCTAGAACTATCCAAAGACTTCAAAGATCTGTGATCTCTGAGCTTGAAAAGATTGGAATCATCCATCTTTATACTCTTGGGTTTAGAGGAGATGATATTATCTCTTTTGATCTTTCTCTCAACAACCCCTCTAAGATTGCAGAACTTCAGGAACTGGAGCACTGGAAGGCCAAGTTCGATGTTGCAAGTGCAGCAACAGAAGGATACTTTAGCCGTAGATGGATTGCCGAGCATCTATTCCACCTCTCTGAGGAGGAGTTTGTGCGAAACAGCCGAGAGCTTATTTTTGATAAGAAGTATGATGCCCTACTCCAGGCACAATTCGAATTGGCTTCAGCAGAGACAGCTCAAAAGTCCCCAGCACCTGGGTTTGGGGAAGACCAGCTCACACCACAGGTACCAGAAGAGCCAGCAATTGAATTACCGGCTGCTGAGCCAGAAGCGCCGGCAGGAGGGGAGGATTCTAATCTATTGGTTACCCCGGACACAGAGGCAGCCGCTAAGCGCGATGTAGACAAGTTTCTTAGACCAGACGGAAAGACTACAACATCCAAATCCAAGGGCAAATGGTATGAACCAGTGACGCGAGATGCGCGCAAAGATAGTGGCCCAAGAATAAAAAACTATAAATCAAAGTGGGCTCATGAAAAGACAAAGGCAACCATGAGGAACTTAGCCCCAGGCGCTTCTGAATTACTTGGGTTAGGAAAAGGTCTTTATGAAACCATGAACTCTACTTATGATATAGAGGAGAAGCGCCTAATGGAGTCTAATTATGAGGTTAGACGATTAGTTGAAACGTTGGAGAAAAATAGCGATGCTACCGAAAATAAAACATAATAAGAAAAGAAATACCGCTTTTCTTTACGAAGCTCTTGTGAGAGAACTCACAAAAAGCGTCGTTGCTAATGATTCGGATAAAAAGGCCACGATTCTGGCCATTATGAAAGAACACTTTGCTGTTGGCACATTGTTGCGACAGGAGCTACAATTATATAGAGACCTTTACGAGAGTGAGGCTCTTCATCCAATAACTTGCGAAAAGCTAGTCCATGAGGTTAAAACAATCCACGCCGGGCTTGATAAGAAGCAGATCTTTAATGAGCAAACAGCGTTAATAAATGAAATTAACAAGTCTCTATCCAAAGACATTTTCTCAAACTTTGTTCCAAACTACAAAAATTTAGCAACAATATCGCAGATTCTAAACCCAAATACATCAGCAAAAAACAAAGTTCTTTTAGAGGGCAACCTCATTAGATCCTTAACCTCTAAGAGCGAAGAGGCTCAAACAACGCTACAGCCCATAGACAACATTGTTTATTCAACATTTGTTAAAAAGTTTAATGAGCAATATGGAGACTCTTTGCTTGAAGAGCATAAACAACTATTAAGTCAATATGTTGCTTCTTTTAACGATGATTCTCTTAATCTAAAGATTTATCTGAATGAAGAGATAGGCAGATTGAAGCATTCCCTAGTTGGCTCAAAAGAAGCAGAAGACAGCACTGATGCACTACGTGAAAATATTAGTAGAGTCCTAGCTGTACTTGACGGCTTCTCAAGCTCAGAATTAAATGAAGAGTCAATTCAGCAAATTCTAAAAATACAGACTCTAGCAAAGGAGCTTGAGAAGTAATGACAATTCGGGTTAAATTAAACAGCCCCACCGAGGAGCTTCAAACAACAGAACAGCTTGCGACTGTTCCTGGTGTGAAGCTTAAATTGGATATTAGAAAAACAATAGATGGCAATTTAATTATTGCTGACCATCCTGACATCGACATTGTTTTAATGCCCGCTAAAAAGAAGATTCTTGCTTTAGCTTCAAAGTTAAACAGCGGAACTGTCTATGGTGCGCAAAATAGATTATTTAACTTTCTTGCTAAGCATGGAGTTATTGAACTTGACTCTATTCAGGGCGGCAACATTTTTGCTTCAATGGAGGCACATATATCACAGGCTCCTGACATTCCAGAGGTTAAAATAGCACTAATTAACATTGCTCTCTGGCTAGAGTCAGAAGAACCATCTGTGAACTTTGTCAACAACTATGAGTATGAAATTACAAAGGATTTGACAGACCCTGATAAGGCTGATTCAACCGAATTGGGCCAAGTTCCACAGGCTGCTCGAAAGGGTTCTATTTTACCTTCCTTAGTTAGAGGCCCTTATGGCTTGTCTCTATACAATTACTATGGTTATTAGAGGTTGAGGTGGAACTAATATATTTTATTTTATGTGCTTTTGGGTTAACTAATATTTTAGTTTATGGATCCATCTTTAATAAAATAAGACCCAAACACCACTTTTTTCACTGCCCCATGTGTATGGGGTTTTGGGTGGGAGCCATTTTGTTGGCGACTAACCATTACACAGAACTATTTACGTTTGAATGTAATTTATATAACGCTTTTGTATTAGGGTGTTTAAGTTCTGGTACATCTTATATACTTTCCATGCTTTTTGGAGATAAAGGAGTTAGACATGAGATTCACGGATCGTAAGTGGGGGCTACAGCCTGTACGCCGCTGCTGCAAGGGGTCCAGACTCATGCGGGTGGCGCCCGCATTAAGGTAAGAAAAATGGCTAAAAAACTACTAAGAGAATATTATGAACTGTGTGATGGAGGCGTTTGCCAAGATCTCCTGACTGAAGAAGAAAAAAGAATGGTAGCTGGTGGAGCTATGATTCTTACTGGTATTTGTCAAAAAGCAAATGTGCAAAACGGCAATCTTCGAATCTATACCACAGAAGTCCTAAGAAGAGAGGTTGAAAACTATCAGTCTCTTATTCAGCAAAATAGAGCCTTAGGGGAGCTTGATCACCCTGACAGCTCTGTTGTTAGTCTTGAAAAGGTTTCACATAGAGTCATCTCTCTCTGGATGGAGGGCGATTGTGTTTATGGAAAGCTTTTGGTTTTGCCAACTCCTACTGGAAACATCCTTAGAGCACTTGTAGAATCAGGTTGCACAATTGGTATCTCTTCAAGAGGGCTTGGCTCTGTTGAGCAAGTCGGGGGACGCACAATTGTTCAAAATGATTTTCAATTAATTTGTTTTGATATGGTTTCTGATCCCTCAACTCCTGGCGCGTTTATGGCACTTGAGGAAAGAAGAGGCCTAAGAGAAGAAAAGTCTTCTGTTGACAGTTTGTTTAGAGACATTTTAAAGGATTAACAAAATGAGCAATTGGTCATCTTTTACAAAAGAAAAGGCTCAATTTGAGAATTGGCGCTCTTTCTTAAACGAAAATAAGTTTTATGCAGCAGGCTTGACAAGCGATGTGATGGAAGATTCACTTGTTAACTTTCTCAAGGACCTAGGTGAGCTAACTGATGACCAAAAGGAGCAAATAGTTGCGACTCTTTTTAAATATGCCGAGCAAGAGAACGTATTGCTAGAAGCTATTGGCGACTCTGGTAAACCAACAAGAACATTTTCCGCAGAGGCCACTGCTGCTCTACAAGATCTTTTGAACTCTTTCGCTCTTGAGCAAAGCGCTCTTGACAAGGTTGAGAGAACAATAAATCAATGGGCCAATACAAACCAAATTAAATTTACATCGGCACCCACACCTAAACCTGTCCCAGCACCTAAGCCTCCTGCTAAACCAAAGGCTACCCGCAAGCCTCGTGCTCGAAGAGCAAAAGCTCCTACTAAAAAACGCGCTGCTAAAGCAAAGCCAGCAGCAGAAAAGAAGCCTGAGTTAGAGCCGACTCCCGACGCAGCAGAAAAGAAAGAACCTTTAGACAAAAATAAGATTCTTCGCGACCTAGAAGGTAGGATGAAAAGCGCACTCCCTCGCTCTAGTATGAAATTAGAATTAGTTCCAGAGAAGCTACGCGATGTTATTCTTAAATCTGTTGAAAAGAAGTTAGATGCTGGTGAAAAGGAAATATCAATGAGCGATATTTTTACAGGGTTAGATCCAGAAGTGCTTGACGACACGGAGAAAAAACGCGCCAACACCATAGATGAAAAGGAGCTAGAGGAACTCGGTAATACGCAATTAGGTATAATCTCACGAATCCTAAAGAAGGCCGGCATCAATGTTGTGAATGATAGAAAAGACATTGATCGAGGGAGCCTCTCTATTCTTCAAACGTTGTTTGGTGACCAAGAAGCACTGAGAAGGGTGTATTCGGACAGTGTAGCCAGAACTATTTCTAAGAAATCAGTTCGGGCCAAAGGTGAGGAAATTAAAGTTGCAGGGGCCACCCTAACAGTCACGAAAGGCAAACCTGATGAAGTTAGAGTCGCAAAACCAGAGGACACAAAAGAGTTTGAAGAAGCCGCTGAGGAAGCAGCTAAGGAGGTTGTCCCCTCCAAAGAGACAAAAGATAAAATTGAAAAAACATCCACTCCTGTCAAAGACCTTGCACCCGAAGAAAAAGAGCAAGTTAGAAAAAGCATAAAGACAAAAGACGTTACAGTGCTTACAGATTTTGAAACAATTGATGATGTTGTGAAAGCAGTTATGGACGCTTATAAGGAACAAGAGGGTATTAAGGGGCAACAGTACAAGATAACCGAAAAGGACGCCAAGGAATCAGTTACAAAGGTACTTCGATCCTTCTTGGACCCAGAAGATACAAAGATATTGAAAACCCTGGTGGATGGGGAATTTAAACAATATGGGCCAATTCCGACCAAAAAGCTTGTAGGCATAATAAACAACTCACTAAATATATCTCTTGACGGAGAAGAGGAAGAAGTAGGAGACGAGGAAGAAATAAAAGTTCCCAACTTTATGTCAAGGCTTGACGCCATACTTGCTGGCGGTGATGACGACGACTCGTCCGCTGGCGATGATGAAGAGATACCAGCGTTGGAGCCCGCCCTTCAAGAAACAAAGACAGTTCAAGACTATATAAATGAAAGTCACGAAGATAAATTTAACAAACTACTAAAAGCATTCGTAAAATAGGATTTTAAATGAAGAAACAAGAATTAAAAAAGCTTTTAAAGCCACTTATTAAAGAATGCATTAAAGAGGTAATCCTCGAAGAAGGCATCCTCTCTAATGTTGTGTCTGAGGTCGTTCAAGGTCTTGGCGCACCAAGAATCGTAGAAGCCAAAGCGGCTCCGGTTCAACAGCAGTCTTCTATCGAAGACATGCAAAGAGCGGCAGAACAAAAAAGAGCAGAATTAAACGAACAGAAAAACAAACTTCTTTCCGCAATCAATAAAGATGCTTATGGAGGAGTTGATATTTTTGAGGGGACAACACCAATGTCAAACGCTGGAAAGCCAGCAAGCGGCCCAACTGCCCAGGGTCCACTAGCTGGCGTAGAGCCAGGCGACCCTGGTGTTGACATCAGCGGTATTTTAGGACTAGCTGGGGGACGCTGGTCTGCACACATGAAATCACAGGACTAAAATGACCATTAACGTAAAGATAACACCCAAGCATAGACATGAGTCTTCTGACAGAATGATCAGGAGATTTATTAAGCGAACAAAAAAGATCAAACTAATGGATGAATTGAGGGAGAGAAGATACTACGTAAAGCCCTCAGAAATCAAAAGAAACGAAAAAAGACGCCGTATAGCAGAAAATGCCAAGCGAGTGCGTCAAGAAAAAGCTATTTTGCTAGAAGAGGCTAATTATAGTAATAGGCCCAAAAGAAAACCAAGGAGAAAATAGATATGGCAGCACCAGGAGCACCCGCGTCAGAGACAATGAGGGGAATGAAAAATTATAACGTTGGCCTCAACAATGTAGGATCTTATCAAGTATCTGGAACTCCATATATTAGTGGTTCTAACGCTCATGTTAAAAACACTGAGCGTCATTTTGTTTTTCCTATGGTTGCCAAAACTGTGAAAGTCGCTTGCTATACTAGAGACGGCAATGGCCTTTGTCCAGAGATAAGAATCCACTTTAATAAAAATGGAGGTTCTTCCCCAGCCGTTGTAAGTGGTATGCACGATTTTATACTTTCTGGGACTGTCCGAGAAGTAACGCTTGATGTAAAGTGCTCAGAAGTTTTTATTTCAGCACCAGACGCAGGTGTAAATAGGCAATATCGTGTCTATGCCGAGCTTACACAAATTCCAAAAGCAAGAATGTTTGCCCTTACTGGTTCGGGTCTAACAACACCGCTAGTCTAATTTTAGGAGTCTCTAATGCCAGATTATGGATGGGCATACATAAACCTAGATGTCCTAAAAACAATTGAAGGCCCCGATATAACCGGGTCTATCGCAATTATAAAGAACAACACGACGTTCTCTGGCTCTAAGTATTTGGCATATGCAACCGCCTCCAACAAAGTAGGTGTTGGCCTAAACTTCCCAACAGTTTTGCCCGCATATCAATTAGATGTCTCAGCTAGTGCTGGACAGACAACAGCCGCAAGATTTACTGGTGACTTGCGTGTTTCTGGATCTGCCTTCGTTTCTGGAACTCTAAAGGTTGAAACGCTCTCAGCGGACACTGTAATTTCTTCTAGTCACTTAATAGTTCGTGACCCTGTAATAGGTCTTGGGTTTGGTGATAGTGCAGGTGAAACTGGCTCTGCAGGTGATCGTGGCTTTATATTTGGACTTCCCACGAATGCAAATCAGGCGATTATTTGGGATCAAACCTCTGGTAGTTTTGTGGTTGGCAAAGTTGGTGCTGCAGGCCCAGACAGAAGTGCCTTTGATATACCTACTGCAGACTTGGGTGCCCTGAAAGTAGGAGCTATCTCTGGTTCTAGAGGCGGGTATTTTGCCGATAGAGTTGGCATCGGGACAGCGAGCCCAGAAACGTTACTCCATATTCAAGACGGCTCTGCCGGCAGTATTGCAGCGGCTGCTGGTTCGGTTTTAGTTTTAGAATCTAACGAAAAGCCCAGGATACAATTTCAGTCACCTGGTGCCTACGGGGGAACCATCGCATTTGGCTCTCCAACTGATAATGACGAAGGCCAAATCGACTACGATCACGGTTCAGACAGATTTTTATTTAAAACCGGTGGAAACAACAAGATGGCGATTTTGGGTGATAAGGTCGGCATCGGAACCACAAACCCGTCTGGCTATCTTCACGTTAGCTCTTCTGCAGCAGCTACAAAAGGGCTTATTATTAGTGCCAAGGGCAATCAGTCAGCCGATTTGTTTACTATCCAAGACAAGACGGGCGCTGATGCTGTCAAAGTTAATGCTGCCGGTGGGTTGGCCCTAACCGCAGTTAGTGCCTCTAGCGCTGTAGAAGTGGGGGGAGCCTTAACTGCGTCTAATAGCACATTATTCGCGGACCCAACCACGGGTCGAGTTGGTGTTAATGCCGCCCTCCCAGCGGCTGAGTTGCACGTCAAATCCCCTGGTGGCAATGATTCACTTTATGTTGACGACCAACGAGTAACAATTGGTTCAACAGACGCGCAGGCTGGATTATATGTTAACACACAAAATGACAATATGCTCCAGGTCCGCTATAACTCAGGTGGTGGAACAGAACTATTCTATGTGTCAGGCTCAGGACAAGTTGGTGTAGGCACAACATCCCCCGATAGCTACTTGCAAGTTAGTGGCTCTGATCCTGGTACCAAGGGCCTCCAAATCAGCGCCAAGGGTAACCAAAGTGCCGACCTTGTTGTAGTACAAAACAAGGCTGGCACAACCGCCGTTAAGGTTGACCCTAATGGAATCACAACACTAACAAACTTAACTTCATCATTAATAAATCTTGCTAACCCAGCAACCGGTACCATAGCAGGTCCTGGTAGTTTCTTGGCACTAAACACGAACAAGGATTTAGTCTTGGCGACACCAGCTGGCGGAGGCACTCCTGCTGGTTCAAACACGCAAGTTCAATTTAATAACGGTGGCTCTTTTGGAGCTTCTGCAGATCTCACGTTCGCCAGCAATACCCTAACGGTTGCAAACGATGTTTCAATCGCTGATAAGCTAATTCACACCGGAGACACAGACACACACTTAAAATTTGATACTGACAAGATAGAGCTAATCGCTGGCAATGAGACACTGTTAACGTTGACTGAAGATACGCAAGATATAGTGATTGTGGGTGACGGCGGTGATGTAGATTTCCAAGTCAAGACTAGTGGCGGAAATAATACAATCTTTGCACAAGGTAGCGATGGAAAAGTTGGTATGGGAACCGGGACACCGAGCGCCCTTCTGCACCTATCTCAGTCAAATACCACCGCTAACAATCCTAATAATCACCTGCTTCGCCTAGAGGATGGAAACCCCACCACGGGTAAACCACAGTCCGCTCCGCTAATGCTTGTTACCGCCTCGTTTGCTGGTGACGGGTGGTCCGAGGGCTTTGTTGGTATCAATACTGCTTCGCCCCAAGGTGCTCTTCATGTCATGTCGCAGTTGGACGGTGGCAACGGAAAACATACACTCATCGCTGATTCTGGCAAAGTTGGCATTGGAACAAATGGAATTAATGCCCTGTTGCATGTCAGTTCCTCAACAGCAGACCAAACACCGTTTATTATAAATGCAGTACAAAATCAGTCTGTAGACATTGTGTCTATCACTGATAAGACCGGCGCAGCTTCATTCAAGATTAGTCAAGACGGGATCACTACTCTTACCACGCTCACGGCATCCGTTGGCGTAAGTGGCTCTATTGGAAACTTTGGAACCCTTAACGTTAACAATACGGCTATCGTGGGCGGTACGATTAACAACGCGACCATCGGTGGCACTACCCCTGCTGTGGTTAACCAGACAGCAGGAACTGTAAAGTATCGCTCTAAGAACGCGAATTATAATGTCGCCGCCGACGATTACATTATTGGCATCTCCCCCACCGGGTCCTTTGTTTTGAATCTTCAGGCGGCCTCATCGGCTGGCACAGGCAGAATGTTGGTCGTTAAAGATGTTGGTGGAGACGCCGGCACTCATAATATCACAATTGAGCCAAATGGTTCTGAGAAGATTGATGGGCAAGCTAACCTAGTTATTGCTGCAAACTCTGGATCAGTTATGCTGTTCTGCGATGGATCAAATTACTTTATAGCAGGAACCAGATAATGACAATATTGACTGGCTCATTGACCAGTCTGCGGTTAAGTGGCAGCAGCTTGGTCCAAAGAAAAGACACAGGTGCAGAAGTCCTTATGGATTTGGACTTCACACAGCTCCCAACGCAAACACTTACCAACAATCAGTTCAATAGCATCGGCGGCATTAGCATGAAAGTTGTAACAACTAGTAGTCCATTTTTTAAAATAGTAAATGGCGAGGGTTTGTCATATAGTAACACTAGCACCGGAAATGGTTACATACAAATATT
>Ga0209645_1001071_pt1 | contig 13868 bp, 17 predicted proteins | sample ETNvirenome_6_30_FD_184070 | JGI IMG/M metagenome (GOLD analysis project Ga0209645, IMG submission 184070) | Marine viral communities from the Pacific Ocean - ETNP_6_30 (SPAdes) (version 2) | ecosystem: Environmental > Aquatic > Marine > Oceanic | place: Pacific Ocean | collected 2013-06-19
ACAGCTTTTAGAAGCTGACATGAATTTCAAACAAACTGGTGGTGATAAGTTCAAGTTAGCTCTTTACTCTTCAACAGCAACTCTAAACTCTGCAACAACATCATTCACAACTTCAAGTCAAGTTGGGAACAGTGGACAATATACTTCTGGTGGTGGACTACTTGCTAATCTAGGTACTTCAATTACTGCAGGTGTAGCAAGAGTTGACTTCGCAGACAGATCTTTTACTGGAGTGACGTTAACAGCTAGAGGAGCTATGATTTACAATACATCTTCTGACACTACTAACGCGTCAGTTTGTATTTTAGATTTTGGAAGTGATAAAACAGCTACATCAGGAACTTTTACAATTCAGTTTCCAGCGCCAACATCAACTGCAGCGATTCTAAGGATCTCTGGTTAATCGTAGGGGGTAGACTCCTATGAGTACAGGTGCATGGGGCCAGGTAACCTGGGGATACGCTAAATGGGGTGAATTAGGAGATGCTAGTGCATCACCTGATAATACCAATCTATTACTAACTGGAAATCTTGGAACACTAACTCACGAGGGAGAAATAAATTCTGGTTGGGGTAGACAAGCATGGGGTGCTAACGGTTGGGGTATCGTTGGAACTTTAATTCCTTCAAGTACAAATTTATTACTTTCTGCAACTTTAAATTCTGTAACTATTGATCAAGAAATAAATACTGGTTGGGGATCAGATACTTGGGGAACTGAGTTATGGGGATCTTCTGGATTAACAGTTTCTATTACTAATACAAATTTATCTATATCAGCTTTTGAAGGTAGTGCAGGTCTAGCTTTTGATGGAGATGCAAACGTAGAGCCTACCGGACGTTCTTTAACAATTACACAAGGTGAGGAAGAAGCTTTTGCATCTTTCACACAAGAAGTTACTGGAATACCAATGACAGTGTCATTGCTATTCGATCCTGAAATAGTAACACCACAAGCACCTTTAATTACAGCTAGTGTAGGAACAGCAGTATTAGATGCTAATACTATTGTTGAAGTAACAAGTGATTCTGTAGGTTATTGGGGATACAAATCTGCTTGGGGTAATTTTGCTTGGGGTAATGGAAGAACTGAAACTCTAGCAATGTCTATGCTAGAAAACTTTTCTGGCGTAGATCCAGCACCGGATGTTTCTTTAACAGGGAATGCTATGGCTGCTGCTTTAGCGGCTGGTAATACTTTTGATATTATCGGAGATGCAAGTGTACCAGTAACGAATGTAGCCAATAATCTATCAATGGCTATTACTACAGGTAATGCTGAATTAGATGCATTAACTCCAGTAGATGTAACAGGATTCGTTTTAACAGCTAATTTAAATAGCATTTCTGAAATAACAGCAGATGCAAATATATTCCCAACTGGATTTGGATTGACAAATAGCCTAGGAACGGCTACAAATGTGTTGATTTGGAACGAAGTAAATACTGGCACAGCACCAGTAACTCCTCCAGGATGGAAAGAGGTTGACACCAATGCTGCATAATTAGTGTTTGACACTATAAAAATTATTTAATAATATAAGAAAATCGGAGAATAAAAATGGCGAACTCGACATCAGCAAGTTTAAAACTTACAGTTCAAGCTACTGGAGAAAATTCAGGAACTTGGGGACAAATTACAAATACTAACTTATTAATTCTAGAACAAGCAATTGGTGGATTTCAATCTGTTGCTATTACAACAGGGGCAACTTTAACATTTTCAAATGGTGCTTTATCAAACGGTAAAAACGCAGTATTAAAATTAGTTGGAACAATCGGTGGAGCAGTTAACGTAACTATTCCTGATTCAATCGAAAAAACTTTCGTAGTTGATAATGCAACTACAGGTGCTCACACAGTAACATTCAAAACTTCTTCAGGAACTGGAGTAACTTGGGCAGCAGCTGATAAAGGCACTAAAATGGTTTATTCAGACGGAACTAATGTTGTTGACACAGCATTCACAGATTTATCATCTGATTTCTCACCACAACTTTCAGCAGACTTAGATACTAATTCACAAAATATTATCATTGACGATGCACACAATATTCAAGATGAAAACGGTAATGAACAAATTGTTTTTCAAACAATTGGTTCAGCTGTAAACTATTTTGAAGTAACAAACGCAGCTACAGGTAATGCACCTGATCTTGCAGTTGCTGGTGGTGATACTAATGTTGACTTTAACATAACTCCAAAAGGAGTTGGTAGAGCAACTTTTAATGGTCAAGGTAAAATTCAAAGTGTTGCTGAAAAAGTTACTTCTGCAGCAACAGCTGCTACAGGTACTATTACCTATGATGTGCTTACTCAAGCAGTTTTAAATTTCACATCAAACGCTGCTGGAAACTACACTTTAAATATTAGAGGTGATGGATCAAATTCTTTAAACTCAATTATGGATACAAGTGAATCAATCACTATTGCACATTTGGTACCACAAGGTGGATCTGCTTATTATAATAACGTAGTTCAAATTGATGGATCAACTGTTACTCCTGAATGGCAAGGTGGATCAGCACCTTCAGCAGGTAATGCAAATTCTATTGATGTTTACAATTATACAATTATTAAAACTGGTGATGCAACGTTTACAGTGTTAGCTTCTCAAACCCAGTTTGCGTAATAGATTGAAGGGAGAAAGATTATGCCACTGATAGGAACATTCGGAGCAGCATCCTCAAGAGGATTTGGTTACGCTGGAGGCGGAGCTAAATTTGTTACTGCAACAGGTGGATGTGTATCAACTGTCGGAGATTTTAAAGTTCACGTATTTAATGGTCCTGGTACTTTTTGCGTTTCATGCGCAGGTAATGAAGATGGCTCAAGCACTGTAGATTATTTAGTAGTCGCAGGTGGTGGTGGAGCAGGATTTAATAACGCTGGAGGCGGCGGAGGTGGAGGATATAGAGAATCTCCAGGCGCTGCTACTGGTTGTTATACAGTATCACCTAAAGCAGGTGGATCAGCTTTACCGGTAGCTGTACAAGGATATCCAATAGATGTCGGAAATGGTGGCTCAGGATCTTCAGGTTCTCAAGGTGGAGACGGAAACGATTCAGTATTTAGTACTATTACTTCTTCAGGCGGCGGAGGCGGCGCAAAAGGAGAAGGATCTAACACTGGAAGACCAGGTGGATCTGGCGGCGGAGGTGGCTATCCAGGCGGTAGTTCCGGAAGCGGTAATCAACCTCCAGTTAGTCCTTCACAAGGATCTAATGGTGGATCAGGAAGCGGTCTCGGCGGAGGCGGAGGCGGCGGAGCAACAGGAAGCGGTAATCCTGGTTCTGGAGCTAACGGTGGATCTGGTGGCGGAGGAGCTACTTCAAATATTACAAACACACCAACAGGGAGATCTGGTGGTGGCGGCGGGGGAGCTGATGGATCAACAGGCGGCCCTGCAAGTGATGGTGGAGGACCAGGAAGTCCTTTTGCACCAACACCAGGAGGTCAGGGAGCAACCAACCGTGGTGGTGGCGGCGGAGGTGGCGGAGGAGCCACTGGAGGATCACAAGGCGGAAGCGGTGGTTCCGGAGTAGTAGTAATAAGGTACAGGTTTCAAGCGAGTTAATAATATGGCAAGTTTTGCAAAAATAGATGATAATGGATTAGTGTTAAGTGTTTTATATGTACTTGACTCTCAAACACAAAACTCTGAAGGAGTAGAAGTAGAGTCAATAGGTCAAGCTCATTTACAAACTCACAATAACTGGCCAGCAGATAAATGGATTAAGACATCCTATAACACGTACGGTAATCAGCATTTAAATGGTGGAACTGCTTTTAGAGGTAATTATGCTCAAAGAGGTGGAACTTACGATGCTACTAACGAAATTTTTTGGCCAATACAACCTCATTCATCTTGGAGTAAAGATATTGCTTCAGCGTCATGGGTAGCACCTATAGCTTATCCTTCAATTACATCAGAAGGATCTGGTGAAGCTGAAATTACATATAGAATTGGTTGGAATGAAGCGATGCATCAAGCTGATAGTACTAAAGGTTGGGTAATGTCTAAGTCTAATGATAATGCATCACCTCTTACAAAATATGATTGGAATGGCACCGAGTGGGTGTCTAGATAATTGATTTTTTAATAAAATAGTTTATATACTATTTTAAGTATGCACAAGAAAGTATTGACAGAACAAGCTATATATTATGGTGATCTTGAAATGCCAAAAAATTTTGAGATAGATAGACCTAGTTTAGGATTAGATATATTTAAATTTGGTATTACAAATAAATTTCCAGTCTCTAAAGAATTAGATAAAGTTAATAAATACATTATAGAATATTTAAGAGCAAAATATAACATAGCTGTTGTTAATAAAGAGATTGAAGGGTTTATGTACAAACCTGGTGAAATAACTAAACCTGTTATGGATATTGATTTTCAGTCTTTAAAAGATTCAGTAGATTATACTATGTTATATGGAGTAGGAACAGAAGATTGCGATATAACTATTTTGTATGACAACAATAGAAACAAACAACAATACCACACTATATCTCTTACACACAATAAATTTGTAATGTTTCCCTCTTCAAATATGTATTTTATACATAACAATCAAAAAGAAAATTTAAATATAATTTTAAAAATAACTTATAGAGAACCTGATGTTATTAGATCATAATTATTGGTATTTTAAGTCTGTCTTAACTCCTAGATTTTGTGATGATGTAATACATTATGCTTTGAATAAAAAAGAACATATTGCAAGAGCAGGTGAATTTGCAGACATAAAACATATAACAGATGAAGAAGTAAAAAAATTTCAAACGAAAAGAAAGTCTGATGTAGTGTGGTTAGATGATCAATGGATTTATAAAGAAATTCAACCTTATTTACACACAGCTAATGAAAATGCAAACTGGAATTTTCAATTAGATCGATCACAACCTATTCAATTTACTAAATATAAACTGGGTCAATATTATGATTGGCATTGTGATGGAACACCAAAAGCTGATAAAAATGTAAATAATAAAATAAGAAAACTATCTATGACTTGTCAGCTAACAGATGGTTCAGAGTATGAGGGTGGTGAATTAGAATTTGATTTTAGAGATTATGATCCACACATGAGAGATGAATCTAAACATCTAATACAATGTAAAGAAATATTACCAAAAGGATCTATCATTGTATTCCCTTCTTTTATGTGGCATAGAGTAAAACCAGTAACGAAAGGAGTAAGGTATTCACTAGTTATGTGGACTGTTGGATATCCGTATGTATGATGGAATATTTTAATTATTTTCAAACGCCTATATGGGTTGAATCAAAAACTGAATTTGTAAAGTCATTAAATAAAGCTTCAACTAAATACGTAAGTGAAGCTCGTAAAAGAAATAAAAATCACATTAATAAACATGGAGACTTTGGAATATCACATCATTCAACTCCTTTATTATATGATAATAATTTTTTAGATTTTAGAAATTATGTAGGACAAAAATCTTGGGAGTTTTTAGATTGGCAAGGTTTTGACATGTCTCAATATACTACTGTGTTTAGTGAAATGTGGGTGCAAGAGTTTGCTAAAAAAGGTGGTGGTCATCACTCTGCACATATACATTGGAATCAACATGTATCAGGTTTTTATTTTTTAAAATGTTCAGATAAAACATCATATCCTATCTTTCATGAACCAAGAACAGGTGCGAGAGCTACTAAATTAAAAATGAAACCTGGCAATGAACTACGTCATGGAAGTGAAACAGTTAATTATTACCCTGAACCTGGTGCTTTAGTTATTTTCCCTGGTTATTTAGAACATGAGTTTGCAGTCGATTATGGAAAAGACCCTTTTAGATTTATACATTTTAATATTATGGCTCTGCCTAAAGGAGCTTTTAACAAATGAATAATTTTTTAGTTATAGATAATTGGTACAATAAAAAAGAATTAAGCTCTGTTTATAAAGAGTTAGATTTTTTACATCTTAAGATTATGGAATCAGGAGATCCTGTAAATGCTGCGACTGATGAAAATGGAATATCTAAAATAAAAGCTCATCGAATAAGTCCTTATACTTTGTATTCAGATGAAGGCATGCGATATTCTCCTATTTTAAAATCTATTAAAAAATTTCAAGATAAAGATTTTCATAAAGAAATAGAAAAAACATTTAAGAACACAAACACAGCATTATATGAACAATTTATAAGTACAAATCATTCTAGTACAATAATTAATTATTATGAAAACAATGATTCTTATAGAGAACATTTTGATGTTTTTCAGTTTACTATTCTTATTTTTATTTATAAAAAACCTAAAGCATTTAGCGGAGGTGATTTAAAGTTTAATAGAATTAAAAAAACAGTAGAATGTAAAAATAATAGATTGGTTTTGTTTCCTTCTTTTTATTATCATGAAATAACTCCAATAAAATCTGAAACAAAAAAGAAAGGTTTTGGAAGATATTCAATAAGTAATTTTCTTTCATGTAGGAGTTAAGTATGAGTTTTAAAAAAAATAAATATACTGTAATAAGAAATGCAATAGATAAAGACCTTGCAATTTTTTTAGCAAATTATTTTGCTATGAAAAAACAAGTCTTTGATACATGCACTAAAAGAAAATATATTTCACCTTTTGAAAAAATATTAGGTTTTTACGAAACAACACAAGATCAAATACCTGATACATATTGTTGTTATTCTGATATTGCAATGGACACGTTATTATTAAAAGTGCAGCCTGTAATGGAAAAAGCTACTAACTTAAAATTATATCCTTCATATACATACGCTAGACTCTACAAAAAAGGTGATGAATTAAAAAGACATAAAGATAGATTTAGTTGTGAGATATCTACAACTATGAATTTAGGTGGCGATCCATGGCCAATATATTTAGAACCTAATCCTACAAAAGGAGGTTGGAAAGAAAATTATGCAGCATATGTATCAGGTAAAACAAAAGGAATAGAAGTTAATTTAAAACCTGGAGATATGCTAGTTTATAGAGGTGTGGATTTAGAACATTGGAGAAAACCTTTTAAAGGTAGTGAATGTGTTCAAGTTTTTTTACATTACAATAATCAAAAAACTAAAGGTGCTAAAGCAAATATTTTTGATGGCAGAGATCATTTAGGTCTACCTGGTTGGTTTAAAAGAAATGGAATTTAAAGAATTCTTAAAAAATATTAAGTATCCTAACAAAAAACAATCTTGGAATATTGAAGGTACATTAGAAAATGGTCATTATAAATTTGACACAAGGCCTATACAAAATAATGTTAAAATAGGGTCGTTTCAAAGTAAAGCTGATAAGATGGTTTTTGACCTTAAGGACCAATTTATTATTGTTGACACAGAAGAATTACATCAATATTTAAAGGAAAAAAATTTAAAAGAAGTCCATTTACAAAGTTTGATCTCTGATTTAGAGTGGAATATAATACTACCAAAAAATTAAAAACCCTATATAATACTGGGCTTATGTTACAGAAACTCAATTTTAAATCAGGATTTAATAAACAAGCTACTGAGTCAGGAGCTGAAGGTCAATGGGTAGATGGAGATTTTGTAAGATTTAGATATGGCTTACCTGAAAAAATAGGAGGCTGGACTCAGCTTACAGATGCTCAAGAAACAATACCTGGAGTGGCTAGAGCTCAACATGCATTTAGCAGTTTTGGTGGTGAAAAATATGTAGCCATAGGATCTTCTCAAGGTTTATTTTTATATTATGAAGGGGCTTTTTTCGACATTACTCCTTTAGACACAGCTATTACTGGAGCTACTTTTGACACCAATATTTCTTCCCCTTCTGTTACTGTAAACAAATCAACACACAATTTACATGTTGGAAGATACATTACTTTTACTAGTGTAACTCCTCCTCCAGGCTCAGGCTATGTAGCATCTGATTTTACAGACGGAGCTTTTGAAATAGTTCAAGTAAACGATGCAAATAGTTTTAATATTGTAATGAGAACTAATGCTTCAGCAAATACAACTGCAGTAGGGTCAGCAACCATTAATCCTTATGTTGAAGTTGGACCTACATTTCAAACAACTGGTTATGGTTGGAGTACATATCTTTGGGGCGATTCTACATGGGGAACAGCTCGTACAGTAAGTAATGTGATTCTGGATCCAGGCAACTGGAGCCTTGATAATTTTGGAGAAGTATTGGTTGCAACTATATTTAATGGTAAAACATTTACTTGGAATGCAGGTGCATCCGGACCTAGAGCAATCCGAGCTTCTCAAAGCACAACTAATTTTAACACAACAAACAATCCTACAGCCACACGAATAACTCTTGTATCAGATCGAGATAGACATTTGTTTCACTTTGGAACTGAAACAACCATTGGTGATACGACAACACAAGATCCGATGTTTGTAAGATTTTCTAATCAAGAAGATTTAAATACTTATTTACCTACAGGAACTAATACTGCAGGTACATTTAGACTAGATACAGGAAACAAAATTATGGCTGCTATACAAGGTAAAGATTATGTATTCTGTATAACAGATCAAGCTGCTTATGTTATTCAATTCGTAGGTCCACCTTTTACTTTTTCTGTAAGACAGGTGGGTACAAACTGTGGATGTATAGGACAGCATGCAGTATCATATTCTAATGGTGCTGTTTATTGGATGTCAGCTGAAGGAGGATTTTTTGTATTTGATGGTACAGTAAAATCATTACCGTGTTTAGTTGAGGACTTTGTATTTAGTACAGATGGAACTAACCTAGGTATTAATTATAGCGCTGGTGATATTGTTTGTTCATCACCTAATGCTTTATACACAGAGATTAATTGGTTTTATCCTAAAGCAGGGTCTACGCAAATTGACAGATGTGTAACTTATAACTATTCAGAAAATGTATTTACTACATCATCTTTAGACAGATCTAGCTATCAAGACAAAGGAGTCTATTCAGAGCCTTATGCAACAGATTATGATTCTACCGCTTTACCTGTTTTTGATCCTATTAGTGGTATAACAAACAGATTTGGTGCATCTATTTACTATGCTCATGAAATAGGTGATGACCAAGTCAATAGCACTGGCACTACATCAATTGATGCATTTATTAAATCTGGAGACTGGGATATTACTTCACGTAAGAGCGCCTTGGGTCAGGCAACAGGAGTTGTAGACTATCGAGGAGATGGTGAGTTCTTTATGTCTGTCAAAAGATTTATACCTGATTTTAAATATTTACGTGGTAATTCTACAGTTACATTATTTTTAAATGACTACCCAGATAATACTGCTGTTAGTTCACCATTAGGACCCTTTACAATAACAGCAACCACTGATAAGATAGATACAAGAGCTAGAGGCAGATTAGTGGCTATTCAAATAGCTAATACATCTACAGGTGAGTCTTGGAGATACGGAACCTTTAGACTTGATGCACAACCGGATGGAAGAAGATAATGAGTGTAGAGAAGAGAATAAAATATGACATGCAAGGTGGTGTTAGAAACTATCTTGGTAAACAAAAAACTGTTTCTGACGTTCCGGTAAAATGGCAATCTGGTCCAGATAAACCAGCTACAGAATTAGCTTATATTACAAAAGCAGAAAAAGATTTATTATTAAAAAAAGATATACATGGGTCATTAAAAGATGGACCTAATGAAGGCCCTGCAGGTATTATGTCTTTAGATAGCGCAGGTGATAAAGATGGCCCGATTGGTGGTTATTCTGGTGCAGATGTAAGTGCAGCAGAAACAGGTAAAGCAGTTAAAGGTATGAGTGCAAGAGACTTAGCCGGTTTTCGTGCAGGTGCTATTTCAGCTGGAGCAAGAGCAGGGTTAAATGAAACACAAGCTGTTAAAGATCAAGTAAAAGCCCTACGAGATAAATATGGTCCAAGAATAGGAACACCTAGTCCTTTTGGCCCTAAAAATATTCTTAGTGGAATACTTGGAGCTTTAACTGGTCCAATTGGTTTCGCTACAAATCTTGGTACTATGTTTGGAGACTCACTTCAAAATCTTAGAGAAAAACTTACAGGTTATAGCACTCAAGACGATTATGAAAAAGCTAGACAAGATAGAATTAACCAAAATAGAATAGATAATATATTAAATAGAGATGCACCTATTACTGACATGACTATAAGCAATTTAGAAAAATTAGGATACACTGGTGACATGCCTGCAGTTGGAAGCACTCCTACAAGTAGAGCTATTGCAAGAGATTTAGCTATCAATCCAGAGACTACACAATTTGCAAGAAGCTATATACAAAGTTTGGCTCAACCAAACATAGATAGATTTTCAAATACTATTGCACCAATGGGTGTTAATGTACCTAATGCAACTAGAGATATTACCTTTGGAGATGTTCCACGTGGCTTTAATTATCTAGATGTTTCCGACGAAGATTTATATGGAACTAGAAGTGTACCTACAGGCATTGCACCAATGGGTGTTAATGTACCTACAGGTATTCAAGGTATTGATGTTGACTTACCTGGAAATGATTTAATGGCTGAAATTACACAAAAAGACATAGATAGATTTAAGCAACCTATGACACAGATGATGGATTATGATACATATAAATCTATTAATCCCGACTCGACCGTAACACCAGACGAATTTAATCAGTTAAAAGCACAGGTATAATGGCTAAAGTTACAAACTATATACCTGAACCAAAACCTGAGTATGATGTAGAGAATCAAAGACAGATACTAGAGTCTTTAAATACTTTACAACAACAACTTAATTTTTCTTTTCAACAAGATTTAAAAAACGAACAGGATGCATTTAACTATTTCTTATCATGAGTATATTTTATAAAAACCAAGGTTTTAAACAAGTTGATACAAGTAAGACTACAGTGCTTACTTGCCCTACTGACGGTACAATTATAGTCAAAAGTATATATTGTGCAAATAATGACGGGTCATCAGCTATTTTAGTAAATATGAATTTTGTTGATTCTTCTGATTCTAGCACTGAATACGAATTTTTTAGAGATGATGTAGCAGCTAAGACGCAAATAAATGCATCACCACAAGGCTTGAATTTAGAAGCAGGAGATGCTATAACTGTGCAAGCAGCTACGGGTAGTAATAAAATACAAGGCCTGATAAGTTATGCTTTAATAAATAGAGAGAATGAAAACGGATAATATAGTTAAGATAGATTGCACTACGATAACAACGTGGCGTAATACTAAAACTGGTGAAACATTTAAAGAAAAGAAAGAAGGACCTGATATAGTTCAAGATGTAACTGTGCAGGTTTCTCCGAAAGGCTTAGACATAATGCAGAAAGTGATGAGTAAAGATGATAATAAACCAAAACCCTAAAGGCGGAACTGAATTACAATTCGATTATTTAACAAAATATGTCGATTCAAAATTATTAAATGAAGTACAGATCTGTACATCTGTACCAGAAAAAATTCCTTTGCACCCTACAAAAGTAAATATCTTGTGGCAAAAAAATTCTTACGATCAAAGTAATTTATATCATTGGTTTAAAGACAAAGCTAATCATGACAAATACGACTGGTATGTATTTAATAGTCATTGGAACTACGAACATTTCAGAGATCATTTTGATATACCTACACATAAATCAGTAGTAATAAAAAATGGTATAGATAAAATAGGAAGATCTGTGCCTTATGAAAAAGGCAAACCTATAAGAATTATTCACCAGAATACACCGTGGAGAGGATTATCTGTATTGTTAGGTGCTATGCAACTAATAAAAAATCCTTTAATAAGTTTAGATGTATATTCTTCTTGTGAAATTTATGGCAAAGATTTTTACGATGCTAACGATCACAACTATAAAGAGTTATATAAACAAGCAGAACAACTACCTAATGTTAATTATATAGGTTTTAAACCAAATGGTTTTATAAAAGATCACATGCATAATTATCAGATGTATGTTTATCCAAGTATTTTTGAGGAGACATTTTGTATATCACTATTAGAAGCAATGGCTTCAGGGTTGTATTGTATTACAACTAATTATGGTGCTCTGTTTGAAACAGGAGCAGAGTTTCCAATGTATATACCTTATGAAAAAAATCATAGATTACTAGCTCAAAAGTTTGCATACGGTATAGAAGCTGCTGCTGATAGTTTACATAGAACAGAAATACATAATCATTTAGAGTGTCAGTCCGCATACGCACAAGCATATTATGGTTGGAATAAAATCGGCACATCTTGGAAAAGATTTTTGGAAGGAGCGGTAAATGCAAAAAAGTAATAAAGCGCAAGGCGCTAACAATGAACCCATCTGGTTTACTAAGCCATCTACGACGAACGAAAAAGAAGTAACTACAATAAATATTGGTACAAAGTCACCACATAAAATAATGGTGTGTACACCTGTTCACAGCGATGTGTCTATGCACTACTGTCAAGCAGTTTTAAAATTTCAACAAGATTGTATGCAGAGAAGAATACTAGTTAGTTTTACTTTGATGAAATCTTCTTTAGTTACACAAGGTAGAAACTTGTGTGTAGCTGAGATGTTAAACCATCCAGATCACTATACACATTTATTATTTATAGATTCAGATATTGATTTTCAATCTAAAACTATTTTTACTATGTTAGAAAAAGATAAAGATGTTATTGGATGTCCCTATCCTATGAAAACATTTGATTGGAAAAAAGCTTGGCGAAGACTTAATGAAAAGCATAGAGCTATTAATACTCATGATGACTTAATGAATTCTGGTTATACTTTTCCAATAAAGGTAGAAGACCCACAAAAGATACAAGTAGAAGATGGAGTAGCAGAAGTAACCCATGCTCCTACAGGATGTCTACTAATTAAAAGAGAAGTTATAGAAAAGATGATTAAACAGTACCCTGAATTAGAAATTTATCAGCCTACTATAATTAATGGCGCTGAAGAAAAAAAAGACAATATGTACAATTTATTTGATACTCTTCACGATATTAAAACTAAAAGATATTTTGGTGAAGACTTTGGTTTCTGTCAAAGATGGTCAGATATGGGTGGTAAAATACATGTATATTTAAAAGATTATATTACACATATTGGAGAATATTCTTACTGTGGCAGATTTTGGGACGACTTATATCAAGGAAGTCAACCTCTCAAAGGTATTGACGATAGCAAAAAAATCAAATAAAGTGTGATATTTCAGGATAAGTACGCCTGCCTTTCAATTACAAATAAGACTAAATTATGGCTATAACAAACACTACACAAGCAAAAGATTTCGCAGCAGGCGCACCTAGAATTACATTAAAAGGTGATTTACGACCTCTTAACAATATGGCTTATGGGGGCCGAGCAGAATACGGTTTAGGTAGTATTGTAAAATCTGTAGGTAAAGCTGTTAAGGGCGTTGTAAAAGGTGTAGCTCGAGGTGTTAAAAAAGTTGCTAAATCACCACTAGGTAAAGCTGCAATATTAGGTGCAGGTATTTATGGATTAGGTGGTGGCTTTGGTCCAGCTGGTTTTAATTTTGGTAATTTACCAGGTGCTAATTTAGTTTCTAGTGCATTTAGTTCTAAAGGCAAAGGCACGTTAGCTTCATTTGCAATAGGATCTTTAGGATCAACTTTATTATCTGCAGCAGAAGCAGGTGGATTAGATACTAGCGATCCAAACGCTGAGGTAGATTTAGAAGCATTAACTGGTTACCTAACTAAAGGATACAAAAATTTAAATCCTAATGCTACAGACGAAGAAGTATTTCAATTTGTACAAGAGAACACATCAGAATATAGAGCTATGGGTGGACGTATAGGTTATTCAGAGGGAACTCCTTCTTTCGAAGAATATTTAAGAGAAAGAGAAATGCTTGATAAAAAAGGTAATATGGAAAGATTAATGAAGGAATACAAAGAGGATATGCGT
>Ga0209645_1001074_pt1 | contig 13858 bp, 18 predicted proteins | sample ETNvirenome_6_30_FD_184070 | JGI IMG/M metagenome (GOLD analysis project Ga0209645, IMG submission 184070) | Marine viral communities from the Pacific Ocean - ETNP_6_30 (SPAdes) (version 2) | ecosystem: Environmental > Aquatic > Marine > Oceanic | place: Pacific Ocean | collected 2013-06-19
TGCTTAATCTAGCAGGCACGTCATCGGCTTTTTCTTTTGCACCGTATGGCATGAAGCCACCAGTATACCTCATATCTGCCTCAATTGGAAGCCCTCCTAGACCTGATTCTTGGGCCGTGGGCATTGTTCCAAGGGCAAAATTTGCTCTACCACCATTTGCTTTTCTAGCCTGCATGGATCCTAAACCTTTCTCTTCATCAAGAAGATAACCATATTTTTGAATAATATTATAATAATAATTTGCAGCTTTAGATAAACCAAATCCCTCTTTATCTGTAACACCTTCACTAAAAGATTTGTTAACGTCATCTATTATTTTCATTCTTGTTTTCTCATCATCTATATCTTGTATTGCATCTATTACCGTCATGGCTTTATTATATAAAGAAGGTAGTATTTTTTCAGCTTCCATTTCTTCAGCTTTTCTCATATCATCACCACCCATGGTAAAAATTTCACTAAATGTTCTTTCGCTAGCTTCATCAGGCAGCATGTAATCTCTACCCCCTCCACCTTCTCTATCTAAAAATAAATCTTTAAAAAAATCTGGTTTTCTTGTAATAGACTCTGATCCTCGTGCATAATTAGTTCTCATCAAACCACCATCTTTTGATTGCAATCTGAATTGTTCTGGTATGTCAAATATACCTTGTGGTAGTCTTGCAAATAATTCTTTGCCTCTTTCATAATCATCTGAATTTCCTGTAGCCTCTGCTAGTGCAGTTCCTGCTTCTTCTGGTGTTTTAGCGTTTTGTATTAATGATAATGTTCCAATACCTATACCAGCTAATTTAGATTTACTAAACCCACCACCTTCTCCACCTAATAAAAATTGTCCTGCTTTTGTATCTAATATTCCAAAACTTTGTTTTGCCCCAGTGCCAGGTAAGAATCCTTTACCAAGTTGAAACATTTCACCACCTTGTCCTATAAGTCCTTGAGTTCCCCCTGTTCCAAGGACCGGATCAGGTGTTCCTAATAAAAATTGTCCTGCTTTTGATCCTTTAAATGCAGCAGTTAAATTTTGTCCAGTTTCTGTATTTTCTAAAAATGTAGGAGTTGCAGCTATTGCTAAATCTACAGGACTGATTCTACCTGTTTGTTTCGCTGTACCTAATAAGTATGCTGCTTCTCTGTACCCTGGTGGCAAGAAAGGTGCAGCCACTCTCATGATACCTGCTATCTCTTTTGGAACTATTTTTTGAGCTACTTTAGTTACAGGTTTAGTTACTTTTCTAGTTATCTTCTTTACGAAGCTACCTAGTCCGTACATCTGTCTTGGTTGTTGTGCTCTTGTTATGGCCATCTATCTATCTTATTTTGTTTTACTTAATAAATCAAGGCTTGGCATTACTACTGTTATATCCCTTCTAATGTCCTCTGGAGATACATTTTTAGCCTTCCATTCCTCGTCATTTTTATACTCTTCACCTGTGTTTTTATTAGATATTTTCTCAATTATCTTTTTAGGTTTTAATGTTTCCATTAAGTTGTTACCTCTCTTGGCTGTATTTCTAATATAGAAGCTATGACGTGCAGCTCGTTCGCGTCAGAAGCTTGTACTTTTAATACCTCACTTTCTTCCATCACAAGTGGATTAGTTAAAAGTTCTGTTGTGGTGTTAGTTGCTATAGTCTTTGATTTAAATAAAGTAAATATATTAGTGGACGCATCTACTAAAGTAACATCTATATTGCAACCAGATCCTGAATCATTAGCAACTAATATAGATTTTACTACAGATGTTTTAGCACTTGGCACTGTGTATAGTGTCGTTAAATCTGTTGTTGTTAAATCTGCTTTTTTATTTATAAAACTATTAGCCATTAATTTAAAAAGAAGTTTTGTGCTTCTACCTCATCTTTTAGTTCTTGTTGATACGTAGTATTTAGTTTTACTATAATACCATCTAAATCTCTAGTTTGTGCCTCAGCAACAGTATAATCATATTGTTGCGATGGTCTTGTTAATACTTGTACTATTTTAGCCATGTAATGCTGCTCCTCTTTCTGCAGAAGACCCATAACCACCTGCACCTTGGAAACCACCGCCACCAGTGCCACCAAAATCACCTCTATCAATTCTTCCTTGTAAATCTTTTATTTCACCTCTTCTTGCAGCTTCTTCTCTAGCTTTTTTATCTCTTTTTTGTTGAGCAACGTTTCTAGCAAATTCTACAAGACTATCTGATTGTTTAAAAGTACTTGGCAATCCTGTTCTATTTGCAAAATTTGCAAGACCAGTTATTGCTCCAACAAAAGGATTAAATACAGAAAGAATACCTGTACCTAATCGTTTACCTAATTGTTTTGCAAAACCTAAATTTAAACCTGGTTTAGCTTTTTGTGCAAAATCTTCATAATCTGGTGATATAAGTCCTGCATCATCTAAAGACAATAGACCTTGTTTGTTTAAAGCTTCTCTATTTTTTGCTGCTTCTATTCTTGATTCTATATCCGCAGTATCAAATTCATAAGCGTTTAAGGGGGTAAAAAAAGCATTACTAATTGTTGATGCATAATTTTTACCTGTATCTAATAAACTTTCTAAACCACCTAAAAATCTACCCCCCATCATAGTTCCTATTTTTTCATCTTTAATTCCTTTTGCAACTTCTGACAGAGAGGGTCCTACGGGCATTTCACCATAATCAGTAATTCCAGAATATTGTGTAAAATCATCTTTATAAGGTTTTTTTGATTCTTGAATGCCTGAGTAAGTATCGTAAAAAGGAGTAGCAAGTACTTGACCCATCATTGAAGGTATACCAAATCCAGGCATAGATCTATCTACTAAATCTTTTCCAGAAGCTTTTGCATAATCAAATTGATTTTTAAATCCAAAAGAACTTGGATCTGTTTTCATTTGATCAATTCTTGCAAAGTGTTCTGGTGTTAATCCAAAAGGTGTTAATATATTTGCCATTATCTTCTACCGTCCGGTTGTATGTCTAATCTAAAAGTTCCTAACTTCCAACTTTGAGAAGCACCTGTATTTGCCACCTTTAATGCAATAGCTCTTGCTCTTGCACGAGTGTCTACTTTTTGAGTAGAAGATGTAACAGTAAATGGTCCAAGTGCAGAACTAGCTTGTGCATCATTAGGGAAGTTTCTAAGTTCTAATGTAATTTGTGTGTTACCAGTTTGTGATATAAAATCAGGTATAAATCTTCTTATCTTCATTAAAAATTCTCCATCGCCTCTAAGATCAGCTATTCCAGTTGATTGTCCTCTTTGCATTCTTTGACTTATGTCAAAATCTCCTGAAGATATGTTTGACGTTATGGCTGTAATCGTACCATTTTTATTTTGGTCTGTTCCTGTTTCGTGTTCATAGTACGCAGTTCTGCCTTCAGTGTTTCCAACAACATCAAAAGAACCATTTGAACTTGCATCATATTCTGTTGCATGTGGTTTAGTAAATACTGCAGAGTCTCTCCACATGGTTCTAGAAAGTGTGCCAACAGTCCAAACAGGTCTTTCTCTTGATGAATCAAAATAATTAAATGCAACCATTCTATTTACTACTGATGATGTAGCTTGTGGGTAGAACCACATAACTTCACCAAACAAATTGTTCAACCCTGCAGATATCATTTGATTACCTGATTCCATATTTATGTCATCAAATACAAAATCCTCTACTAAACAAGGTAATGATTCTAGTTTACCAGCGTATCTAAAGAAACCATTTTCTGACATCCAGTAAGCTGCACCATCAACTTCTACACATGCGTTTTGTCCCGCAAGCCCACAGTTAGTTCCAACTTGTGAAAAGGCAAATGTAAATGGTTGACCAACAAATCGTTGCGTAAACAAAGCTGTATCAGTCCAAACATAAATTGAATCTCTACCTCTGATAGCTCCTCTAATCTGTGATCCATCGGCCAGTCTTTGTGTACCAGCCGTATTGGTTGCTGTAGGTGTATAGGTGTTTATATCCTCTTGGTCAGAGAATCTAATAAACATATCATCTTGTGTAGCTGTATCTCCAATAGTTGTTTCTGTTCCAAAAAAAACTAAGTGACGATCTGGTGTTGATACTATCATATGTCTTGATGCAGTTGGTGCACCAGATATAATTGCTGCTCTTGTTGAGGTTGCATTTGATAAAGCAGAGTTCCATTCAAACACTGCACCATCGTGAATTAAACAAATTGCTTTGTCACCAAAATTATCTAATGACCACATACCAGGTTCTAATACTAAGTCACCTGATGCTGCTTCACCCCAAGCAACAAAGTCTGTGCTATTAGTTACAGTTGCTCCATTAGAGTGTGATGACCTAGTTGAATTTCTAACTGCTCTAGTAATACCTGTTAATTTATTTCCAGTTATACCTGTGTAAGATATTTCTTCATTTCCTACTTGAACAAAATTTGTCCCTGTGCTTGGAAAGTTAGTTGTGTCGGCTAAAGTTATTTCTGTAGCTGAACCATTATTTCCATTTGTATCATCAGCTAACGATCCATTTAAAGTTGTTGTAATTGCAGATGTATCTTCTCCACCCCAAGTACCTAAACCATAACCAAAACCTTTTTCTTGAACTGGTGAACCAACTGGATAATAATGTTTAACTGTTATACCACCTGAAGTTGTAGCACCAGATCCAGTTTCATTCGATGGCATTGTTATAGTTAATGTGGTCCCACTAGGTGTAGATGTAACCATAAATTTTTTATCGTCAAAATCAGCAGCTCCAAAATTAGAATTAGTTATTGTGCTAAAACCACTTAACAATATAATATCATTTTCATTTATCCCATGAGATGTAGGAAAAGTTATCGTTACTGTAGGTTGTCCATTAGTCGTGCTAAACGCACTTGTGAGAGTTGTTGTAGATTTAATAGGATGTATATCATAAAACACACCTCCAGAAAAAGCATACAAAATTCTATTTGTACCAATAATTGCATACCTTCTACCTAAACTATTAACAAAGTGATGGAGGCCACGACCAGCACCAGTTAATTCATTCTCATTTAAAGTTCCTAATTGATTCCAGCCACCTATTTTTTCAGGAGACCCATACCTAAATCTAACATTATCACAGTCCACCCACTGTGATTCTGCTCCAGTTTCTGAGACTTGTTTATTTATACCGGGGGCAAAACCTATTTTTTGTAGCATAACAAAAACATTATATACTAAATTATTTCGTTTTTGTAGCATTAAGAAGGGAGGAGTTGGTATGGTGGATAACTCCCCCCATCTTAATACTATTTCCTCTTAAACCAAGAAGGAAGACCTAAATGTGGACGCTTATCGAATCTATTATCCTTAGCCCCTGGGGTTTTACGATCGTTATAGTGCAGAAAAACTTGCACACATTCTTTACCTTTAAATTTTTCTCTCCAGTGTTCTAGCTCAACACCTCTGTAAACTAACATATCACCAGGTTTTAAATCAACTTTAACACCTTTTGCTTTGCTGGCTGCTGTAATATTTTGACCATCAGGTTCACCTACATTTTCATTTGGACTTAAATATATTGGCCAGTCATCACCACCAAGATTCATGGTCGTAGATATTTCACAAGAAAATCTATCTTTGTGTCTTTTAAGTTCATCACCTTTTTTATAAATTCTTGCATAAGTATAATTAGGATCAAGTTTTAATCCTGTTGTTTTTTCCATTATTGGTTGACATTTTAACATTAATGTTTCCATTGCAATATTACCATAGGAAGAATAAGTGTTTGGTATTTGTTCGTTCTGACCTTCGTAATAACCTAACACCTGTTCAAATGGTGAAAAATATCTTGCTTGTCTACAAGTATCATAAACTTGTTTTTGCATTCTAAAATAATTTGCAATAAAAATTGCTAAGTCTTTTGAAACAGCTTGACGAATAACCGTATATTTATTTTTTTTAAAACTCATGTTTGTAATTAAAACTTATAGAAAACCTTTCTTTATTAGTTTGACTTGGTTCTACAAAATGTAGTGTTGCAGCAGAAAAAAGTAACAACAGATTAGGTTCTGGGTTTACTATAAATCTACCTGAATTATAATGATTAATTTTATTAATTCTACCCCCTTTATCCCAGTATAAATTTTTAATACAATTATCTGTTCTTTCAAAAATAATGTTGCCACTATTTTTAGGAGTCTCTACATAAAATACTCCAGATATAACCACCGAACTACCAGCGTGCACATGTGGAGCGTTATAAGAAGCTTTTTTATTTATATTATACCAATAGTTTTCTAATGTTAATTTACCTTTAAAACTTAAATCTTTATTTAATTTTTCTACTTCGTTTTGAATTATTGAAAATAAATTTTTATTATGTTTATTAACTTCTATAAAAGATTTACTTTGCCAACCACCAAGGTTACTTACGTTTCTTCCTTTTGGATCTTTTTTTCTAGCTTGCATCATATGTTTTTTTAAATTTGTTAAATTAATACCACAAAAATTTGCATACAAATATTCACTAAAAATGTTTCTAATCATTTATTTTAAATCTTTTGGAATGGCTTGTATGTTAAAATGTATAAATCTAAAAGGTTCAAACCCAGGATCTATGGCAAATTCATGTTCCATATAACCTGGAAAAAGTAGTAAGGTTCCAGGTGTAGGATGAAAGTTAACTGTTTCTGTTCCAGGCCATAAACCTTTAGCGTCGTCTCTCATACGTAATTTTGTAGCTCTAGCTCCTGTCCTTGGATCATGAAATATTGGATAGGATGTTTTTTCACTACACTTTAAAAAATAAAACCCTGATACATGTTGATTCCAATGTATGTGTGCTGAGTGATGTCCTCCACCATTTTTAGCAAACTCTTGTACCCAAAGCTCACTAAAAGATAAATCATAAAAAGACATTTCATATCCTTGGTGAATTAAATACTCCAAAGCTTTTTGATTAATATATCTTTTTAAATCCCAAAAATCAGTGTCATCTAATAAAGGTTTTGAATGAAAACTTCTCCCAAAGTCACCAAATTTTTTAATGTATTGTTTAGCTTCTTTTGTCTTTTTAGCTTCTCTTATATATTTATTACTTGCCTTATCTAAAGATTTTAAAAAATCTAATTTTAGATCTGTCCAAATCACTGATTTAAATACTTGTTGTATGTGCATATTAATTAAAAGGCCATCCTAAATTCCAAACAACTAAACTATACCTTGTGCCTGACGTTACTGGTTTTACCCTGTGCCACACAAATGAAGGAAATACAATAATAGATCCTTTAGGTAATATTTCTTGACATCTAATTAAATGTTTAGATTCATCTCTCATGTGTGGATCATAGTTTCTACAATCAAACTCTAACTCTCCACCTTTATATTCTGATCCATCTGTTAATTGACAAGTCATAGATAGTTTTCTAATTTTACCATGTTCTGGATGTTTTGGATCTTTTCTTTTATAAGGTTCATGCCAACTATCACAGTGCCAATCATAATATTGACCTAGTTTATATTTTGTAAACTGACAAGATTCAGACCTGTCCCATTGAAAATTCCAACCAGCATTTCTATTAGCCTCATGCACAAATGGGTGAAGTTCTTTATATATCCAAGTATCGTTTAACCAAACAAGATCAGAATTTCTTTTATGTTTTATATTTTTAATAGTTGATTCTTTTAATTTTTTATTGTTATCAAAACCTCCTGTTTTAGCCATGGTTTCTTTTTGAGATAAAGCATATTTAATTACTTCATCACAAAATCTAGGTGTGAGTGCTGATTTAAAATACCAGTAATAATTAGATATATTCATAAGTTATTGTCTTTACAAAATTTACAGAGTCTTTTTGTTTATTAGTTATATAATAAAGATTTGTTGATGGAAACATCACAAACTTATTATCGTTTAAAGGTATTGTCCAAGATCTACCTTTTCTTCTATTATCATCAAACAATATCGTCACATCGCAATCTTTTACTTTTACTCCATAGAGACAAGTAAAGTCCGCAGAGTTTCTAAGATCAACTGCATCTACATTATTAAGAGGTTCTGTTGTTTCACCGGGTTTATAATAATAACACCAATTTTTTTTATAAACTAAACTTACATTGTAATTAACACGAATGTGATCCTTAATATATAAATTAAGTTTGTCAAAATTTTTTGAAAAAGGAAAGTCTTGATTTCTTGTTTTTGCAATCAAAGCATCACTAATTAACGCATCTCGATCAATGTCCCAACCTTTGGGCATTTCGACTTGACCATAATATAATGCTTGTTCGCTTAATACTTTCTTTTGCATACCAAGGTTAGGTATACATTAAGGTTTTTCGTTTGTCAATATCCAACCAGTTGTATTATCAGCTTGATATGCGTCTTCACTCCAAACATATCTCCAACCATGTGTTCCTGCATCATTTTGTGATTGTTCTTCTGATGGTAATGCAGGGACATCACCAATTGGTGATTGCCAATTAGCAGTTGTAGTATTTTTAACCCAAGAAGCAAAAGGTTTTTTAGGCCAAAAAATTTGATTATCCTCGTCCCAAATATAACCTATACTTGCATAGTTTCCTCTTAAAGGTGTACCACCTAATTTGTGTTGATTACTTTGTGTATTGATTGAAGTTTGAACCCACATCTGAGCAGGCCAGTTGTTATGTCGCTCTAACCACTGTTGTCCTACTGATTCATCTTCGACACCATCACCATTTAACATATTATTGTTATCCATGGTTAACACTTGAAGAACTTTACTGTTTAATCCTATTTTTGCAAAATGTGCCATAATTCTCCTATTGAAATTTATACCTTATCACAACTGCTCCGGATCCACCAGTACCAGATACTCTTGGAGATCCATCTCCCCCAGCTCCTGCTCCACCACCAGTATTAGCGCCGGCACTTCCTCCAGCAGTTGGGCTACCCGCTGCTCCAGATCCACAAGGCGATCCAGCTCCGTGAGTATTTGCTGCTTGTTGTGCTTTACCAGCTCCACCACCACCAGAAAAAGCTCTAACAGTTGGACCAGATCCAGATACACCAATATCAGAAGGTGCAATTCCTGTTTCAGTTCCTTGTCCACCATGACCTCCTTGGTGTGGGTTAGGTCCTTGTCCAGCATCTCCTACTGCTTGTGCTCCTCCACCGCCACCACCTTGAAGTGGGCTAGGGCTAGGTGCTGAGGAATTACCCCCGTTTTGTCCTTGAGCTGGGTTTGTAGGTGGAGTATTTCCCGATCCACCAGATCGGTTGTTAGGGCCTCCGCCCCCTCCGCCGCCTGATCCACCCGGGCGACCGGTGCTTCCGTTACTTGCTCCCGTTCCTCCACCGCCACCTCCGGTTGAAGTAATTGTAATACATGATGAATCAGATCCATCATTTCCATTTTCATCAGGTCCTGGAGGTCCAACAGGGCCTCCGCCAGCTCCAATAGTTATTGGAAAACTTCCTAACGTTGCAGTCAATCCTGTAGTAGATGCAATTGGTGATGCTGTGTGTGGAGGTTGTGTGTGAGTTGGACTACAAGCTGCTTTTGCCTCTCTAAATCCGCCGCCTCCGCCGCCGCCGGATCCGTTTCCGCTGTTCGCGCCGCCTGAACCACCACCAGCTACAACTAAATAATCCATAATACTTGGAGAACACTTTGTTCCTAAAGCAATGTTTGTAACTTCAAATGTTCCTGGTCCTGTAAATACGTGAGTTTTAAAGTTACCACAAGTAGATTCTGTTCCACCTGTAGCTTGAATAAAGTTAGTTCCTACTTTAGCAAAAGGATCATCAGTTCCAATAATAACTCTCCAACCAACAGTTCCATCTATATAAACTAAATGAACACCTTGTCCTTCTTCTCCTAATTGAAGGTCACCAGTTCCTCCATTAATTTTTTCTGAACCATTCGGACTAATAATTAATTTATTTGAATCAAACGTATTATTGTAGTCTTGAAAAGCGATTACAACTCCAGCTACTCCTGCTGGTAAAGATGCAGTTATTGCACTTGAAGTTGTATTACAAAAGAAACCTTGATTAGCTACAGCGCTAAAGTTACCTGTTTTAATGTCACCTGTTTGCCAAGTTACAACTGATCCACTTCCGCCTGCAGCTTTAATTAAGCCTGACGCTCTTCCTTCACCTGCTTGTATTATTCCACTCATAAAATCCTTTTACCTATTACCTTGTTTGATCTAAATAAGTTACAGTAATATCTACGTTACCTGCACTAGCTAATTGTGCGCAAAGATGATCCGTGTCTTCAATAACTAATCTGTCATTAAAAACAAAAGTCTCATTAGCACCAACAGCTTGATCAGATAAAACTTCGAAGTCTGTACCGCCACCATCATCATCAATAAAAACATCTACTGTTTCGTCGGCACCAGCAGTTTCAGTAATTACAATTGACATGATAACATAAGTATGACCACTAACTCCGTTAATAAGGACAACCTCTGAGTTTGAGACTCCTGCGTTTAACGAAACTTTAAATACTTCACTTGCCATGCGTCCTCCTATTAAAATCCAAAAGCAACAGTTTTGCCAGTTCCAGAAACCGATGGATTCATCGACCCTTGAATACTAACTACTCCAGTTCCATTTGGAACTATGTTTATAGCACCATTTGATGTAGAAACAATATTATTTCCATTAACATCTAAATTTCCACCTAATTGTGGTGTGGTATCCTCTACAACATTTGCTATACCAGTTCCAATCGCTAAAGTTAATATATTTGGATTAGAGCCATCGTCTGCTGCAGCGAATACTATTTTATCACCTTTGTCAGTGCTTGCAAAGGTAAAACTACTTCCAGATCCTGTAGCATATTTAAATTCTACAGTGTGACTTCCTGAAGTTGAGTTTCTTAAAATATAAAAAGTTTGAACATCGTTTGGAATAGTTACAATTCTGTTTCCTGAAATAGTTCCAGTAAACTCTATCATTCTGTGTCCAGCAGTGTCTCCTGTGCCATTATCTGTAATTGTTAAAGCCGTAGTTCCAGCACCACCTGCTATTGATTGTTGTGTAAACCCACCTAAAATTTGTTCTACGAGTTGTAAATTGGTATTAGTTTTAGCACCCCATGTACCAGCGTTTTCACCGGTTGCCATTAATTCTACGCCTAGAGGCGAAAATGTTGAAGCCATATTTTATCTCCTATGCAACGTCAGTATAACTTGTATTTGAACCAGTTGCAACATCTGTATACGATGTATTTGAACCTGTGTCAATATCTTGATATGCTTGAATACCTATTTCTGTAGCGTTTAAAGCACTGGTCATAGATACTCCTGTTAAACCCATAACATCTTCAGGAGCAAGAGAACCAACATTAAATGTAGCAGATACTCCTGTTAATCCGACAGCCATGTCAGCAACAGTTGTTGAACCAACTGCAGAAGTTGCTGCCACTCCATTTATATCAAATATTTGAGCATCTGATACGTCAGGAGAACCAACGTTAGATGTGGTAGATAAACCTGTTAAACCTACGACATCAGCTGGTGATAATGCACCTTGTGCTGATGTTGAAGCTACACCAGATATTGGAACACCTATTTCATTTATAATTGTTCCTACTGCTGATGTAGAAGAAACCCCTGTAGGAGAAATTGTTGGTGATAATATAATTGTTTCATCAGTTCCAACAGATGCAGTGGATGAAACACCGGTAAGAGGAACACCTATTTCAATTGTAGGTGAACCTACATTTACTGTTGAAGAAACTCCAGTAGGAATAAATATTGCAGACTCAACTGTTCCCCAACCATTTTCACCCCAATCAAGAGTACCCCAACCAGGTCTTATCTCAACAAAAGGAGTTCCAATAGAAAAAGATGCCGATACACCTGTTAACTGTACATGAGGATCAGCGCTTTCTCCCCAAAATTCTAAACCGTACGCATCACGTCCCCAACCTTGTTCATTGAAAGCTGTTAATTGTCCTACAGATGCAGTTGCTGATACACCAGTTAATTGAACTCCAGGAGCATCTCCATAAAGCTCATCACCCCAAGATAAACGACCCCAACCAAATTTTACTAAATTAGCCTCATCCCAGTGAGCTTGTCCGTAACTTAATCGGCCCCATCCTGAAGTTACCGACATGGTCGGCCTCCTATGCTATTCTGATAATTGCTGTTGAAGCTGCTGCTGCAGGGAATTGAATTGTAAAAGTTCCACTTGAAACAGTTTTATCCCCACCAAAATCAATGGCACAAACTGCTGGATCACCTGTTGCATCTTCATTAAAAATTAAACATCCTCTTGCTGTAAAAGAAGCAGATGTAAAACTTGTGTCAGCAAAATCACAAACTGCAGTTGTACTATCAGCAACTGGTGTTACACTTGTAAGTGCATTTCCTTTTGCAGTGTATCCAGATCCTGATACTTCATTTGAAGTTGTGTAAGCTGTAGTTGAAGCCCCTAAAGATGCATCACTTGTATATAAAGCTAATTTAAAAGTATCTCCAGAGGATGCTGTGAAGTTATGAACTCCTTTTAAAATTTCAACTTTGAAACTTGTGCAAACTGCCGATGATATAGCCATAATTTATCTCCTATGGGTTTGCTGAGTTTATCGGTGTACGAACAGTGCCATCAGTGTAGTCATCTCTTCGTCTTCTACCAACTTGCTCAAGAGCAAACTTTTGTACTTCTTGTTTATATTTATTTTCATATAATGTCAACATATCTATCGGACCTTTTAAAAATCCGTATGCTTCTGATAGACAACAATATAATAACCCATTTGGAAAGTTAAGACTAAGATAATTAGTATTATCACCCTCTAAAAGACCGACCATTTTGTTAAAATGAACCCTATATTTATAAGTTGCATCAGGCACAGGAGCAAAAATCATACGTCCTGAAGTAGTATCAGTATTACCTGTAGCACCACCAAACATAGCATAATACTTAGGCTGGCCTCTTTTTGCAGTTTCTGTTGATGATATATATTCTTGTAAATATGTTACATCTTTCTTTTCTAACCAAACATTTGCACCAGTTATAGCTGTTGTTGAATCATAGACTTGAATACCTCTAATAAACAATGCACCAGCTGGTGCGTTAATAGTTTCTTGTCCTATAACTAAATTACCACTTTGTTGTTTTCTATCAGCATCTATTGGAACATCACGCATAATTCTATATTGTGCGTTTAAAAGTATATTTTCTAAAACAGCGTCTGTTAATACATTAGAATCTGTTTCAGTATAGCTTCTTATTTGTGTTTTTAATCCTGATGCACTTAATCCTGACATTATATTTCTCCTGCTAATCCTTTACAAGTAGGACAACTTTTTTTATATCTATTATGTATTCCACATTCCCATTTTGGAATTTCTGGTTTTGGAACTTTAGTATAATATTCTATGTGCTCATCCTCTTCTGGACATGCACACTGTTTAATACCAAATAATTTACTAATAAATTTTTTAATCATGCTGTCACTGTTACAGGTCCTGCTGATGCAGAACCACCTCCTCCTGTTTGACTTATACTAGATGTTGTTGCAGTTGCAAAGGTATAATTATCATCATTTACTTTAGTAATTAAATATCCTCCTGCATCATTTATTGTTGCTGCAGCGACCCCTCCAACAACAGTTGCATCTCTAAATCTAACTCTATCATTATTTGACCTGCCATGATCTGGTTCGTTTACAGATATTGTTGTAGATCCATTTGTTGTTGTAAATGCATTTAATGGTAATAATTTTGGAACAGCAGTTTCTGTTCTATCAGGTCTTACATTTCTTAAAGATATGGAATCACCATTCATTGGTTTTGGTTCTAATTGTGGTTGCTTTGGTTCAAATTCAGACACGTGAACAAATGAACCATTCCATTCTCTAACCATTTCTTTGTATGGAAACTCCATACCAGATCTATCTGATATTGCTTTTGCGTATTTACCTGTTGCGTACTTTGCCATT